>Ga0105092_10000252_pt1 | contig 27257 bp, 24 predicted proteins | sample PPLLak2March2015_FD_87021 | JGI IMG/M metagenome (GOLD analysis project Ga0105092, IMG submission 87021) | Freshwater sediment microbial communities from Prairie Pothole Lake near Jamestown, North Dakota, USA - PPLs Lake P7 Core (1) Depth... | ecosystem: Environmental > Aquatic > Freshwater >... | reverse complement strand
TTGTCAGCCACGAACTGCGTACGCCGGTCACGCTGATCAAAGGCTACGCCTCCACCCTGCGGCGGGACGATGCCAAATGGGATAAGCACACCATCAGCGACTCGCTGGCAGTCATCGAGGAGGAAGCCGACCGTCTCAGCAAGATGATCGATGACCTGCTGGATGCATCGCGCTTGCAGGCTGGCGGATTGAGCCTGAGCAGAGGCGATGTCTCGCTTCCCAGCCTGGCAAGACGGGTTGCAGAGAAACTCACCTCGCAGTCCGGGCAGCACACGATCGTGACGGATTTCCCGGAAAATTTCCCGGTCCTGCTGGCAGATGAAACCCGGATTGAACAGGTGCTCATTAACCTGGTTTCCAACGCGCTCAAGTACGCGCCGCAAGGCGAGATCAAGATCAGCGGTCAGGTGCGACCCGAACAGGTCGTCATCTGCGTCAGCGATCAGGGACCCGGCATCGACGCCAGGGACCTCCCTCACATCTTCGACCGGTTCTATCGCTCGACGAGCGCCGTCAAACAGACAAAAGGCGCCGGGCTGGGACTTTACCTTGCCCGGGCGATCGTCGAGGCACACGGCGGCCGCATCTGGGCCGACCCGAAGCCTGATTCTGGTGCCCGGATCTGTTTCTCCCTGCTGCGTTAGCTGCCATCACCCCGACTGGTTCCCCTCTCCCTTCGGGAGAGGGGAACCAGTCGGGGTGGTAAAATCGAATGAAACGGAAGCAACTGTTCGTGAGTCCGAAACGTTTATCAGTTCAAGGAATGAAAAAGTTATGCCGAGCAAAGTTCCCCTTCGAAATAAACTGGATAAGAAATTTACCTGGAACGCCGAAAGCGTTTTCCCCTCCGCGGAGGCCTGGGAGCAGGAAGTCAAGCAGATCCTCGCAGAGATTCCCAACGTGAAACAATATCAGGGCCGGCTGGCGGAAAGTCCGGCGGTTCTGCTCGAAGCCCTGGAAGCAGTTTTTGAACTGATCTCGTGTGCCCAGAAGGCGTTCATGTACGCCGGTTTTTCCTATGCGGTGGATACGACAGACCAGCACGCCGCCGGGATGCGCGGCAAAGGGCAGAGCATGTATGGGCAGGTTTTGTCGGCTGTTTCCTTTTTGCAGCCGGGCATTTTGGAAATCGGGCGGGAGAAGATCGATGAATGGATGAGCCAAAACGAGAAACTGGCTGTTTACAAGCATTACTTCGATGACCTCTTCCGCAAGCACGCCCATGTGCGCTCTGCAGAAGTAGAGGAATTGCTTGGGCTGGTCAGCGACCCGTTACAGGGCGCTTCCAATTCCACCGGCATGCTGACCAACGCGGATTTCAAGTTCAAACCCGTCAAGGACAGCACCGGCAAAGTGATCGATCTCACGCAGGGAACGTATCCTAACCTCCTGCACAACCCTGATCGCAAAGTTCGTCGCCGCGCGTATGAAAACTACACGGATAAATACATCGAGCACAAGAACACGCTCGCGAGCAATCTGGCTCATTCCATTAAAGCCAACGTGTTCTACATGCGCGCCCGCAAACATGAGTCGTCACTGGCAGCCTCCCTTTTCGACCTGAATATCCCTACGGATGTTTTCCATAATTTGATCGACACGTTCAAGAAGAACCTGCCGGTCTGGCATCGTTACTTTGAGATCCGGCGCAAGGCGCTTGGGCTCAAGAAACTTGCCTACTACGACATGTGGGCTCCCATAGTGAAGAGGAAAGTAAAAGTGCCCTTTGAAAAAGGCGTGGAGTTGATCTGCGAAAGTCTGACGCCGATGGGCAAGGAATATGTGGAGTGGGTCCGCGCCGGCTGCCTGCAGGACCGCTGGGTGGATGTGTACCCGAATCAGGGCAAGGCGGAAGGCGCGTTCTCGTGGGGTTCGCAGGGAACTCATCCCTTCATCAATATGAGCTACACCGATGAAGTGACCAGCATGAGCACGCTCGCGCACGAACTGGGTCACTCGATGCATTCGTATCTCACCTGGAAGAACCAGCCTTTCGCCTACAGTGAGTATTCCCTGTTCGTCGCGGAGGTGGCATCCAACTTCCATCAAGCCATGATGCGCGGACATTTGTTGAAGACCATTACCGACAAGAACTTCCAATTGGCGTTGATCGAAGAAGCTGTCGGCGGGAATTTCTTCCGCTATTTCTTCCAGATGCCGACCCTGGCGCGCTTCGAACTGGAGACGCACCAGCGCGTCGAACGCGGCGAGTCGCTCACCGCCGATTCGATGGTCGCCCTGATGGCTGATCTGTTCGCCGAGGGATTCGGCCCGAACTTCGACCTGGACCGCGAGCGCGTTGGCATGACGTGGTCCACCTTCGGGCATCTCTTCGCGGATTACTACGTCTACGCCTACGCCACGGGCATCTCCGGCGCGAACGCCCTCGCCGGAAAGATCCTGCGCGGCGAGCCGAACGCCGTAGAAAACTATCTCGGCTTCCTCAAATCGGGAAATTCCGATTATTCATTGAATGTCCTGAAAAAAGCAGGCGTAGACTTGACCAGCCCGCAAGCCGTCGAGGAAACCTTCGCGGTGATGGAAAGGTACATCGACCGGATGGAAAAGTTAATTGGGTAGTTTGGTAGTTGAATAATTCAATAGTCGATTGGTCGCGCTTCGCCTGCGCTCCTCTACGAGCATTCGTCGCTCCGCTCAGCGCGAGTTACAATCGTAAATCTAAAATCAGAAATCGGAAATCGTCTAATGCCTCAAACACAAATTGCATGTCCCCGCTGCCGCCAGCCGATCACGGCAAATGTCGAACAACTCTTTGACATAACACAGGATCCGCAAGCCAAACAAAGATTGCTCGGCGGCGTATCGAACATGGCGCGCTGTCCGCACTGCGGCTACCAGGGCCGCCTGGCAACGCCCATTGTTTACCACGACAACGATAAGGAATTGCTGCTCACCTTCTTCCCGCCTGAGTTAAGTATGCCACTCAATGAACAGGAACGTTTGATCGGTCCACTGATCAAGCAGGTGACGGATCGACTGCCTGCTGAGAAACGGAAAGGATATTTGCTCAATCCGATTCCGAACCTGACCTACGAATCGATGGTCCAAACGATCCTTGGGAAGGATGGCATCACACCTGAGATGCTCAAGGAGCAGCAGGAACGGGTCCAGCTGATCGAGCGCCTCCTGCAAGCCAGCGCGGCGGATGTGCGCAGCGAGATCATCAAGCAAAATATCAATTTGTTCGATGAGCAGTTCTTTGCCCTGTTCAGCCGCCTCGCGCAAAGCGCGGCGGGCGGCGGGCAGGAGCCAGTTGCGCGGGCAATGGTCGACCTGCAGAATCAACTGCTCGAAGAGACGGAGTTTGGGCGTGGTTTAAAGGAATCCGTTGGAGAGCTGGAAGCTGCGACGAAAGCCCTGCAGGAGGTCGGCCAGGGCCTCACACGCGAGAAACTGCTGGAGATCGTGCTCCAATCTCCCGGCGATGCGCGCCTGCGGGCGTACGTCACCGTCGCCCGCGGCGGCATGGATTACCAGTTCTTTCAACTGCTCTCGGAAAAAATCGATAACGCCTCCGGCGATGAACGAACACAGCTCGAAGCGATCCGTACCAAGTTGCTCGACTTCACCAATGAGATCGATAAACAAATGGAAGCGCGCTACAAGCAGGCCCAGGACTTTGTCGAATCCCTGCTCGCCCAGGATGATATTATCCAGGCCGTACGCAACAACTTGAATAATTTCACCCAGGATGCCGTGGAAGTCGTCAATCAGATGCTGCGCCAGGCTTCGGAGAAAAGCGACTACACCCGTATGGGCAAACTCCAAAAAATGGTCGAAGTCCTGCGCGAAGTTTCCACGCCGCCCGAGGTCGCTTTCATCGAGCAATTGCTGGACACGCCTGATGACACTGCTCTCGACAAAATGCTCGAAGGCAACAAGGATCTGATCAACGATCAATTTATGGAGGCACTGGTCGGCCTGGTGGCACAAGTGGACCAGGCTGCGCAGCAGGGAAACCCCGAAGCCAAAACCATCGGGGAGAAGGTAAGCAAGATATATAAAACCGCCTTGAAATATTCGATGCAGAAGAATATGGGCGAACAGAAAATTCAGTAAGGCATTCTGAGCCACGGATTTCACGGATTCACACAGAGAAACCTTCTTAAAAAATCTGTGTGAATCCGTGGCAAAAAGAATGATCAAAGGTCAGAAAGACGGGTTCCGCAAGGAACCCCTTTTTATAAGCGATCAAGGAGTCCCATAGCTGATGCGGTAAATCGCATCATTGACATAGTCGCCCACATACAGAGCCTCATCAGGACCAAATAAAAGTGGTAACGGCATGCCACCGCTGGGAAAACGGATGAACCAGCTGGTCTGGGCTGTGTAGGTATTCCCGCCGGGACTCAGGACCACTCTCTGGATCCCCGTCTGCACATTGGATTTCAACCAGGAGCCGAAGATCGAAACAAAAGCATTGCCGCGGTATTCTGCAGGGAATTTCTCGCCAGCGTAAAAATCCACGCCATTAGCAGAGGAATGCGCTTCAAAAAAAGCAACTGCCGGGATGGTACCCTCGCAGCCAGGTGCATTCTGCTCATTCCAGCAATCCGGATAACCGTAATCCCCGCCTTGAACAATGTGGTTCAATTCCTCGAAAGGTGAATCCATGCCCAGGTCATCGCGACCGTTGTCCGTGGCAAACAACTCGCCTGTTTCAGGGTGAAACGCAATATCAAACGGATTGCGCATGCCTGTTGCATAAATCTGACTCTCGCCGGTATCAACGTTGAAGCGCAGGATCGTCGCGCTGCGAGGATCGGGGTCATTACAAGCATCGCAGGTGGAACCTATCCCCATATAAAGCCAGCCATCGGGGCCAAACTCCAGGTTGTCATTCTGGTGTTTATCAAATGAAAGGTTATCAATAAGGATTCTTTCCTTGTCCGACCGGCCGTCTCCATCGATGTCACTCAACACCGCGATCGCCCCTTGATAGGATACATATACTTCCCCACTGCGCGGATGAACCGCAACACCCAATGGAAAATAATAACCTGACCCAAAGATAGACCTTGTGTCTGCATGTCCGTCCTGGTTGTTATCCATCAAAAGATAGACATTTCCATCCTGAGAGGCAACATACATTCTTCCCTCGGCGTAGAATGCGAAAGCGGTCGGGCGATAGAGATCGGCAAACTTGATCAACGAAAAGCCCGGGGGAACTTCGGCACCCGCCAGCTCAACTGTGGAAGCAGGGATCGTGGGAATTGAAGTCGGCGTTTCTGTCGTTGTAGGGTGTGGGACAGCAGTTCCTGTGGGAGGGAATGTCGCTGTCGATGCGGGCGGAGGCAGGGTGACCGTGATTGTACCGGGTTGGCAGGCAGCAAGCACGGTCACAGTGAATACAAAAAATCTTTTCAATACTATATCATGTTGCATGAACCTTATCCGATCTACCAGTAAACGAAACTGCTTGAAGCTCTACAAATAATCTGAACTATCTCAAACCTTCGAACAAGTCGGTTTCAATCTTGCGGCTGCCGTTCACGAGGCTGAACGCGCGGTAGAAGCAACCCGTCCCGAACGTCCTTGCAAGGTCAGCAGAACTGCCCTCCACAAGTGCCCTGTACCCCGACAGTTGTGACTTGTGGCAAAGCATTGCTTTCTGCACACTGTCCAGGTACTGATGATTGTCAAGGCGCGTAGTGATCTGCCAATCTTCCCAGCCAATGTGATGACGTGTCACGCCGTCTACCTCCATAGTGATGCCGCCGAGAGCCTCCCTGACGACGCTCACAACCTCGAACGAATCCACCATGTAATAAAACTTCAACACGCGGTGCGGAGGTTGTCCATTCGCATCGACAAAATCCCGGTCCGCCGCACAGACCAGCGCCCCGCTCGTAAACTGCGAAAGCGCGATGTGATCGGGGTGCCCATATGCGCCGTCAGGCGCAAACGTAACGACGACCCCGGGCTTGATCCGGCGGATGTGTGCAACGATCCTGCCGATGATCTCTTTGGGGTCGGCTTGCTCTACATCGCCATCGATGGTATCCAGAAAGCTGACTTCCTGGATGCCCAGATTCTGCGCCGCGCAGCGCAACTCCGCTTCACGGATGCGACCGAGCTCCCGCAGGCCCGGGTTGGGACCCTCGGAGTCAAACCAGCCTCGCTCCCCGCGCGTCGCGCAGACCAGGTGCACATCCACGCCCTCGGCTGCATAGCGCGCCAGCGTGGAGCCCATCCCCAGCGTCTCATCATCGGGGTGTGGAAAAACAGCCAGTAATTTTAGCGAATCGGTCATCAAATCTCCTCGCAGGTCATGCTGTAGGTCACGCTTGACGCGTGACACAAATAGCCTTGCGAAGGTTTATTTCCTTATTATGACTGTTCCTGATAAAACCTTCGCAAGGCTGATCATCCATCATTCCCTTTGCGCCTGATCCTGAACGCGCTGGAATTCAAACAGGAACTGTCTCGCGATGACGGGATTGTAGATGATCATGAGGTTTTCGTCGTTACGCTCTTCGGCATTCTGTGAAAAGTTGTAGGAGCCCAGCACAACGATGCTTTCGTCCACAATGAAAACCTTATGATGCATCAGCCCATCGATGCCATCGATGCGCACGTCCAGCTCCGCCTGGCGGAAAGGATCGAACTCTGTTCCCTGATTCGAACGAATCTGTTCGTCATCCATCACGCCGGCAACGGTGATCCCTGCCTCTGCCTGTTGCCGGAGGATTTCGCCCAGCTGGTTGGAGGTAAAGGAATAGGCAAGGAAGTAGATGCTTTCCCGGGCGTTCTCCATGAGAGGAACAAGCGCCGCAAGAGCGCCATCATCGGGTGAGAAGATCACATCGATGCGCGTGTCATCGATCGTCACGCTGGGATTCGGGGTTTGCGCCACGACGTCGGGCCCGAACATATCGTCGTTGAACATTTCTTCGAACTCAACAATATAGTCCTCCGCGATTTTCGTGGAATGGATGCGCATCAGATTATTGTTGTCATCGTAGGCGCCTCCATCCGTAAAGTTCATCGAACCCATCCAGACTTCCGACCGATCGATGACGATAAACTTGTTATGCATCAAACCATTTCGGTGATCGCCAAAGATGGGGATGCCAGCCTCGATCAACCGCTGCGGATCAGAACGGTCCATATTTTCCGATTCCATCACGACGCGGACCGTGACACCCCGCTCATCGGCCCGGATCAGCGCATTGCGCACGCTATTCAAGCTCAGGCTATAGGCAGCGACGTCGATACTCAGGCGCGCCGCATCGATCGCCTCGACGAGCGGACCATCGACACCGCCCGTGCCCTGCGACGAAAGCGGGCTGGCTGGATTCGTGAAGTACAACTCGAACCATGCTCCGCGCACACCATAGCCCGCCTGCAACTTGATGGGCGTGACACTTGTTTCAGGAGCCTGCGGAAGTGCAAAGGTTGGAGTAGGTTCGAGACTTGGAGTGAGTTCAAAAGTTTCAGGAAGGGCGGTCCCGGTTTCCGTCGCAGGGGTTGAGATAACGTTCGCAAGAACAGACATGGATAGAAATGCGATCAACAACACTGTCAACAACAAATAGAGTGAGCTGCGATACGGTTTCATGTTCTCCCTCATCAGGAACGAAAGGTTTCACGACAAACGAAGCAGTGCTGCTGTGCACAAGCGAAGCAGTCCTGTGGATTATAATCCTGCCCCGTGACCACTGCTAACGCAACAAACACCAACGCCAATCGCCAAATCGCACGCGCTGCGGGGACAGTAATGTTCGCCCTCCTTTTTGGGCAACTTGCCAGCCTGGCACGCAGCATTCTGGTTGCAGGCACATTCGGCGCATCGCCCGAACTCGATGCGTTTACTGCGGCAAACCGTGTCTCCGAGACTCTCTTCCTGCTCGTCGCGGGCGGGGCGCTCGGATCTGCTTTTATCCCGGTCTTTACCGGATTGCTCACCCGCAATGAAAAGGACCCTGCCTGGAGGCTTGCCTCCTCTCTGGCAAACGCAGTCACACTGGCTCTCAGCCTGCTCGCCCTTTTACTGGCGATCTTCGCCCCCCAGGTGGTCCGCTACGCGCTTGCCCCCGGCTTTGCCGAAAACCCCGAGCTCTTCGCGCTGACCGTCTCCCTGACACGCATTCAATTGGTCTCTGCGGTTCTTTTCGGGCTGGGCGGTTTGATCGGAGGCATCCTCAACGCGCATCAGGTCTTCTTCATCCCTGCGATCACCCCAGCCATGTATCAGCTTGGGATCATCTTCGGCGCCGTCGTCCTGGCCCCATCGATGGGTGTCTATGGCCTCGCCTGGGGCGTGGTGCTCGGAGCGCTGGCTTACTTACTTGTCCAGGTTCCAGCGCTCATCAAACAAAAGGGGAAATACAGTCCCACCTTCGGACTCGAGAATCGAGATGTTCGCGAGGTCATCCTGCTCATGGGTCCGCGCTTGCTGGGGGTGGCTGTTGTGCAATTGAATTTCTGGGTCAATAACAATCTGGCTTCCCAAATGGGGGAGGGAAGCGTCACAAGCCTGGGATTTGCCTTTTCGCTCATGATCATGGCACAGGCGGCCATCGCTCAATCAGTGGCGATTGCCGCGATGCCGACTTTTTCCGCGCAGCATGCCCGCGGCATGCAGGACGAGATGCGCTCGTCGCTTGCGGCTTCCTTGCGCGGCATTTTATTAATGGCGTTACCTGCCAGTGTCGGGTTAATGATGCTACGCGTGCCATTGATCTCCTTCCTCTATCAACGCGGCAAATTCGACGCAGAGGATACTCAACTTGCAGCCTGGGCATTGCTCTGGTTCGCGGCGGGGCTCGTCGGGCATTCGGTCATGGAAATCCTGACCCGCGCGTTTTATGCACAGCACGACACGAAGACGCCTGTCATCATTGGCACGATTGCGATGGCGCTGAACGTCGTCTTCAGTTTTATGTTCGCGCGCCTATTCAGTCAAATGGGCTGGCTGCCGCATGGCGGGCTGGCGCTGGCAAATTCACTGGCAACCGCCCTCGAAGCAAGTGCATTGTTCCTCTTCATGCGCCGACGACTGAATGGCATCGAGGGGAGTCATATCGGGCGCGGATTCGTCACCTGCACGATCGCATCGCTGGGGATGGGGATCGGATTGTGGTTCTGGCTTCAGGCGGCAGGAGGGCTGCCGCGCTGGATCGTCACGCTGGGAGGCGTCGTGGTCGGCGGCGTTATTTATGGGATTGCGGTACTTCTATTGCGAGTCCCCGAAGTGCAACTGCTGAAAGGCGTCATTGCGAGGAGGTTGCTCCGGCGAGCTTCCCCTCCTCACAGCGACGGGTGAATGCTTACTTCTTCTTTGGCTTTTGTGCGGCGCCCATCAGGCCGCCGAGCAGGTTTGCCGCTGCCGCTGCCTGCCCTTTGTTATTCAGGAACCCATCGATCGTGGCTCCCACGGCGGGTGGCAGTTTCTTCTTGAGAAAATCCAATACGATTTTCACGACGGTCTGGGCTGTCTCTTTGGGCAAGCCCGTTTTCTTCACCACCAGGTTGACAAGTTCTTCCATGACTTTGAATCTCCCTGGCTATGTTATTTCCACATCAGCCACTGGCTGATCGCGACAACCAAGCCGAGCAAAATTCCTCCGGTAACCTCCAATGGTGTATGCCCAAGTACGATTTTCAAATCCCGCTCATTGATGGGATGCCCGTGTAAAAGTTCTTCGAAAATGACATTGATGCGCTGGGCGTGGATGCCCGCCTGATGGCGCACACCGGCAGCGTCATAGGTGACGATCATTGTGATCGCAATGCCGAGGGCGAACGCCGGATGATCAAACCCGTGGTACAGACCGATGGCAAGGGTGATGCAGGTCATCAACGCCGAATGGGAGCTTGGCATGCCGCCGGAGGTAAAGAGCAAGGCCCAGTTCCAGCGGCGGGTGCGCAGATAATCCAGGGGTATTTTGATCAACTGTGCCATGCCCCAGGCGATCAATCCCGCCATAAGCACCTTGTTTTGGAATATTGCTGCTAAATTCATTCGGACAATTCCTCGAACGGGATGATCTCATCTCCGGCGACCTGCTTCACCTTGAGTTCCGCCGCTTCGAGCAGGACGCCGCAGCGCGCCGCCAGGGCCTGCCCCCGTTCAAATAGTTGGATCGCCTCTTCCAGCCGGTTCTGCTCACCTTCCAGAGCAGAGACAATCTCCTCCAGTTCTGCGAGGGCTTCTTCATAGGTTAGCTCTTCTATTGATTTTTCCACTTTTTTGGAAGATGATTTTGACATAAGGACTCCAAACAATTTACGATTGACGATTTTCGATTTCCGAGTACTTCCAACTTTTTACTTCTTACTTTTTACTTCTTACTTTTTCCTCACCTCAAACTCTCCATCACTGACCCGTACATTCATTTCATCACTTGCCTGTGCGACGCGCGCTACCACACTGCCATCCTCTTTGCGCGTCAGGACCGCATAGCCGCGCCTCAGCACCGCCAGCGGATTCAACGCCTCGAGTCTGCGCTCCATCCCTTGAACGTGTGCGGACTGCAGCTGGAGGTAATGGAACAGCGAGGAATGGGCACGGCGTGCCAGCTCATCCACGCGCTGACTCTCAGACTGGACCCGGCGGTCAGGTGAGACATAGCGGAGTTGAGATACCAGCGAGGAAAGTTCAGTCTTTTGTTCGGCGAGCAGGTTGAGCGTCGCCGTAAGGATGCGTGTTTTGTAATTCTGCACGACCGCGCGCAGATCCAGCATCGTGATCTGCGTGGAGAGCTCCGCCGCAGCGGTGGGAGTTGGGGCGCGCAGGTCCGCGGCGAAATCGCAGAGCGTGAAATCGGTCTCATGCCCGACTCCGCAAATGACCGGCACACCCGACGCAGCGACCGCGCGCACGACGCGCTCATCGTTGAACGCCCATAGATCCTCGATGGAACCGCCGCCGCGCGCCAGCAGGATGACATCGGGTGATTGGAGATTGAGCGATTGGATAGCTTTCACCAGCGCAGGGGGAGCCTCCGTTCCCTGCACGGGCGCGGGTGCGAGAATGACTTGCACCAGCGGCAAACGCCGTCGCAGGGTATTCAGCATGTCGCGCAACGCCGCGCCGGTCGCCGAGGTAACGATGCCAATCGTTTGCGGAAACATCGGAATGGGACGCTTGCGCTCGGGAGCAAAAAGTCCTTCCGCTTCGAGCATGGCTTTCAGGCGCATGAACTCCTGATATAAGGCTCCTTCGCCCACGGGCCGGATCTGGTCGGCGTAGAGCTGGTACTGTCCACTCACTTCGTAGACGCCGATCCTGCCGTGCACTTCCACTTCCATGCCGTCCTGGAGGGCGATCCCCAGGCGCGCCGCGCTCGTCTTCCACATCACGCACTTGAGCGCAGCCGAGGGATCTTTCAGTGTGAAATAAATGTGCCCCGAAGCGGGTCGAGACAGGTTCGAGATCTCCCCCTGCACCCAGACGTCCTGAAGAATCTCGTTCTCTTCCAGAAGCTTGCGGATGTAGAACGTCAGCTTGGAAACGGTCCATTGCTGCGTGGAGAAAAGCGTGGGTTGCATTGATAACAGGATACCCAACTTGGGAGAGGATGTCAACGATTGGTTTTGTAATGCATTGCTCTTCCAGCTTTCAGCAAAAGGCGAACGAGAAGGATTTGTTTCTCTGCTAAAATTCCTGCACACCTGGAAGACTCTGAAATTGGATAACCAGAACAGCCGTATAAATTCGCGACCAGAGAATTGGAGAAATTGGCTCCTGCTATCCTTACGCTGGTTGGCTGGCGGGCTCGTGGGCTTTGTCGTTGGTCTTTTTCTATTCATTCTTGGTGAAACAGTTCATCCGCCTCTGCTTGGGCCCATCATCGCGGGGCAAGAAGAATTGTTTAACGAGCTAATGTTTTACGTGTTTGATGACTATTTCGGATCTTCTGACTTGATTTATGGAGCGTCATTTTTGGCATACAGTGCGATTTGGATGATAATTGGCGCTTTGCTTCTGTCTGGCAGGAGCAAGCAAATTAAGACAGGCGCAATCTTGCTCATACTCTACGTCATGATCGGATGCCTTTGGTATGTGTACTGGGCTTTTCGAATGATCCCAACCTGATCGAGTTGTTACAGAATATAAAAAATCTCATCCAACTCTGTGCGCTCTGCGGCTTAATTCTCTGCTACAATTTACCCATCCTATGAATCACATCTGGTCCCCATGGCGTATGGAATATATCGAAAACAGCAAAGAAAGTGGGTGTATCTTCTGCCACGCGCAGGAGATGGCGGACAGCGCGGAGAATCTGATCGCGTTCCGCGGCGAACGCGCCTACGTGATCCTCAACCGCTATCCTTATACCAGCGGCCACCTCATGGTTGTCCCGTTCGATCACAAACCAAACCTCGAGGAACTCGATCCCCTGACCCGCGCCGAAATAATGGAATTAGCCACCCGCTGTATGACGGTCCTTCGCAAAATTTATAGTCCACAGGCGTTCAACCTGGGTGCGAACATCGGCGAAGCCGCGGGCGCGGGGGTAAAGTCGCACGTCCACATCCACATCGTCCCGCGCTGGGCTGGCGACACGAACTTTATGTCCGTCGTGGGCGAGATGCGTGTCCTGCCGGAGCTGCTCGAGCAGACGTACCGGCGCCTCAAAAACGGATTTTCGGAGGGTTAACTGCTCCTGCCCACAAGGCTTGGAGCAATCTTAAGAATGTTCTGTTCTGTAAAAATTTCCCCATTGATTCCAATCATTGTAGTTATGCTCCTTCTGGGTAGTTGCAGCCCGGGAGCGGTCACTGCAAACCCATCCATACCAACATTTGCACCAGAAACCTTTGTCGCGGGCGCGCTGACGCAGATCTCAGGGACACAAACTGCTGAGCCAACCCCTGTCCCTGAAGCCTATAACCCGCTGACGGGCTTACCCGTCGCCGACCCGTCTCTGCTCCAGGTCCCCGCGGTCTTGCTTTCCGTTTCCCATTTTCCTGTCGATGCCCGGCCGCAGGCCGGACTGTCGTTTGCTCCCTATGTCTTCGAGATCTATATCACCGAAGGGACCACACGCTTCCTGACGACGTTTTACGGCCAGTTCCCCGCGCCGGAAGTACCCATCGTTGGGAATTGCGAGGTCAGAAGGGAACGCTTCACGCAGACCGGTCTGATCATCGGCAATCAGGTCTGGCTGGATTCGAATGCGAACAGTATCCACGAAGCCTGGGAGAACGGAATCGGCGGCGTTTGCGTTAATCTATATGACTCGACCGGCGCCCTCATCCAACAGACCACCACCGACAGCAACGGCTATTACGGGTTCAATGTGGAGGCTGGAAATTACACCCTCGAGTTCCTGAAACCTCCGCAAATGGAGTTTGTTCAGAAAGATGCCGGGGAGGAGCAAACGGACAGTGATGTGGATCCGGGGACGGGTCGCGCGGATGCGCGCGAGGTCCCCGCTTCGATCCTCGATCTGGACGGGGGGTTGATCCCGCTGACTATTCCTCCACCAACCTCCGAACTGCCTGCCGCCAAAGTGGGACCCGTTCGATCGGGGCGCATGGTCTATCGCCACATCGCCGCATTCTTCCCGGATTCCTGTCTGATCTACGCCTTTGCTTCTCCGGAGGTACTTGAGTATTTGCCGAAATGCGCTTATGTAGACCATGACATTCAGGGTGGCGGCTACCTGCTGGAGATCGATGAGATGACCCGGCTGGCGAAGGAAAGTAAAAAGCCGGATCAGAAAATCGATTACACCAGCAACGTTTATTCCGTCGATCCGCCCGAAGGCGGCGTGGATGCCTCGAGGCTGCATGTCTATATTGCCTGGCTGAATCAGTCAGCCTGGAGCTATGATCCGCTTTATCAAAGCTGGTGGCGCTACGTAGACAATGCAGACCCGGAGGCGGCCGGCGTTGTCCATCCCGAAGTGGACCGCCTGACCGGCCGCCAGCTGCATTTTGAAAATGTCATCGTACTGTTTGCTGAACACGAGGTCATCTCGCCGACGAATCTGGAGATCCGTATGGAGCAGGATTGGCTGGGGGACGCGCTGTTGTTCCGCGATGGCAGGATGTATAACATCCGCTGGAGCACAGTAGCCACAGACAAAGAAGTACAGTCGGGCCGCCGCAAGCCTATCCGGTTTTTGAACCTCGACGACAAGACACCTTTCCCGCTCAAGCCGGGTCACACCTGGATCCTGGTGGTCACACCCGAGACCCCGGTCACGGAAAGCTCTGCAGGCGAATGGTTATTGAATTTTTTCCAGCCGCCCGGAGCCAAGTAATTTTTATGCTCCCAGCGCCGTCCCTCGCGCAGCACCCTCGCAGGAGGGCGGCGCTGATAGTCGTAAATAATCCAAATCCCAACAAAAGGGTTTATGAAAAAAAATATTTTAGTCATCTTTCTAATTTTACTGATCGCTGCGTGTACAGAGAGCAATGGTAATCCTCAAAGCCAACCAACCCCGAAGAACGTTTCACCAACCAAAATCTCCTCCACCTCCACCGCCACGGAGCTGCCTCCCCTCCATACAGCCGCGCCTCAGCCTCTCCCCTCTCCGGTCACCCTGGGACCCGATGAATTCCCACAAGGCTACAATCCCCTCACCGGACAGCGCGTGGCGGACCCGGCGTTGCTCGACATTCCGGCTCTGTTGATCTCCATCTCCCACTTCCCGCCTGCCGCACGCCCGCAGGCCGGCATGTCGTTTTCACCGTTCGTCTACGAATATTTCATCACCGAGGGATCTACAAGATTTCTCGCAGTTTTTTATGGCGAGGCGCCGGCACCGGAAATACCCCTGCATGGAGATTGCGAAGTCCGCAGCGAGCCCATTCCAAATTCTGAACCCCTCATTGGAAATCTGGTCTGGTACGATCAGAACCGGAACGGCGTTCAGGATCCGGGGGAGGGCGGCATCGGCGGTATCTGTGTCAATCTGCTGGACGAGAATGGCAAATCCCTTCAACAGACGACCACAGACAGCAATGGGTTTTATGCATTCAGTGTGAAAAAGGGCAAGTACATCATCGAATTCGAGAAACCAGCCTGGCTGGAGTTCGCCCGGAAGAACATTGGGGAGGAGGGCACGGATAGTGATGTGGACCCCGCCACGGGTCAGACGGACCTGGTGAGCGTCGCCTCCTCGTCGCCTCTTTTCTGGGACGCGGGCCTGGTCCCATCTCCCAACGGGACTCCCACCCCGGACCCGTCCGTTGAACTTCCCGCGGCGCAGGTGGGCCCGGTGCGCTCCGGGAGAATGCTCTATCGTCACATCGGGAATTTTTATCAGCATAGTTGTTTGATCTTTGCCTCGGCCGACAAGTATGTGCTGGCGCGCATCCCCGGTTGTGCTACCGTGCCTCATACGGTGACAGGCGGAGGGGCAATGCTTACCATCGAGCGTATGGAACGGATCCAGAAGCAGGTCGCCGAAAAGGCAGACAGGAAACCGCTGCCATTCGACTACGCCAGCAACCTGTTTTCAGACAAGCCACCGGCCGGCGGCGAGCCTGTCCAGGAGCTGCATGAATTTTGGTCGCAGCTGAATCAGTCCAAGTGGGTCTACGACGCCGCCTCGGGAGCCTGGTGGCATTACGTGGACGAATCGAGAATTGAAACCGCCGGTGAGCTGCATCCCGATACAGACCGACTCACCGGAAGGCAATTAAAGTTCGAGAACCTGATCCTGCTGTATGCCGAACACGTGGTCATCACGCCAACGATCGTGGATATCAACATGGAGGTGGGCCGGTCCGGCAAGGCATTCCTGTTCCGCGATGGGAAGGTACGTGAAATCCGCTGGAGCACGGTGGCAGGCGCGTACGAACAGAAAACGGGCTTGCGCAGACCGCTCCAATTCCTGAATTTGGATGGAACACCCGCCGCCCTCAAAGCGGGTCACACCTGGGTGATCATTTTTAATTTAGAATCCCGTTTGGAAGAGTTATCTCCAGGCTTTTGGAGAGCCAGGTTTGTTGCGCCCGCAGGTGCAAAGAACTATTAATGACTTTCGTCATTGCGAGGAGGGCGTAGCCCGACGAAGCAATCTCATTTACGTTTTGCAAATAACAAATTTTGCATGAGATTGCCTCTCGAAGACTCGCAATGACAGGTCAAAAAGTTATAAGATAACTCATAATAGCCTCATAACAATCATGCTTCGCAACCTGCTTCTCTTCAGCTTTCTTTTTGCACTCACTGCCTGTAGCACCTCCCAGGTCGTTCAACCAACCCAGACAGCGACACTGACAGCCGTTGTCCCCACAACAACCTCGACGTTCACTCCCTCGGCAACCTCCACTCCTCAGCCTCGTCTTGCGCCTTTTACCTACGGACCGGAAGCAGAGGATTTCCCGGCGGACGTCAATCCGCTGACGGGCCGCGCGGTCGAAGATCCGGCGCTGCTTGAATTCCCGGCAGTGCTGGTTTCGATCAGCAACATGCCTGTCACGGCCCGCCCGCAGGCGGGGCCCGGCTTCGCCTCATGGGTCTATGAGTTGTACATCGGCGAGGGAGCCACACGCTTCCTGAACGTATTCTATGGGGATTTCCCGCGCGCGATCCCAAACGTCAGCGGTGGGTGTGAGGTCCGCGCAGAGATCATCCGCCCAGATGGGGAGTGGATCGGGAATCGCGTCTGGCTGGATGAGAACGCCAACGGTCAGCAGGACGCCTGGGAGGCAGGCGTCGGCGGCGTGTGCGTCCGCTTGTTGAACGGAAGCAGCCGCGAGGTCATCGCGGAAACGACGACCGATTCCAATGGCTACTATGCGTTCGAACGACCTGAGGCTGGTGTGATTGTTCAATTTATCAAACCCGATTCCCATGAGTTCACAAAATCCAATATCGGCGACGATGACCGCGACAGTGACACAGACGCGCACGGCGAAACAGGAATTTTTCAAGCCAACTCCACCGCCTCCTTCTGGGACGCGGGCTTGACCCTGTCCGATGTGCCTGTCCCCACTGCCAGCCCCGTGGGGACAGGCACCCCTCCAAACTGGTTTGTCCCTGCCGAGGCGTATGTCGGACCGATCCGTTCCGGACGGCTGACCTACAATCAGATCGGTCACATGTTCCCGAATAGCTGCCTTGTGTACGCCAGCGCCGCCTGGGACATCGGCGAGATGCTCGACGCCTGCGAGATCGTCTACGGCGTGGACAAGACAACTCCCAACAGCGCGCTGCTGCCGGTCACCCGTCTGCGCGAGCTGGCCGAACAAAGCCTGAACCCGCGACAACCTGTCAATTATTCCGGAAACCTGTTTTCAGACGGAACTCCGGATGGCGGTCAGCCTGCCAGCAGGATCAATATCTTCTATCATGCCTATACGCAGTCTGCCTGGCAATATGACCCGGTCTCACAGACCTACCTGCGCTGGACGGACCTGGCAGACGGCACAGGGACACTCCTGCCTGCCACGGATCGATTGACTGAAAGACAAATGGCTTTCGAAAATGTGGTCGTCCTCTTTGCCGAGCATCATCGCTTCAGGCACAACCAGCTCGAGATCGATTTCAGCCTGGGGCAGAAAAACATTGCCTATCTCTTCCGCGATGGGCAAGCCTTCAGGATCTATTGGTCCACAGAAAACCGCGCCTGGGAAAGAACGACAGGGCTTGTGCGCCCGATGCACCTGGTCGACACACAGGGAAATCTCGTCCCGCTTCGCCCGGGCAGGATCTGGATCCATATCATCACACCATTTTCTGCTGTGACCGATCGGGGAGATGAAAACTGGCTCGTCCAATTTGTTCAGCCTTATGACCCGGAGGACACACCAGTGCCGTAAAGATTTCACCACAGAGAGCACGGAGTCCATCGAGAAAACAAAAAGGGAAAACTCCGTGTGCTTCGCGAAGCACACTCGAAGAGTACAGTGGGCTCCGTGGTGAAGATTTGGTGAGCCCATTCAACCAGCAAGGAGAACCTATGCACCCCTATGCCACTTCCCTGAAAACCTTGTTCGAACAGAACGCCGACCCCGTCCAGGCTGTGCCGATGAAGAAATACATGCGCGACCAGTTTGAATACCTGGGGGTCAAAACACCAAAGAATGTCGAGTTACAAAAAGAGTTCTTCGAAAAATCCGGCTTCCCAGCGTTGTCTGATCTGGACCCCATCTTGCGCGATCTATGGTCGCTTCCGCAGCGGGAGTTTCAATATATAGCTGTCGGTTTGCTCGGCAGATTCAGCAAAGAGATCCCCGCCAAATTCATCAAGACCATCGAGTATCTACTCGTTACCAAATCCTGGTGGGATACGGTGGATAGCATTGCAGGTGGGACAGTCGGCGTCCACTTTCAGAGGTTCCCGGATGTTCGGGAAAAGTATCTCGCCAGGTGGCGAGCGTCCGAGGACTTCTGGTTGAGACGCACAACCATTCTTTTTCAACTCAATTACAAAAAAGAAACAGACTTTGAACTGCTGTGCGCGATCATCCGCGAGAACCTGAATTCAAAGGAATTCTTCATCAACAAGGCCATCGGCTGGTCGCTGAGGCAGTACGCCCGCACCGATCCAAAAGCGGTAAAGGCATTCGTCAAGTCCACGCCCCTCCACCCGTTGAGCCGGCGCGAGGCGCTGAAACACCTTGAGCATTGACCATTGCATACGAAAGGAAATGGTGTGCAGTCACAAAATCGAAAAAGGAGATATGCCATGCAAACACGAACAAAAGTTGGGATAACTGTCGGCCTCATTAGTTTGGCATTGAACGTCTGCATTTCCGGAGCACTGAGTGTCGTAAGCAGTCTTTTTGGACCTTTCATCGCACTGATCGTAGGTGCGATCGCAGGCTCCTTAGCTGTGTCACAGGAGAAGCCCGCGACCAAAAAGGAAGGCGCGCGTGCTGGTGGGACCGCGGGAGGCATCGCAGGAGTGCTGACGATCCTCGGTCCGCTCCTGGTCGGGCTGTTGATATTGATTTACCTGCAAACGTCGGGAACACCCATCGATGTACAGGTACCCGATCTGTCAAGCGATCCTGGCACACAAATTGAATTTTATGCCCGCAGCCTGGGTTCACTCCTGTCGTCAGGCATTGTCGGCATCCTGTTTGCTGCAGGTGCGGGCACAGGCATGGGTTACTTGCTTACCTCGGAACAACCCATGACCCCACCCTCTCAGGATATAATCAGATAGCCAGAGTAACAACACTGCGAACAAAGCCAATGGCAGAGCCCATTGGCTTTACAATTTCCCTGGACATTTCGCGAAGGAGGCAGGATGGCTAAGGAAAACCAGCGCAGCAGTCCTGTGGATGAGGCCGTGATCCTTTCTGCGGCGCGTACGCCGGTCGGGAAGTTTCAAGGTTCGCTCCGCAGTGTGCCAGCCACCCAGTTAGGAGCAATTGCCGTCAAAGCCGCGGTGGAGCGCGCAGGGATCAACTCTGCGGAAATCGAAGAAGTCATTATGGGTAACGTCGTACAGGCGGGAGAGGGCCAGGCGCCCGCGCGCCAGTCCGGGATTCTGAGCGGCATTCCAGCAACAGTCAGTGCCAGTACGGTGAATAAGGTCTGCGGGTCGGGATTGAAAGCCGCGATGTTCGCATCCCAGGCCATTCGAGCCGGCGACGCGGATCTTTTCGTGGCTGGCGGGTTCGAGTCGATGAGCCGCGCACCCTATCTGGTTGCGGGGCGTTCGGGTGAATTGAAGTTCGGCAACCAGCCCCTCACCGATGCTCTGCTCTACGACGGTCTCTGGGATCCGTTCGAGAACTGGAGCATGGGCAACGCGGCTGAATTTATTGCGGACGAGTATGAGGTCACGCGCGAGGCGATGGATCAATATGCGCTTCGCTCCCACCAGAGAGCGGTGGAAGCTCAGGAAGCGGGCCGCTTCAACGCTGAGATCGTCCCCGTTCAAATCAACGGACAAAAAGGCGCAGCAACGATCGTTGACCGGGACGAGGGTCCGCGCAGGGACACGTCGCTGGAGGTACTGGCAAAACTGAAGCCGGCCTTCAAGCCGGATGGAAAGGTCACGCCGGGCAATTCATCCCCGATGAATGATGGCGGTGCGGCGGTCGTGATCTCGTCGCGCAAGTATGCCGAGAAAAACGATCTCAAGCCGCTTGCCCGGATTGTCGGTTACGCACAGGCGGCTGTCGAACCCAAATATTTGTTTGCTGCGCCCGCGTATGCCATCCCGAAATTGCTCAAGAAAATCGGCTGGACGTTAGCGGACATCGATTTGATCGAACTCAACGAAGCCTTCGCCGCGCAAGTCCTGGCGGACGGCTATGCCCTCGCCGACCAGGGCTGGGACTGGGACAAGGTCAACGTCAATGGCGGCGCGATCGCCCTGGGACATCCGCTCGGTGCCAGCGGCGCACGCGTGCTGACGACATTGCTCTATGCCCTGAAAGACCGCGGCTTGAAGCGCGGACTTGCCTCGCTCTGTCTCGGCGGCGGTGAGGCGGTCGCAATGGCGGTGGAAGTGGAGTAGGCAGGTATCAGGTAGACTTGTACAGGCGGCAATGATGCAAACCCAAAGGCACAATTCCCATCGATTAGCCGCAGCCGGAATGGTAATGGTGCTTCTTGTCGCTTGTGGAATCGATACCTCTCGAACTCTGGAACCTCCCACCCGCCAGGCTACTCCTGCTCCGTCGAGACAGGTCACAAACACTCCAACCCCCACTGCAACGATGGACCCGACGTTTGCATATTGGGCAACCGCCCAGGAAGCAATGTTTAGCGCAGAATACACGCAGGTGGCCACAACCAAAGAGGCGGTCCTTGCTTTCGCCACACAGTTCCCTCAACTATGCGGGTTTACCACAGAAGCTGTATCTGTATCTCCCAATGGAGAATGGATTGCCGCGGATTGCTGGCTGAGCGGGGATTACTTCCGTGTTTTTCAAACCCATGGAGATCAGGTTTGGGATGTCCCCTACTCCGCGGTGATGAAATATTACCCGAACTTTATCGGCAGTGTGAATGCCCTGCACTGGTCTCCTGATGGGAGTACTCTTTACTTTACCAGCAGTTCCTGTTGCGCAGATATTGATTCGATGAGTAATGGCGGTGCCCTTTATCGTTTAGATCTTCAAACCGGGGTCTGGGAGTTAATGATCGCTGGAAGTTTCAATTATTATTCGTTTTCTCCCAACGGAAAGTACTTATTGTACATTTTGGATAGTCAGGCTGGCAAAAGCAATTCAGTTCGTTTGCATTTGCTTGCGTTGCGGACCGGAAATGAAGAAACAATTGTTGCCGATGGTTTCGAGCAGGCAGGCTGGGCTGTCTGGAAACAGGATGGACAGAAAATTGCCCTGGCCGCTCAGACAGGCAGTCTCTACTCGGATGACAGAAAAGACGCACTGATTGTCGCAGACCTGCAAAAGCTCGAATGGCAAACGGTCATTCCACTTAGCGAAGATCGGCTGGCTGTAAAAGGCTGGTCGAACGATGACATTCTGACAATCCGTAGGGCAAATGTCATGGAGTACAATGACTATTACGTCAATGTTTTTGAAATTGTCTTTTATGATCTAAAAAACAATTTATTCATCACCCCAACCCCTGCACCTTAATCATACCGGAGCAAAAATGAATGGTACGGAGCGCAAGGAAAAGATCGAACTTTACGGGCGCGGTTACGACCTGTTGACCGCCGCGCTGGCAGACATCCCGCGCGAAGCGTGGTTGTTCAAACCCGAACCCAAAGAGTGGAGTGTCTATGAGGTGCTCATCCACCTGGCGGACTCTGAATCCAATGCGGCGTTACGCGCCCGCAAGTTGATCGTCGAGCCGGGTGGCACATTGATGGGCTACGATCAGGATAAATGGACAACTGAACTAAATTATCACGATCAGAATTATGAGGACGCCCTGGAAATCGTGCGCCTCGTCCGCAAGACCACTTATGAACTGCTCAAGAAACAGCCGGAGGAGGTCTTCGAACATTCGGTGAAACATCCTGAATACGAAGAGCCGTATACATTCGAACAATGGCTCAATGTTTACTCGGCACACATCCCGGGTCATATCGAGCAGATCCGGAACAACTATAAGATTTGGAGAGATCAGCAGGGATAGGCGGAAAGGTAAACAAGTAGACAGGTACACACGTTTACTTATCTACCTGTTTACCTGTCTACCTCTCTCCCTGTCTACATTCCAACTGGAGCCAACATGACCATCAAACATATTTTCGTGATCGGCGCAGGGACCATGGGCAATGGCATCGCCCAGGCAGCCGCGACCTCGGGCTACCAGGTCACCTGCATGGACGTGATGCCGGGCGCGCTGGAAAAAGCCAGGGCGGCCGTCGCCAAATCCACCGCGAAGCTGCTGGAAAAAGGCACGCTCACGAAGGAGCAAAAAGAGGCGGCGGAGCAGATCGGGTATGTCAGTAACATGGATACGATCGGAGCTGCCGATTTCGTCATCGAAGCCGCGACCGAAAACCCGGAATTGAAATTCAGGATCTTCAGGGAGATGGATGCCGGGGCACGCCCGGGTGTGATCTTAGCCAGCAACACTTCCTCCATCTCGATCACCAAAATCGCCGCGGCAACGAGCCGCCCCGAAAAAGTGATCGGCATGCACTTCATGAACCCCGTGCCCCTGATGAAACTCGTGGAAGTGATCAAAGGTCTTGCCACCAGCGCAGAGACTCTCCAGACCACACTGGCTTTATGCAAAGTGATGGAGAAGGAACCTGTCGAAGCCAACGACTCGCCCGGCTTCATCTCCAACCGGATCTTATGTCCGATGATCAACGAAGCGATCTTTGCCCTGCAGGAGAACGTTGGCACCCCCGAAGCCATCGATACCGTGATGAAGCTCGGGATGAACCATCCGATGGGTCCGCTCACCCTGGCAGACTTGATCGGGCTGGACGTGGTCCTGTTTGTGATGGAAGTCCTGCAGCGCGACCTGGGAGAAGACAAATACCGCCCGGCCCCATTGCTGAGGAAGATGGTAGACGCGGGGTATCTGGGGAGGAAGAGTGGGAGGGGGTTTTATCAGTATTAGCGGTTAGCTAACAGCTAATCGCTAAAAGCTAATCGCTAACAGCTAATCGCTAACAGCTATTAGCGATTAGCCGCCAGCAAATGGCAAAGGTCACAATGAAGAAACTATCATTGCTCGCTTCGATCATGCTTCTTTTCCTGAGTGCCTGTGCTCCTGCCACGTCACAAGTCATTTTGCCCTCTGTCACCCCATCACGGCCAGCCAGCCCGAGCCCAACGGCAACCGCCACAAGGACGTTTACAGTGACACCGTTGCCTGTCACGCCGTCCATCACCCCGACGGAAACACCCCGGCCAAACATTGCTCCCACGCTCCCGCATGCCGATGTCCGTTTTGTTTCTCACGGGGATCGAGACAGGCGCTACGTCGCGCTGACCTTTGACCTGTGCCAGAAGCCGGATTTGCCTTCCTGGTTCGATCAGGGCATCGTCGATGCTCTTGTGAAATATGATGTGCCTGCCACCTTCTTTATGGGCGGAGACTGGATGCGCACACATCCGGAGGAAACGAAATTGCTGGCATCCCATCCCGGGTTCGAGCTGGGCAACCATTCCTGGAGCCATCCCGATCTGCCCGGTTTGAGCGAAGAAGCCGTTAGCAAAGAGATCCTCAAAACACAAAATCTGCTTTATCAATTGACAGGCAGACAAGCCAGACTTTTCCGCCTGCCGGCCGGTAAGTATGACGATTTTACGCTGGTCATGATCGCCTGGCATGGACTGTATACGATCCAATGGGATGTCGATACCGGCGATCCCGATCCCACCATCGATGCAGAACGCATGAACTGGGCGGTGCGTGAGCGCGTCCAAAATGGCTCGATCATCCTGATGCACGCCAATGGACGCGGCTGGCACACCGGCGAGGCATTACCTGAAATGATCGAGTACCTGCAGGGGCAGGGTTATACCCTGGTGACTGTTTCACAATTACTGGGGCTGGAACCCCTTCCAGGGGATCGAGACAGATAGATTTCCTAACCATCTGGCCAGGTAGCGAACCGGATTGCTCGCGTATAATAAATTCGCATCAACGAAACAAAAGGGCGTTTTATTGGGATAAGATACAAAGTTCCTTCCATTTGACGGAGTTTCTATGAACCGCGCTTTGCAAATCTACCGGGATTACCCGCGTGACTTCTGGAGAATGATCCTCGTCAACTTTGTCGACCGCCTGGGAGGTTCATTATTATTTCCATTTTTCGCCCTGTACATTACAAAGAAGTTTGAGGTTGGCATGACAGAAGTGGGGGGACTATTTGCCATCTTCTTCATATCCGGTTTCATCGGTTCCTTCCCTGGCGGCGCATTGACCGATCGCTTTGGACGCAAGGGTATTATTATTTTCAGCCTCATCGCCACTTCATTCAGCACGCTGTTGATGGGATTTGTAAACGAATTCCAATTCTTTCTGATCGTGGCATTCATTTCGGGCATCTTTACAGATGTCGGCGGACCCGCTTACGAGGCTGTCTTCATGGACCTGCTGCCCGAGGAAAAACGCGCCAGCGGGTTCGGTATCCGCCGGGTAGCGTTCAACCTGGCGGTCGTGATCGGTCCGGCAATCGGTGGGTTTATTGCAGCACGTTCCTATCTGGCTTTGTTCATTCTTGATGCAATTGTCAGTGCGATTGTGGCGTTTATGGTTTTTCGGCTGATCCCAGAGACCAAACCAGCTGCTCCGGAAGGCAAAGCACAAGAATCAACGGCCCAAACCTTTAAGGGCTATTTACAGGTGTTAAGGGATGGAAAATTCATGGCGTTTACCATGGTCTGCCTGTTACTGTGGTTTGTTTATATGAACATGAATACTACCCTTGGCGTCTTTCTGCGAGACCAGCACGGACTACCCGAATCAGGGTATGGCTGGCTGATCAGTATCAACGCCGCGATGGTGGTTCTGCTCCAATTCCCCATCACGCGCCGGATCGAAAAGAATCCGCCCATGTTGATGATGGCATTCGGAGGGTTCTTTGTTGCCTTCGGGCTTCTTTTATACGGCTTTTTCAACACCTTCCTGTTGTTTGCGGTCGCCATGGCGATCCTGACGATCGGTGAAATGATCACTGTCCCGGTTGCAAACGCGCTTGTCGCGAGTTTCTCGCCCGAGGAGATGCGCGGTCGCTATAATTTTATTTACGGAAATTCCTGGGGGATCTCTTTTGCTGTGGGTCCCTACCTGGCAGGATTGATCATGGATAACTATAATCCGAACTGGCTGTGGTATGCCTGCGGCATCATCGGAATGCTCGCCATACTGGGCTTCCTTGCATTGCATGTGAGCATGCATACAAAACCAATTTTATTAACGCAAGAGTAAAATTCGCCCATGCGTTTCCCCTTCGAAACACAATGGATCATCCCCGATCACCCGCCCTCCGAGCCGGACTGTTTTGTCATCCCTTCCTACGCCCTGAAGGATCGGACTACCCCCACAAAACCGACCATCGCCCAGATCAAGTTAGCGGTGGAATGGTGGCAGCGCTTCCCTCATTCTTCGCTGATCATGTGCACCGGCGACAACCAGCGGCTGGGACTCAGCAACGCCAGCGTGATGGCTGCCTGCGCAGTCCGCCTGGGGGTTCCCGCCGCGAATGTCATCGAAGAGGATCAGTCCCTCAATACATACGAGAACCTGCATTACGCCCTGCAGATCATACGGGCGCGGAACTTCCGGCAGCCCACGCTGGTCACCCTGGACCTGTACACACGTCGCGCCGTTGCCACCGCCCGGAAAATGGGCTGGGGAGATTTCTACTGGCTCTCAGTCTATTCCCCCGGGGAGCCAGCCTACGGCTACAAATGGTTCCAAACCCACTCGCGCTTCACGCTCTATCTATACGAAGTCCTGGCGATGGCGTACAGCAGGATGGTGGGCTGGGTATAACCACACCCACCCCACTCCGCCTTCCTCAGGCTTTCTCAAACTAATGTCAGGCAAAAGCTTTGAACCGCGCAGCACACGAAGAACGCCAGGAAAATCATGAACCTTTGCGCTCTCCCTGGCACCGCCCGTCAGGGCAGGTGTGCGTTCCTGGCGGTTAATCTGGCACAATGCAAACCAGTCATCCTATAGCCATCCTACAGCCATCCTACAGTCATCCTATAGCCATCCTATAGCCATCCTATAGCCCTGTGGCAATATGCTTCCTTTATGATTCCCTCGGAGAGGGTCGATCGTTCGCTCCGGGCGACCGGCTGGCTGGCTTAAGGGAGTATGCGGGGTTCTTTTCTCAGATTCGGGGTGTCATTTCAGATCTTCATTACAACGGCAGCCACATTCCCAGGCCCTGTTCTTTCGCGCGCTGAACGATCGTCGGGGCGACCGCCATGTCGTCCAGTGCCAGACCGAGGTTGATCGCCAGAGTCCGCTCTTTCTCGTTCAGGCGGCCCGGCTTCAAGCCTGCGACCAGCTCGCCCAGGTCTGCGTAGGGATCGGGAGTCTGCTGGAAATATCCAACCGATTTGTAATATTGGAACTGGGCGTGGTCGTCGGTGCTGATGCGGTCCATTTGCGCCAGCGCCTCGCCGCTCCAGTAGGAATCGAAGTCGACCGCGGAGCCGTACGCGCCGGGACGCAGCCAGTCCTTTTCGAGCGCGGGAGTCGGATGCTTCAAGATCGGTCCCGAGGTCACCACCAGGTCCGATTCGACGACGGCTTGTTTCGGCTCTTTGACGCCGATGATCTCGAAATCAAATCGCTCCGTCATCTCGGCAATGAACTTTTCCTGCACTGCCGGCAGGACGTCATACGCATATGCGCGCTGGATCGGGAAGAGACAAGCCAGCGCTTCGAGGTTGGTGCGTCCCTGCACGCCACAGGCGAGAATACCCACCGTTTCCGAAGCGGGCCGAGCCAGATACTTTGCCGAGAGCGCCGAGGCGGCTCCCGTCCGCATGGCGGTGATCCAGGCGCAGTCCATGATCGCATACGGAAACCCGGTCTCGACATCGTTCATGATCATCAACCCGCTGATGTAAGGCAAGCCGCGCTTGAAATTCTCCGGGTAGCCGCCGACCCACTTGATCCCGGCGGAACGCATGGCCGGGATGTAGGCCGGCATGGCGTGGATGAATGCGTCGGGCATGCTGTGGATGCCGGGCTTCGGCGGCATCTCGACTCTGCCATTGCCCTTTTCCAGGAATGCCTTTTCAAGCAACTCGATGATCTCCTTCATCGACAGGTTGACCGTTTCAACGTCCGCGCGGGATAAGTAAAGAACTTGATGTTCAGGCATGGGGGATTCTCCTACGGAAAGAATAAAATGATTATACGTTTGATACAATGGAAAATGTCATCACAAATCATGACA
>Ga0105092_10000251_pt1 | contig 27274 bp, 21 predicted proteins | sample PPLLak2March2015_FD_87021 | JGI IMG/M metagenome (GOLD analysis project Ga0105092, IMG submission 87021) | Freshwater sediment microbial communities from Prairie Pothole Lake near Jamestown, North Dakota, USA - PPLs Lake P7 Core (1) Depth... | ecosystem: Environmental > Aquatic > Freshwater >... | reverse complement strand
GCGTCGGACATCATCCTCGGTGCTCTTCAGCGCATCCTTCAGAAGCGGTAAAGACGACCGACTTCCGACAGTTCCGAGCACCAGCAGGAGCGAAGACTTGGCCTCAGGATCCGTGGCTTTCGGCAATGCAGAGGCCACCTGATCAACGAGCGTCCTGTTCTCACTTCTTCGAATGACCGCCACAACGGCGGCCTCGGCATCGGTGCGTTCCGCACCCGGCTTAGCGGCCACGAGCAGCGACACCAACTGAGGCATCTGTTCCGCACCCGCCGTCTCCCTCAAGGCGCGGAATGACTCCCTCCTCACCTGGGAATTTGCATCCCCAGCCGCCTTGAGCAGGGCATCGATCCCCGAGTAGATCCTGCGTTCGCCGATAGCACGAATCAGCTCCGTCTTTACTTTCGGGTCCGACACCTCGAGGCTCCCGAGGATGGTCTGGTCTACATCGGCGCCAGCCAACCGGTACAAGCTGAAGCGGGCGGCACCCTTCTCCGGATCCTGGGTGTTTGCGGCACGCTCGGCAAGGAAGACGACCGCCGAAGAGTCGCCGACCTTGCTCATTCCCTCGATGGCGGCCACGCGAATATTGAGCTCCGGGCTACTGGCGGCCTGCTGGACCAGTCCCTTGGCACCGGGATCCCCCCGGTCGACGAGCGCCGACAGGACCTGGGCCTGGACGCTCGGCGGCAATTTGCCGTAGCGCTCCACGAGCAGCCCGGTCGTCGCCTCTCCAGGCAGCGCCGCGAGCAGGCGGACCACTCCCGCCTGGACGACGGGACGCCCCTTGTCGAGCGCGGCCACGAGCGCAGTTTTGGCTCCCGCCCCTTCCAGGGCCGCGATGCCGCGAAGCGCCGCGATTTGGACCAGGGGAGTCTCGAGCGCCGAGTTAAGCTCCTGGTAGATCTTAACCGCCGACCCCCTGTCGCCACCCTTCGCCATACGTTCGGCACAGTTCAGATAGGCATCTGTGGTCCTCAACCGCAGAGAAGACGAGGCTTTCCGACGGGCATCGGCGAGCAGAACGGCCGCCTCCACATTGCCGATAAAGCCGACAGCCGTTATTGCGGCGACCGCCGTGTCCTCATCCCGGTTCGAGATGAACGGCTTAAGAGCGCCAACGACCGGCGCCCGCGAATCGCTGCGTCGCCCCAGGCTGTTGATCACTCCGATTCGCACCTTGCCGGTTGTAGAGCTCAAAGCCTTGACCAGAGCCTCGCTGGCTTCCGGATCGCTGATGCGCTCGAGCGCGTACCGGGCCATATCCGAACTCTTGGGGTCAGCCAACATTCCGGAAAGAACCGGCACGGCGGCCGCGGTCCCGATCAGGCTTAACTGTTCGCACACGAAACGCTTGCCATCCTCGGTCCCAGCCGACGAAAGCATTTGGACAAGCCTCTTCTCTAACTCGGGTACTTCTTTTCCAGATACGTATGCATTGCGAACGAACTCAATTACAGCGGCAAGCGGCTTGCGATCCTGACCATACTTGTAGGAAGCGACCTGAGTCAGGAACGGCTCCAAGTCGGCAAGGGTTGCAGGCGCCTTCACGGCTTCCTGGCTCGTCCCCGGCTGTTGGAGGGCGAGCAGGCCACCAGGAAACACCAGCGTCAACAGCATCAGCGAAATAACCAGCGGAACGTTACGATTCCTCATACTATTCTCCGAAATATGTGCTGCCGAAAATCCTAAAGGTGCCACGGGCTGCGCATGGGTCTGGACAACAATCGCTCGGCTTGAGGGTCTCCCAGAATCTTCTCGTTGACCGGATCCCACGTGATTTCCCGGCCGGTCAGCATCGCGATCTGGCCCAGAAATCCCGGAGTCGCAGAACGGTGAGCGACTTCGGCCGGACAAAGAGTCAGGCCCCTGCTCTTAACGCACTGAATGAACTCGCGGGTGTGACCGGGTGACCGAAACAGGTGAATGTCGCCGGGTGCCAGCTTGACCTTCAGCAGGCTCTTCGGTTCGGCATCGATGGCTCCCCGATTTACCCAAACCCATCCCTGATCGCCGATCCATTTTGTGCCGCTTCGGATGTCCGAGTGGCCTCCGGCGATGATCATCTTGATCCCATTTGCATACTTTGCATTGACCCTGTATCGGGTAGCTGTGTTCCAGAGCTTTCCACGGTCTGGGTAGGTTCCCTCGCCATCCACCTTGACAGGCCCCTCGTAGTCCAGACCAGCGCCCCAGTGGCCGATGTCGACATGATGTCCGACCCAATCCATAATCTGGCCTCCGGCGTAATCGAGGTTCCACCGCCAGTTCTTGTGGACTCGCGCCACGCAGTAGGGAGCGAAGGGGGCAGGACCTAGCCATCGTTCGTAATCGAGGGTGGGCGGAGGTGGGCCGGGGTCTTCCAGACCTCTGGTTCCGGCGAAATCGGTATGCCCATCGGGGAGTCCAACCTCGATCGTATGGACCTTTCCGATGCGCCCGTTCAGCACCAGCTCGCATCCGAAGCGAAAATTGTCAATCGAGCGTTGCCAGCTTCCGGTTTGCCAGACCCGTCCGTAGCGCTTGACAGCGTCGCAGATGGCGCGGCCCTCCGCCCAGTTGTGTGCCAATGGCTTCTCACCGTAAATATCCTTGCCTGCTGCAGCGGCCGCGACGGCAGGAATGGCATGCCAGTGGTCGGGGAGCCCGAGCGAAAGCGCATCGATATCCTGCCGCCCGATTACATCTTCGTAGTTGTGAAAGGTCCGGCAGTCGCTGTTCCCGTAGGCCTTGTTGACGATGTCGCGAGCATTCTCCAGGTGCTCCTTGTCGATGTCGCAGACCGCAACAATGCGGGCGTTATTGTCCTCGAGGAAGGTTTCCATGTTGGATGTGCCCTGCCAGCCGACTCCGATGCAGGCGAGAATCACCTGGTTACTCGGAGCCACCCCCGCGCCTCGCCCGAGCACATTACTGGGGACGATCGTCGGGAAGCCGACGGCCGCGGTCAAGAGCGCCCCGGATCCAATGAGAAACTCACGACGATTTTGCTTATTGTCACTCGCCATTGTCGAATCCTTTCGAAGTACGGATCATATGCGAAGCGCGACGCCCTGTCATCCCGTTAGTCGCGTTCGCTGCCCACTTCCCGGAGGCCTGATTCCTTCGACCCGGGTACGAATAGAGAGCAACTTGTCGCGGGAAGTGATGAAAAGGGTGGTGAAATCAGTGCCGCCAAAAACCAGATTTGACGCGTACGGAACCGATATCGCGCCTATATACTCAGCCGAGGGGGAGTAGACCTTAACACCGGCATCTCCGCATCCGACATACAGATTCCGGTGAACATCAAGCGTCATGCCGTCGGGTCGCGCCCCGAGCTCGATCCACCCTCGTTCGTTTGTCAACCGGCCAGGTGCAGTTACGTCATACTTGTAGATCCGCTCTCCGCGGTTGTCGGCAAGGTACAGTACTTTACCGTCCGGCGAGAGAATAACACCATTCGGCTTCACGCAAACAGTAGAGACGCGGCTGACCCGGCCCTCTGGGCTGCAGTAATAAGCGTCCTCCTTCATTACGGTCGCTTGCCCGCGATGCCCATAATTAGGGTCCGTAAAGTAAAATCCATCCACCTCATCGACGCTCAGGTCGTTTGGCTCGTTGAAGTGCGTACCATAGATTTGCGAGGCGAGAATGCGTTTCGCCCTGGACTGGACGTCGATAGCGACGATGCGATGAGCCGCGCCCTCACAGACCAGCAGTTCTCCCTTATGGTTGAACATCATGCCGTTGGCGTCCGTGCTGTCCGCGACGAAGAGCGTGATCGGCTTTCCGATCTCGCAAAAGTGAATGGAGTCGTTTTGTCCGTCCGAAAAATACACGTTGCCCAGCCCATCGGCCGCCGGCCCTTCTGTGAATCCGTACCCTGTACCAAGCACCTGGAACTCGGTTCCTGGGGAAATGATGTCTTGGAGTTTCATGGTGGATAAAACGAGCCTAACGCAACTGACAGTGATTGCCAACCGGGCCGAAAAGCGGCGGATTCTGAACGGCGAATCCGCCGCTTTTCGGCCCAGTTGCAGCGTCAATAAGTGGGCGCCACTCGCCATTACGTCTGGTCCTCCGCTTCACCGCAGCGGTAAGATAGGCGGCATGAAAAGAGCGCTGAAGCAAACGGTTCTTTGCGTCGTCCTGCTCGTTTTGGTTACCTCCGCCTTTGGTCAGAAACTGCCCCGTGCGAAAGCTGAGACAGTCGGCATGTCATCCGAACGCCTGGGACGAATCAGTTCCCTCATGCAGGAATACGTTCGTGATGGCAAGATCGCCGGCGCTGTGACGCTGGTTGCCCGGCAAGGCAAGGTGGTCCATTACGAAGGAATCGGAAAGCTCGATGTGGAAGCAAACACGCCCATGCCGACCGACGCCATCTTCCGCATAGCTTCGCAATCGAAGGCCCTGACCAGTGTTGCGATCATGATCCTGTATGAAGAGGGGGAACTGCTGCTCAACGACCCGGTCTCAAAGTTCGTCCCCGAGTTCAAGAATTCCAGGGTCGCTGTCAAAGCCTCGGAGAAAGATTCACAGGGCTACAGCACGGTGCCGGCCAAACGCGAAATAACCATTCGCGATCTGCTGACGCACACCGCCGGTATCTCCTACGGATCGGGTCCTGCCGAGGAGCTTTACAAGTCAGCCGATGTGCACGGTTGGTATTTTGCCGACCAGACGAGGCCGGTGGGAGAAGCGATCAAGGCACTCGCTGGCCTGCCATTCGATTCGCAACCAGGCGAGAAGTTTATCTACGGTTTCAACACGGACATTCTTGGGCACGTCGTCGAAAAGGTATCGGGAATGAGCCTGGCCGATTTCATCAAAAGCCGGATCACCGATCCGCTGAAGATGGTCGATACGCACTTCTACCTTCCGCAGGATAAGATCGGTCGCTTCACACCGGTCTACGCATCAGGCGAGGACGGACGCATCAAGCTGGTTCAGAAGGCCACGGAAAATGACTACGTGAAAGGGCCACAGGTATCCTACTCAGGCGGCGCGGGACTGCTTGCCACCGCGGAGGACTACGCCCGGTTCCTGCAGATGCTGCTCAATGGGGGAGAACTCGAGGGGGCCCGGATTCTCGGTCCGAAAACCGTCCAGCTCATGACGGTCAACCATGTGGGCGACTTGCACAATAACGGGAACACCGGCTTCGGTCTGGGCTTTTGGGTAATCGAACACCTGGGAAAGGCGGGAGAACCGGGCAGTGTAGGTGCGTTCGGATGGGGCGGCGCCTACTACACGACCTACTGGGTCGACCCAGTTGAAAAATTGGTGGCCGTTTTCATGACTCAACTGATGCCGGCGAAAGTCGACCTCCAGCCAAAATTCAGGGCTGCGGTTTACCAGGCGATCATCCAGTCGTATCAGGCACCGGCGCCTGCCCGCGATGGAGGCGGCAGCTAACCAGTCACTGGCCCATGAACTCGCCAATGGGCGCAAGCGGCTTGATGTGGTCGCAAAGGATCTTGAAGGTGACCATGAGGGGGACCGCAATCAGTGTCCCGGCGATCCCCCAGAGCCAGCCCCAGAATATGACCCCGATCAGGACGACAACGGGGTTCAAAGTGAGGCGCCTGGCGAGCAGCATCGGGGTTACGAATCCGCCTTCGATCGAGGTGATCAACAGGTAGAGCCCGGCCGCAAGAGCCGCCCACTGAGGTTCCCCGAAAGTTACGAAACCCACCGTGCCGATTACGGTCGCCCCGACCAGCGCCCCAAGATACGGGACGAAGTTGAAAACAGTTGCCATCAGTCCCCAGAGGACTGGATTCGGCATCCCGATCAGATACATCGCGCTGGCTTCCGCGATTCCCAAGCCGATATTGATCGCCGTGACGGTCGTCAGATAGACCGAAACCTGGTCCTCCATTTCGTACGCCGCCTGGACCGCGGTCTTCTTGTCGGTCAGCGTGGGCAGCACACGGACAAGCTTGGTTAGGAACAGGTCTCCCGAAGCCAGCAGAAAGTAAAGCAGCAGCATAACCACGACGACCCCGGCGATCGCACTGCGGGTGCCGCTCACCAGGGAATCGATGAGGCTGGGCTGCTTGAGCTCGACCGTCTCGACACGTTTCTCAGGTGTCACGGTGGTGATCCTGTCGACCTGTTCAGCGGCCTTCGACATCTGTTGCACAGGGCCCCGCCAGCTCTTGACCTCGGTTTCTATCCGACGTAATGCCTTGGGTGCCTCCGCGATCCACCTACCTGCCGGCCCGGACAGTTGATAGAAGCCGAATGCGAGCAGCGACAGGAACGCCAGCAGAATCACAGCGGCGCCTACGGCTTCGGGAATGCGGGCTTTCCTGAGAACCCGCACTGCCGGTCTCAGCAGAAAGTCCAGAAGCAAAGCCAGTATTACAGGCAGGATGAATTCACTGGCGAGATATAGGGTGTAGAAAAGGGCCAGCATGAACAGACCGGTCAACATGACCGACCGGATGTCCACCGTCTGGCCCAAGACGGTCTGATCTCTGGCCGGACCCGGCGCCGCCAGCTCTTTGCTGTTTTCTTTGGTCATGGAAAGGCGACGGACACGCAACACGCGGCCGATACACAACAACACGGGAACACTCGTCCGCGGAGAATCTCTTTTTAACCATTGTAGGACAATTGCAGTCGGAGGGGAGACAGGGAGAGACGGAAGCAAGGAGACGGGGAAAGAAGTAGTGCGACCCGGGAAAATATCCGTGACCGCCCGGCCAGGCAACTTTTGAAGGGCGTGCCGACCGACTCGATGATTTGCAGCCCCACCGCTGCAGGCCCCTTTGTTCACAACGAAGTCGGGCCCCGGTGGCGCCTCCGGCCCTGGCCCTCCAGAACCTGGGCCGCTTGGCACGAATCTTGCAGGACTGCCTGTGCGGAGACTGTAAAATGAATCGCGTTCTGGTCCTTATACTGCTGGTTGCCATTTTCATGGCATTACCGGGCGCGATACTGTCTACCGCGGGAAGCCGGCTGGATCTGAGCACCCTGAAAGACGACTCCTTGATTCCCCGCCCCCCCCAAAAAAGGAGTCTGACTATTCCCAAAGGCACCAAGCTGCACATTCGGCTGACGGACAAGCTGTCGTCCAGTGATTCAGAAGGGACCTTTAAAGGGGTGCTCGATCAGCCGGTCAAAACCAACGGCCACGTGGTTCTCTCCCCTGGGGTGCAGGTTAACGGAGAGTTCGCTCTCGAGGAATCCCCAAGGGCCAAAGGTAAACGGCCTGCTATGACGATGCGCCTGAATCGGCTGCGAGTGGATGGGAAGAAAATTCGAATCGATACCGAGGTGCTTGCACTTGGAGTGCCCGTTCGGAACGACGGTGCCCGATTGAAGGCGTTGGATTCAGACGATTCGCCGGGCAGGCCGCTCTCCTACCCCCCGGGCGCCATGTTTACTTTCAGGCTGGCTGAACCCCTTGAAGTGCCCTATGAGCGCCGGTAGGACTATCTCCGGTCACCGGCTGTTCGGCCGCTGAAGGAAGCAGCACGGAGAAGATACTTCCGCCCTCTCTGTTGTCCTCTACCCAGATTGCGCCGCCGTGAGCCTGCACGATGTTGCGGCAGATCACCAGTCCAAGCCCGACTCCCTGGCCGGCCACCTTCTTACCGAACTTAACTTGGTGAAACTTCTCAAAAATCTGTTCCTTGTGCTCGTCGGGGACACCACGGCCGGAATCGGCCACCGTGATCAGAATATAGCCCCCCGCTCCCTCCCGCACCCGCTCTGCCCAAGCCGACGGAAGACCTTCGGGCTTGGCCTTCACTCGCTCTGCGCGAACCTCCAGCGGCGACATAGCCGGGGAAAACTTCAGCGCATTGTCGACCAGGTTAGTCAGAACCTGTATCACGCGATCGCGGTCGCAGTTGGCCGAGAGCTCGCTGTCGGGCAGCTGAACTTTCAGGGGCCGGTTGCTCTGCGAAAAGTGCACTTCGAACTCCGCCACCGCGGCTTTAACCAGGTCCCGCACGTCCTGCTTCTCCAACTCGTAGTCCAAAGCGTCCGCTTCCATACGCGATAGATCCAGCAGACTGCGAATCGTCTTGGATAGCCGATCGCCGCACTCAATGCTTAGTCCAAGCAGGTGTTTTTGTTTTTCCGTGACCGGACCGGCGATTCCTTCCCGCACGAGTTTCGATGTTTCCTGGATGGCTGCAAGCGGCGCCTTCAGCTCGTGGGACACGTGTGACACATACTCCCGGGTCAGCTGATCTCGCTGGTCGAGCCGCGTGGCCATCAAGTTGAAATCGCGGGCCACCTTGGAGAACTGTTCGTCGCCCGAGTCATCGATTCGATACGAAAACCGCCCTTCCGCGACCGCCCGGGCACCGTGCGTCAGCTGCTGTAGTGATCTGGAAATCGAACGGACAACCACGAAAGATACGAGGCAACTGAGACCGAGAGCGATGATCGCGGCGATCTGCGAAACCCACTCCGCCCTCTGCCCAGCCCGCGCCGACTGGGCCACTTCCGCCTCAATCGCTTTCTGGTTTGCCGCAAGCGTCAGATCGATCTGGCTTTCCAGTTCCTGGAGCTCGAGTGCGATCCAGGAGTCAAACTGTTCGGGACTCATCTGGAGGAGGGCCTCTCCGTCTGAGATTCCGTTTGAAAAGCGTGCCCAGAGCAGCCTGAGCTTGTCGAGCTGGCGTTGTTCCTCCGGATCGCTGGCCCGCATCTTCTGCAGGTCCTCACTCAGCGGTCGACTCAGTTGACCCTGCGATTGATCCAAGTACTCCGGGTCACGGGTGACATAGAATCGGCGGACGTGCTTGCCCAACTGCTCGATGTCTTTGCTGGAAAGGGTATATTGCGTCGCCCGGGTCTTGATGTTTGACAGATTGCGGTTAACCGCCTGCATCCGACGGATGAGGGACAACTCGTAGACCAGGGATGTCACCAGCAGGAGAATCAGAAGCGCGTAACCGAGAATAATCTTGGTGGAAATCTTCATGGTTCTGAGTTATTCGAGACCGTACGACTTCAGTTTGTTTCGTATGGTCTTCACATCAACCTCGAGCTGGCGGGCCGCTTCAGCTTTATTGTTCCCGGTTCGCTCAAGGGTCCTCAGGATCAACTCTTTCTCGGCCTCGGCCGCCGTGACATTAAGCGGAAGCACGATCTTGCCCGAGCTGTCGTCAATCGGCGTTTGAATGTACGGCGGGAGATGCGAGGGCTCGATCCACGAACTCCTCGCGAGGATGATTGCCCGCTCAATGACGTTTTTCAACTCTCGCACGTTGCCCGGCCAGGAGTAGTTTGCGAGCAGGTCGAGCGTCTCTTCGCGCAACCCCTCGACCTCGGCATTGTGCTTGCGGTTAAATTCAGTCACGAAGTATTGCGCTAATAACGGGATATCAGCCTTGCGGTCCCGAAGAGGCGGCATCCTGACGGTGAAAACGTTAAGACGATAATAGAGGTCGGTCCGCAGTGCTCCTTCTTTGGTCGCGTTGCCCGGGTCGCGGTTGGTCGCCGAGATGACCCGCACGTTGAACTCGAACTCCTGGCGTCCGCCGATTCGCCGGACCCGCCCGTCCTCCAACACGCGCAGCAGTTTAGGCTGGAGCGCCAGCGGCATTTCCGCAATTTCGTCCAGGAGGAGCGTTCCCTCGTTCGCGAGCTCAAAACAGCCCGCGCGGACTCCAACGGCGCCGGTAAACGCGCCCTTTTCGTGCCCGAAGATCTCGCTTTCCATCAGTTCGTGCGGGATCGCGGCGGCGTTGATAGCGACGAAGGGGCCGTTGACTCGACCGCTTAACTCGTGAATCGTCCGCGCGACCAATTCCTTGCCTGTGCCGCTTTCCCCCGTGATCAGGACGAAAGCATCGCTATTGGCCACAGCTTTGATCAGGTCGTAGACCTCACGCATCTGTTTGCTGGTGCCAATAAACCCCATGAAACCGGGTCCCTTCTCCAGCTGCGAAACCAGCCGACGGGACACCTGTCGCGAATGCAAGTCCTTCTCTGCGGCACCGAGTACGGCCCGCAACTTGGAATAATCTAGAGGCTTCGTGATGAAATCACGTGCCCCCTGCTTCATCGCTTCCACGGCCATGTCGACGCTGCCGTGCGCGGTAATCAAGATGACGGGGCGATGGACGTCACCCTCCTTCAAGTTTCGTAGCAGCTCCATCCCGGAGAGCTCGGGCATGACCGCGTCCGAAATGACGATGTCCGGCCCGTATGATTCGACCAGCTGTTTGGCCTGGATTCCGTCGGCCGCCAGGCGAACATCAAATCCCCATTCCTCGAGCCGCATGCCTAAGACTTCGCGCAAAGCCATCTCGTCGTCCACAACCAGAATCTTCGTTTCACCCAACAAGCGTTTTCTCCTGAATGTGCGGGAATTCTCGGACTATTCCTCTGTGAACTTCTTTTGCGCGGACTCTAATACTGATGGGGATATTATACCGGCTAGGCTTCCTTTATAGAAGAAGTGGCGGGGAAAATTTCCCCGAAACCTTCAGCCGTTTTACGTTCAGTCCTACAGACTCTATGGCGGTCGTCCCTAGCGCGACAGCCTCCGAACCCTACTCGCTCGATATGGCACCGCGATTGCTATTCGACTGGCAGCTAGGCACGAACGGACACGAGGCAGTGTCCGGTTTGGCTGCCATGTTTTCTGTAATTGAGCAACAGGATAGGGATAAGCAGGAGGGTTCAATGAAAAGTTTAGTACACACAATGTCACGATGGATGGTGGCTGTTGTCCTCGCGGCTCTGATCGCGGCACCAGCTTTCGCTCAGGACCCGTCGGCCAACTCCTCGCAAAACGAAGATCGGCAGACGATGGAACAGACGACTCCCGACCAGCAGGATCCTAGTAGCCAGGACAGTCAGCCATCCGACTCGACCGGAACTGATTCAACCACCGCCACTGATGGGCAGCCCGTGCCCGATCAGAACACAGGCGATCAGTCTGGCGACTCACAGGCAGGCGCCACGTCTTCCCAGTCGACAGCAGGATCTCAGCTGAGCGCCATTGCCGCGGGCGAGGAAACCGAAATCAAGGGATTCGTGGCGGGTCGCCAGGGAGACCAGGTCACCGTTGTCACGAACGACGGCCAGAGAGTTAACGTCATGGTTAACTCCTCGACCGAGATCAAAGAGAAAAAGTCCAATCCCTTCCGGGGAGCCAAGCGCTATTCGGCCGAGAACCTGCTTCCGGGATTGAGGGTGGAAGTGGAAGGCCAGGGCGACAGCTCCGGCAATCTCGTGGCCGAGAAGATCAAGTTCAAGAATGATGACTTCGAGACGGCCTACTCGATCGAGACCCGGGTCACTCCAGTCGAAAAAGACCTTGCCGAAGCACGTGAGAACGCCCAGCGGATGTCCGGACAGTTGGACGAACTGGGCCGCGTGTCGAACGCCGCCCGAGGGGGCGCAGTGGCCGCCCAGGAGACAGCCGACCGGGCCGTCAGCGCGGCCGGTGCTGCACAAAACCGCGCCGACGAGGCCGTGACCGGGGTCAATGCAGCGAACGAGCGGATCGTTTCGCTGGACAATTACGATGTCCGCCAGAGTGTCACGGTGAACTTCAAAGTGGCCAGCGCCAAGCTGTCCCCCGAAGCTCAGGAGAACCTGGACGAGATAGCCCAGCACATCAACAATGAAAAGGGCTACATCATCGAGGTAACCGGTTTCGCATCGGCAGAGGGCTCAGAAGACTACAACCGCCGGCTCAGCCAGCGCAGGGCCGACGCAGTGGTCCGTTACCTCGCCGAGAAACACAACGTTCCGCTCCGCAGAATCGTGGTCCCATTCGGCTACGGAGAACTGCAGCCGGTTGCCGACAACGGCACACGCGACGGACGGAAGCAGAATCGCCGTGTCGAAGTCCGAATCATGGTCAACCGGGGTATCATGGGCCAGTCGGCCGAGGCGACGACCGGAAACCAGATGGGTACCAGCGGCACGATGAGCAATGAAGGCACCACCGGGACCGGGAGCATGGAGAACTCGAATACGGGTACGACCGGAACCGACAGCACCACCGGCAATACCGGGACGACCGGTAATACCGGAAAAACCAACAACAGCCGAACCGAGTAGGGCTCAGCCGTTGTTACTCAACCGTCAGGGCGGTTCATTCTGGACCGCCCTTTTTGTGTTCGGTCCAGGTACCATGCTTTGAACCGAGCATCCATGACAGACGTCGAACGAATCGTTAAGCTACACCGGGGCGGAAATGAGATTACCGAAGAGCATCGTTCTGCGAGCCATCGTTGCGGTGCCGCTATTCGTTCTCTTGCTCGTCTGGGCCTTTGCGGTCCAGTCGCCGGCAGGTGCTGCACAGCAGGTAGCGTCGACGGACAACGAAGTCCCGTCGTCTGACCGCACCATCCGCGTCTCAACCGACCTCATTCTGGTTCCCGTCTCTGTGACCGACGCAGAACGCCGACCGGTCTCGGACCTCCGACAGGAGGATTTCCAGATCCTCGAAGAGGGGAAAAGACAGCAAATCACAAATCTCGAGCTCGCCGGTCAGTCCCCGGTAGAGCTGGCTCTCCTCATCGATATTTCCGGTAGCGTGTCTCCGCGATTCAAGTTCGAACAGCAGGCAGGGGCCGCCTTCTTGAAGGGGATCGTCGCCGGGCAGCGTCCCGTCACGATTTTTTCGATCGGGCCGGAACCCGAGCTTCTGGTCCCACGCACCGCCATCGCCGCAAATGCGGTCCGGGGATTGCTCGGGATTCGCCCCACGCGGCAGAGCACGGCTTTCTTCGATTCTGTGTCCGCCGCTGCACGATACCTCGACAAGACCGCCTTGCCGTTTTCCCGTCGTGTCCAGATCGTCATTTCGGATGGTGAAGATAATTTCAGCCTGAAGGAAAACGCGGACACCACGCTGCGGGAGCTTCAACAGGCGGATTGCCTCTTCTATTCCATCAACCCCGCCTCCCCTTCGCTTCGACTCAATCTGGTCAGTCGCAAGGGGCAGGAATCGATGGCGTTTCTCGCCAATCAGACAGGCGGAGCCGCATTTGTGCCCAAAGAAGCAGCCGATTTCCAGGGGATTTTCGATCAGATAGGTACGGACCTGCAGGCTCAGTACCTTCTGGGGTATTATTCCTCGGAGCGGACGTCCGCCGGCGGCTATCGGAAAATCCGTGTCACTGTACCGCAACGACCCGAGCTTCGGGTGCGATCCAGACACGGTTATTTCGTGCCGGCAGCCGGTCAGGCGGGCTAGCTCTGCTGTCTAATCACGCGACTTTTCACAGATGTTTCGAAAACTGAAGGATCAGGCGCTCTCATGGGGCGCCGAGCGGGCAATCCGATCACAGATGGCTGCGTATGGTCAACTGCTGAGCTTTCAGATTGACTCCGGCTCCAAACGGATTGATTTCGCCGTCGTTCTGAAGGGCGAGAGTGAGCCGATCTTCGGAAGCATCCTGGATTACGAACTGATCAACCACGGCCCGAAACTGCTGTTGGGATTCAGCCGAATCGAAACGACTCGTGAATGGATCACCGTCCTCCTGGAAACGCTCCTGCCGACTCGAACCATACCCCTGCCTCAACAAGCGGCTCAGTATTCGTCGCTGTTGCAGAAAATCATCTAGCTAGCCGTTTGCCAGCGCAGGCAACTTCTGGCAGCGCAGTTCAATGCCGATTCTACCGTTCGGCCGGCGGCGGCGGCGGTGGTGGCGGCGCAACTGGGCCGCAGCAGTGGAATTGCGGCGGGGGCCCGCTCGGGACTTTCAACTCCGGCCGTGGGCGCTGTTGAAACTCCTGGTAGCGCGAATCGGTGTCGGAGTATCCTCCGAACATCATCCACAAGGAAACAATTAGATAAATCATCCGCTCCTCCTTCACGAATGATTGTCGGTCTAACGGGCATCGCGTTCATCTTTTTTCGGAATTACCAAACGACTTTCAACAAAGTTATTTGGTAATTCCAAAAAACCTTGAAAACCGATACCTGTTGATGTCTGGAGTAAAATAGTATTAGTCTCTCCGTGTGTCGGGTCCCGTGGTCTTCCCCGCAATCGGACAAGCGTTGCTCTTGCTAGTCATCGTGCGAGGCCTTTACTCCGGCACATTTCCCCGCTATCTGCTGTTTTACCTGTACATGTGCTATGTGCTGCTCGCCGCACTTTCCGTTGACGTTTCTCAGATTCTTTACGGCTGGCGATCACGCGAATACTACTTTGTTTATCACATTCCGAACCTCTTGGCGCCTCTTTTTCAGGTGGCCATTCTCACCGAGATTCTGTACCGAGTTTTTGGAAATACCAAATTAGCTTTACGGCGAATTATCGAGTCCGTCATCCTTGTCCTGACGATCGCTTTACCGGTGGCGTGGAAGGTGTTCTCGCTTCCGAATGTGAGCATTTTCGAACGCTATCACGCGGTCATGCTGTTTGTGCAGATGCTCGCCTGTGTGATCGTCTTGAGGCGAATTGTGGGACAAAAGGATGTGGACCCGGGCCGTAATCTACGCGGAATCCTGGTGGGCATTTGCCTGCTTGTGGGACTGCAGGGCATGAACTTCGCGAACTACTTCTTCAAAGAGACCTCCTTCATGATTTTCTCTTTCTCGTTGCAGTTCGTGTACTTCGTGGCCCTGGCCGTGTTTGGTTACACCCTCTGGAACTACGATCCCGTCAAAATCGTGCGTCCCGACATTGCCGATCGCCTCGATCATGTCAGCAAAGAGGTTGAGAAGGCTGTGAGGGGCCTTATGTCACGATGATCTACTATTACGCGTTTGTGGCCGCGTTCTGCGTGCTGATGGTGTACCTTGCCTACGAGCAGGTCGCCGGAGTGCGCTGGGATGCCAGGGAGATTCGCCGGATCGAGCAAATGGAGCTCAACGCCGCTCATATCCTCCGTCTGTTGGAGGCCCCGGATGTTCGACTGATTCTTCAGAACCGAACATCCAGGCAAGACATTTTCCTGGAATACTCAGGCGCACTGATGGAGGACATTCAGACGCTGCGCAGGCTTGGCCGATTCAGGAGACCGACGGCCCTGCCGCTCTTGGCGCTGTTCTTTACCAGCTACCACCTGCTGCGCGCCAAGGCGAGACTTCTGTGCGGGAAGAGAGACCTGCAGTTCCTCTCCGGTTTGGAGTTGGCCCTGCTGCGGTCGGCACAGGATTGATCAGAGAACGTCGCCGAACAGGTTTGACCAGATGACCAGGTATTTTTCTGCGAGCTTGCCGACATAGCTCGGACAGAGCTCGGTTTTCAGAAACAAAACGTAGTTTGTTTTGCCACGTTTCCTGGCCAGCGTCAGCCCGTGTTCGTGTGAACGACCGTCTTCCAGATAGAGGCAGAGTCGATCGAGCAGGAAATCACTGAGGTTCTGATACATCAGGACCTTCGACTTACCTCCCGCGATTGCGAAGAGTGCCGCCCCTTCGGCTTGGCTGAGAGAGATCAGCTCGCTGAGCCTGAAATCCTGAATCCGTCTGAGGTGAACCGGGCTCGTGTCGACCTCGGTGGCGGGCAAATCAGTCGGCCACACATCCTGGATGCTGGCTCCCAGGACACCGAGTATCCGGTGCAGGCTATCCAGATTGATCTTGTAATAGCCCGATTCCATGCAACAGTAGGAGCTGGAAGGAATCCCGGTGCCTTCTGACATCTCACGAAAGCCGATTCTCTTGGAAATACGCAATTCCCTGAGTCGCTGACGAACGTGCTCGTTAATCGCGTTGGCAGACATAGTATTCCATCCCTAACTATATAGATTTAGCCAGAGAGAAGCAGAATGTAAAGAAATTTCGACAAGAACGAGAGAAACTGCACGAACGTCGAGGCGCCAAGACAACCACAACTGGGAGAATGGCAGAACGAGCCTTAAGTCGCGGAAACCGGTCCCGAAGGGCCCGAATCCTCGCGCAGGAACCGCTCGTAGAGCAACGAGACCGCCCGGTTGAGCTCCTCCCGCCTGATGACGAAGCTGATCCGGAAGGAACTGGTGTGAAACGAGAACGCTTCAATCGAGTTTCGCCCCAGAAGATCCAGGGAGTCCCGCAGGAAGTCATATCGATCATTGATACCGGCGCCGATCAGCGAGACGGCCCCCAGATGTCGGGCCACCGTGATCCGTCCGTGAAACTGCCGTTCCAGTTCGGGTATGACCGACTCAACCTGGTAATTCTCTTTCTCCGGGATGATGAAGTTCCCCGACATACCTCGGTCAGGGGTCCGATGAAACGCCATTTGCTTGACCTTCAGGTTCGCCGAAGACAGAAAGTCCGTCACGGCTGCGGCGATTCCGGGCTGCCCGGTCTCCCAGCAATCCACGACAAGGACTTTGTCCTCGGACGCGATCCCGACAACCCGGGGTTTTATCCGGCCTTCCAGGTCCCTGATGATTGTCCCCTCGCCGTCCGGGACAAAAGTCGACTTGGCGTGGACGATCGTTCGTTTCAGCTTGGCGAACTCGACCGAGCGGGGATTCAGCACCTTGGCGCCCGATTCGGCCATTTCCTGCATTTCCTGGTAGGACAGCTCCGGGATCCTGGCAGGGTCTTTCACGACGGCGGGATCAGCCGCGAAGACGCCGTCGACATCCGAATAAATCTCACAGGCCCCGGCCTCGAGTGCCGCAGCGAGCGCCACGGCGGTTATGTCGGAGCCGCCCCGCCCCAACGTTGTGATTTCCTTTCGGAAGCTGACGCCCTGGAATCCGCTTACGACGACGATTCTTCCCTTGTCGAGCGCCTGCAATACCCGGGCGGGGCGAATTTCGATTATGCGTGCGTTCGTGTGGTCGTCATCCGTGATGAGTCCCGCCTGTGAGCCGGTCAGGGAGACCGCCTCGGCACCGGCTGAATGAAGGGCGATGGCGAGCAACGCAGCGCTGATCCGCTCGCCCGAGGTCAACAGCATGTCCATTTCGCGTGGAGCCGGTGCGGCGCCGAAAAACTTGGCGTCTGCGATCAGGGAATCGGTCATCTTGGCACGAGCTGAAACCACAACAACGACCCGATGGCCGGCGTCGCGCTTTCGGATGACAATCTTCGCAACCTCCCGCAGACGTTCCAGGTTCGCGACGGAACTCCCGCCAAACTTCAACACCACGATGTCAGTCATAAAGCTTAGTGCTGGACCTACGCCAGCAGCCGGAGCCCGGTGATCACCGACCACACTATTGCCGCGGCGCTCAGAATCACCAGGACAAAGGCGCCTACCGTGTCTTCCAACCGCTCCCGTTTGAGCGGGTTGAGCCAGGCGCTGACCCCGAAGCCACCCGCGAGCCCACCGAGGTGAGCCCAGTTGTCGATCCCGGGCATGAACAGCCCAAACAGGAAGAGGATCATGGCCCACATCTTGGCTTGCTGGCCGATGAACATACCCGCGCCGCGTCGTTCGGCGTAGATAAGAGCACCGAGCAGCCCAAAGATCGACGCCGACGCGCCGACGGTAAGCCTTGCCCCGGCCAGGAACGAAGGGAGAAAAGCCAGGTAGTAACCGGCAAACGTGCTAGCTGCGAATCCGACGAGACCGGAGATGATGTAGATGATGACCATCCGGCTGGAGCCGTACAGGCTCGACACTGCGGGAGCCAGATCACGAACCCACAGCATGTTGAAAAGGATGTGCAGTAACCCGGCGTGCAGCCAGGAGGCACTCAGCACAGTCCACCAGCGGTCGTAACCAAAAACCGGCACCGCTCCGCTCGCTCCGAAAACAACAAGGCTGACCGAGCTGGGCGAGAGGAAACCCAGCATGCCCCGCCCGCCGATCTCATCGGGTGCGAGAGCCAGCATCAGGATGTAGAGCACAACGCAGGTGACAATGACGACCTGGGGAAAGTTGATGTTCCCGAGGCGCTGCAGAGAGGATGCGAAGCCCCAAAGGCCGGGGTTTCTCCGTCCGCAGTTGTAACAGGTCTCGTCGTTCACGCCCACCAGGTAACCACAGGACGGGCAAACCACTGATCCTTCTCGCTTGCGCATGTTGCTTCCTTATGATTTAACCACACAGACACCAAGGCAGAAAGACACGAAGCGATAAAGGTTGGCTTTTGCACTTCGTATCTCGGACCCCAGGCAGAGAGTGATGAAAGGGATACTCATCTCCGTGATGCGCGGAATTGAGCTCATCAGCTACAAGGACCTGCAGAGACACGGAGTGACACGTACGAGGACGGACCAAGTTCTGGCGACCGACTTACTTGTCAGTCGGGGTCACTTTGGCAGTCTCGGGACGGAGCCGAGAAGAGTCCGGAGGAGTTCGGGCTGCCTCAAGGCCCCATCCCGCGGCTTCCACCTGGGATGCCATGAGCGAAGGTAGATTCTACTTTCGATAATAGATCCGGTTAACACTGACTTCAACTTCGCGCGTTGCCGTCTGCGCGGCCCTCGCTGAGACCTTGCTCGGATGCTTCCCCGTTCCACAAGCTGCTCCTGCTTGGAGTATCATGTGCTCACATAAAAGGAGTCATCTGATGAGCAGGAACAGGACAGCCGACCAGAATCAGAAGGAAGCATCGATATCAGTGACCGGGGGATGGTCCCGACGAGATTTCCTCCGCCGAGGCGGCGCAGCGACCGGCCTTGTCATCCTTCCGCGTCACGTGCTTGGGGGCCGGGGATATGTCGCGCCGAGCGATACCGTGAATCTGGCCATCATCGGGACGGGCGGCCAGGGCGTCGTGAACATCCGGGGCCTGTTTCAGGAGCCCGATGCGAGGATCATCGCAATCGCAGACCCGACCGAGCAGGCGGATTACAGCCCCTTCTACTACCGTGGTACCTGGGGGAGGCTGCCGGCGCTCAAGTTAATCAACGACTTCAACACTAAGAAGAATTTCAAGGAGTGCGTCGGGTACGTTGACTACCGCGAAATGTTCGACAAGGAAAAAGCCATCGACGCGGTGCTTGTGGCGACTCCCGACCACGCTCATGCTGTAACGGTGATGGCTGCACTTGCGTTGAAAAAGCACGTGTACTGCGAGAAACCGCTTTGCCGCACCCTCTGGGAGACGCGCAAGATCCGCGAAGCGGCCAAGAACGCCGGGGTTGCGACACAGATGGGCAATCACGGCCACAGTGGACAGGGAATCCGGGTGACGGTCGAGTGGCTGCAGGGCGGCGCCATCGGAGCCGTTCGTGAGGTCCATTCCTGGGCAACACTGATCCCATGGTCGCAGCTGCACCAGCGGCCGAAAGAGACGGTGCCGGTTCCCTCGGGTATGAACTGGGACCTCTGGTTGGGACCCGCCCCGGAGCGTCCGTATCATCCGGAATACGCGCCGGTGAAATGGCGGAGCTGGTGGGATTTCGGCACCGGGCACCTGGGGGATTTCGCCTGCCACCACCTTGACCCCGCCTTCTGGGGACTCAAGCTGACCCATCCGACGAACACAGAGGCGCGGACCTACGCCGGCTCTTCCGAGACGTTCCCGCACGCGAGCATCGTCTACTTCAATTTCCCGGCTCGCGAGGGGCTTCCGCCGGTGAAAATGACTTGGTATGACGGAGGCCTGGGGCCGGAGACTCCGCCGGAGTTGGAAGTCGGACGTAGGCTCGCGGCCGACCACGGCATTCTGTTCGTTGGCGACAAGGGGAAGATGGTGTGCGGTGGATGGGGAGGGTCGCCGCGACTCATCCCGGAGACAGCCATGGCCACCTTCAAGCGTCCGGAGCCGACGATCCGCCGGGTCAAGGGCCACCACCGTGACTGGCTGGATGCCTGCAAGGGAGGCGAACCATCGAGCGCGAACTTCGAAGCGGTCGGTCCGATGGTGGAGTCGGTGCTGATGGGAGCACTGAGCTTTAAGCAACCTGGGCAGCGGTTGTCTTGGGACGGCGCCGAGCTCAAGTGCACGAACGTCGAGGAAATCAACCAGTACGTCCGCCCGACCTACCGGTCCGGATGGAGCCTCTAGGCTGACGGCCAATGGTAAGTCAAGCGGGCAAAACCATACTGATCACCGGCGCGGCATCGGGCCTCGGACGTCAACTCGCCTTGGATTGCGCGGGTCAGCAGGTCCACCTCGTGTTGTTTGACCGGCAATCCGATCGGCTCGGAGAAACGGCCGAAGATTGCCGCGAACGCGGCGCTACCACGGCTATCGTCACCGGCGACGTAACCAATCGAACCGAATGTCGTCGATTCGTGGACACGGCCATGTCCAGTTCCCCGAAGATCGATTACCTGATCGTCAACGCCGGCGTCAGCATGTGGGCAAAGTTTGAAGAGGTGCAGGACCTGGACGTTTTCGAGAAGGTCATGGCGGTGAACTACCTGGGCGGAGTCTACTGCACGTATTACGCCCTGCCCCATCTGAAGGCCTCCAGGGGAATGATCGTGGGGATTTGCTCGATCCAGGGACGAATCGGAGTGCCGTACCATACAGGATATGTGGCATCCAAGCACGCGCTGCACGGTTTCTTCTCTTCGCTTCGCCATGAGTTGCATGGGACAGGGGTCGATATCCTTGAAGTCTTTCCGCATTGGATCACCGGTACGAATCTCCGACGTAACGCGTTCGGCAAGGAAGGGACAGTGGTCGGAGAATCCACGCGAAAGCACACTAGCGAGTCGCTATCCGTCGATTCGATCAGCCGGTCGATCATCGAAGCCATGGGGAAGAGACGCCGCGAGCTGTTCCTTCCGTCGAAGCTCCGGGGGTTACTGTGGCTCAACGAAATCAGCCCCCGGCTGGCAGAGTACATCGTGGGAAGAAAGGTGAGTGGGCAGAAATAGGGACTGTGCGGGTTCCAGTCGCCGAGACGGGGAGGGAGGAAACGTGAGCACTTTCAGTCGATCATCACGAACTGACGGCATTGACCGAAGAGACTTCGTCAAGACTCTGGCGGCCGCAGGGCCGGTAGTGGGGCTGGAATCGGCGTCCGGGCAGACACAGAGCCGGGCGCAAGACGCGAGGCTCATTCTTGATGAAACCTCGATCTCTGAGCTCGCCTCTCGGATGGCTGCCGGCGAGCTGACCTCGCACCAGATAACCCAGTGGTACCTCGAAAGGATCGAGCGGACGGACCGCAAGGGACCCACGTTGCGTTCGCTGATCGAGGTTAATCCCGAGGCTCTCCGGATCGCGGACGAACTGGACCAGGAACGTAAGACCAAGGGGCCTCGAAGCCCGATCCACGGGATACCGATCGTCCTCAAGGACAATATCGATACCCACGACCGCATGACCACCACGGCGGGCTCTTTCGCCCTTGAAAACTCGATACCCGCCCGGGACTCCGGCGTCGCTTCACGGCTTCGCGAGGCCGGGGCAGTCCTGCTCGCCAAGGCGAACCTGAGCGAGTGGGCCAACTTCCGATCGGATTACTCGTCAAGTGGATGGAGCGCACGAGGCGGCCAGTGCCGCAATCCATACATATTGGAACGTAATCCCTGCGGCTCGAGCTCCGGTTCCGCGGTGGCCGTGTCCGCAAATCTTTGTGTCGCAGCCATTGGCACCGAGACAAACGGCTCGATCGTCTGCCCGTCGAATGCCAACGGAGTGGTCGGAATCAAACCAACCGTGGGCCTTGTCAGCCGCGCGGGGATTGTGCCGATCGCTCATTCTCAGGACACCGCCGGGCCGATGGCCAGAAGCGTGGCCGATGCGGCGATCCTGCTCGGAATCCTTGCCGGTCCGGACGAACGTGATCCAGTCACCCGTCAGATGCGGTCCGGTGTGCCGGACTACCGACAAAGCCTCGATCCAGATGGCCTGAAAGGAGCTCGTGTCGGCGTGGCACGCGATTTCGCCGGTTTTCACCCCGGCGTCGACAAGCTCTTCGACGCCGCGATTAAAGCCCTCAAGGACCGGGGCGCAGAAATCATCGATCCGGTCAAGTTCGAGGGTCGGTCGGAATTGGGAAAGAACTCGTTTCAGGTGCTGCTCTACGAGTTCAAGGCGGATCTGAATGCTTATCTTGCGAACCTGGGCGATCGAACCGTGGTTCGATCTCTCGCCGATCTGATAGCGTTCAACAAACGAAACGAGGATCGAGAGATGCCGTTCTTCGGGCAGGACTTGTTCATTACCGCCCAGGAGAAGGGTCCGCTGACCTCCACTGAGTATCTGGAGAGTCTGGCTAAGTGCCGGCAGTTGTCGCGCGAAAACGGAATCGACAAGCTGATGGCTACCCATCGTCTGGATGCGATTGTGGCTCCAACCGGGGGACCGGCCTGGCTTACCGACCACGTGAACGGCGACCACTTTATGGGAGGCAGTTCGAGCCCGGCTGCGATTGCGGGATACCCCAACATCTCGGTGCCGATGGGGTTCGTGCATGAGCTGCCGGTGGGGATTTCGTTCTTCGGCCGGGCATGGACCGAAGCGGTACTGATCCGGTTGGCGTATGCCTTCGAGCAGGCCACCAAGGCTCGCAAATCGCCCCGGTTTCTGAGGGAGGCAGAGGTGAGAAGCTCCTCCTGATTGCGGATTGCGGATTTCGGATTTCGGATTGGGACTGAAGACTGCTCAGCGTCTAAAAGACCCAGGCGTCGCCATGGAGTCGGCGAACTGTACAGAACCGCAAACGGAGCGTCTTTTGCGGAGTGCGCGGATTGCGGCCGTAAGCAACCAGGCTCGGAGCGAGGCGTCGCTTCCGGTGACAATCCGCGCACTACGCAAAAAACGCTCCGTTTGCGGTTCTGTAAAACTCGATACCCCACCCCGAGTGCTTCGGAGCGCACCCTGACAATCCGCGCACTCCGCAAAAAGCGCTGTGTTTGCGGTTCCGTAAAGCTTGCCAAGCCTTCAACGTCGTAAGATAGGGATGATGGACATCAACTTGGCGTACGGTAAGAAGGGCCTGAAGGTTTGCCTTGACGATTGCCTGAACGTCTCCGTTTTCGAGCCTCGGCACGAACCAGGTCTTCCGGACCCACAGTCAGCACTCGGGGAAGCGCTTCGGCAACCGCGCGAATCCGCTCCTTTGCGCGAAATCGTGCGAGCGGGTCAGAAGATCGGAATCGTCTTCAGCGACATCACCAGGCCGTCCCCGAGCCACCTCATAATCCCGGCTCTGCTGGCCGAGCTGAAGCAGGTGAATCCTTCGAGCATTGTCCTTTTCAACGCACTGGGCACCCACCGCCCGAACACCGACGAAGAGCTACGGACTATGTTGGGCGATGAGCTCTTTCGCAACTGCCGAATCGTCCAGAACAGCGCCTTTGACCCGACCACTCAGGTCTTCCTCGGGAAGAGCAACCGAGGTCACGAGATCTGGCTGAACCGGGAGTTCGTAGAATGCGACGTTAAGATCCTGACGGGGTTCATCGAACCACATTTCTTCGCCGGCTTTTCCGGTGGCGGGAAGGCAATCATGCCAGGCATGGCGGGCTTGACGACGGTTCTCGGCAATCACGACGCCCGGATGATCTCATCGCCTGAGGCAACCTGGGGCGTGACTCGAGGCAATCCCATCTGGGAAGAGATACAGGAGGTCGCCGGCCGGCTTAATCCCACGTTCCTCGTCAACGTAACGCTCAATCGGGCCAAGGAGATAACGGGTGTCTTTGCCGGCAATTGGCAGGCTGCGCACGCTGCCGGCTGCAAATCGGTGAAGGAAAGGGCCATGGTTCCTGTGCCGAAGAGGTTCCCAATCGTCATCACAACGAATTCCGGCTATCCACTGGATCTTAATCTGTACCAATCGGTTAAGGGGATGAGCGCCGCAGCACAAGTGGTCGAACCGGGTGGGACGATCGTGATAGCGGCCGAGTGTTGGGACGGGATCCCTGATCATGGGCTTTACGGCCAGCTGCTGCGCGAGGCGGGTAGCCCCCGGCAGGTCCTCAGAACGGTGTGCGCGCCCGGGTTCCTGGCACAAGATCAATGGCAAGCGCAGATCCAGGCACAAATCCAAGAAAAGGCTTACGTCTTCGTCTACGCGGACGGTTTGACCGACGAGGCAATCATCGCCGCTTTGCTTCGGCCCTGCCGATCGATCGAGCGCGCGGTGGGTGGACTGATTGAGAAGTACGGCAAAGAGGCACCGATTGCAGTCCTGCCGGAAGGACCTCAGACGGTGCCGTACGTCGCGTGAACCCCTCCAGTTATTTCCGGCGGGCAATACTGATCAGCGAGATGCCGCCCAGCGGGCCCCTAATCAATGGATCAATCCGCCTGATGAGCGGGACCAGGCGGTCGAACCGTCGCAGGCTTTTCTGGTGGAGCATGTCCCTTCCCCTGACTTTGCCGGACCAGAACCAGCCGATAACCCCGGGGAAATTATGATTGGCCACTTTTTCTACCTGAAAGCCTAGCTGTTCGAGCAATCTCACCAGTTCCCGCCTGCGGTAGCGTCTGAAGTGACCAAGCTCCTTGTCGAGCCGACAGTAAAGGTAGGGGTGGGCAGGGACCAGCAAAAGCAGCTTTCCACCGGGACGCAAAAGGCCAGCCATCGCACTCAGCGCGGCTTCGTGATTCTCAATGTGCTCCAGCACGTTTGAGCAGATGACGGTGTCGAACAGTCGACCCGCCAACTCCGGCGGTGGGCTGGTGTTCGCGTCCCAAGTGACACAGGAGAGCCGCGAATCGGCCCCCAACCGATCATAGAGGACCGTCAGGCTGGAACTGCTGGAATCCGTCGCGACCACTTCTTCCACCCCCGGGTGAGTCAGCACGTCCGCCGCGATATTCCCGATACCCGACCCGATCTCCAGGACGCTGGAACCAACGTGTCGACTGAAGCGGCTGAAAATCCATTGGTTGTACCGCCTTGCCTGCTCAAAAGCTTCGAGCGTAGCGATTCCGTGGTCAACAGGCTCCGGTGGACTGACCAGCACTCGTTCCAAGGCCTCGTTATCCTTCACGAAATTCCGGCTCAGGGAGAAACGGACGATATACCAGAAGGCGGCAATTCCATCTTTCCAGGTGATTTTCTTGCCCTGGAGATAGGAGCGTCCGTGGTAATTGATCGGCACCTCGTAAACAGTGCAGGGCAGCTTTGCGATTTTCGCAGTTACTTCCGGCTCAAAACCGAAGCGTTTTGCTTGCAGCCTGATGTTCTGGATGATTTCCCTTTTGAAGGCCTTGTAGCAGGTCTCCATGTCGGTCAGATTCAAGTCCGTGAACAGATTCGACAGCAAGGTCAGCAGCCGGTTGCCGATCGAGTGACGGAAATACAGAACCCGACGTTCCCCGTGCAGAAAGCGGGAACCATACACGACGTCGGCGCGCCCTGCCTCGATTGGCTTAAGCAGAAGTTCGTAGTCGGCAGGGTCGTATTCAAGGTCAGCGTCCTGGACGATGACCACTTCCTTGGTGGCCAGCTCGAAGCCCTTTTGGAGCGCCGCCCCCTTCCCCTGGTTGTGTGGCTGGAGGAAAACACGGACCTCGGGGTCGTCCTGAAGACGAGCCACGACGGCGCGTGTCCCATCGGTCGATCCGTCGTCGACAATGATGATCTCCTTTTCCCGAGGAAAGGCCTGGACTCTCCGGACGATTTCGGAGATGGTCCGACGCTCGTTATAGACGGGGATCACCACGCTGATGCTGCAAAGCTTGCGACCACCCTTGAACAACGGAGTACCTCCGACTGGAAGGGTAAATGAGATCCACGAAACGCGTCAAGGAGGTAACGGTTTGAGGTGTGCCGAACCCCAAGGACAACAAGGACAACAAAGACACCAAGGACGAAGACAGAAGATCGCTTCAGGCTTTTGTAGTTTTTGTCCTTGTTGTCCTTGTTGTCCTTGTCGTCCTTGGGGTTCGGCGGTCGCTAACCGTTTAGGCGCCCGACCGGACGGCGACCCGTCCCAGGAGTTCCGGAATCACCAAGGTCGGCCACGGCTCGCTCGGCCAGGTCCTGCAATCGGCGCACGATATCCGGCCGGTCCGCTGCCAGGTTCTTCGTCTCGCCGATGTCCGTCCCCAAGTCGTAGAGTGCCAAGGGGGTCTCGGCGCGCGCGTACTTGCTCGGGACTCCGCCTTTGCCCCCCGGCCGGCCCTCGAGGGTGGTGTACGAGTGTGGCAGATGAAGCTTCCAGTTCTCGCTTCGGACTGCCTGAAGCTCGAGACCCCAGAAGAAGTAAAGCGCGTCATGAGGTGAGCGGTTACCCGGCTGGCCGCTCGCCAGCGGCCAAATGTCCAGGCCGTCGATTCGGTGAGGCGGCAGGGGCGCACCGGTCAACCGCGCGATCGTCGGAAACAGGTCGATGGTCATCACCGGTTCCGCGGTTGCGGCGCCAGTGGGGATTCGCCCTGGCCACCGCATGATACAGGGCACTCGATGGCCTCCCTCCCAGACCGTGCCTTTGCCCTCGCGAAGCGGACCTGCAGAACCCGCATGATCGCCGTAACTCAGCCACGGTCCATTATCTGACGTAAAAATCACCAGGGTGTCTCGGTCCAGGTCCAGTCGCCTGATGGTCTGGAGAACTTCCCCGACCGACCAGTCTATTTCCATGATGACGTCGGCATACAAACCTGCGCCTGATTTGCCTGCGAACCTCTTCGAGACAAACAGCGGGACGTGCGGCATGGTGTGAGCCAGGTAAAGGAAAAAAGGACGGTTGCGGTTCTGCCTGATGAAATTAACCGCTCCTTCCGTATATCGGCGCGTTAGCAGCCTCTGGTCAGGATTGGTCTCGGTAACCCGGTCGCCTTCGATCAAAGGAAGCGGGGGGTGACTTTTGTCCTCCGGGTGGAACGGCCACATGTCGTTTGAATATGGCAGCCCCAGATACCTGTCAAAGCCATGTCGCAGCGGGAGGAACTGTGGATGGTGACCCAGGTGCCACTTCCCGAAAATCGCGGTCGCATAGCCCTTCTGCTTGACCAACTCGCCGAGGGTCATTTCGGAGTCGGCGATTCCCGTCGTGCTTTTGTGGTTGGGGGCGCCCATCAAACCGATACGATTTGGATAACAGCCGGTCAGCAGAGCTGCCCTGGAGGCTCCACAAACAGGCTGCGCGACGTGAAAGTCGGTAAACCTGATCCCCTCGGAGGCCATCCGGTCGAGATTCGGCGTGTTCTTGAATCTCGAACTGAAACAGCCGAGATCGCCGTAGCCGAGGTCGTCTGCGAAAATGATGACGACATTAGGGGTGGTGGGATCACGCTTGGCCAGATATCCGGCGGATACAGTCATCCCCGCGGTCGAACGGCGCAAGAATTCGCGCCGGCTGACTGAACTCTGATTCATTGAGTGCTCTCCGACGGGGATCTTGGCGATGCCATCGAGGAATGTCAAGGGGTCGACGCAAAGGAGGCGTACCAGTCACGGTGTTGCCTTTACGAGTTAACATTTTCAACACCCTCGTTGCGAGGGTGTTGAATAAGGTTGGAAAGCGCGTTCGAGCGGCGGCTTATTGACAGTTTTCAACGCCGAAGGCGTTGCGTAGCAAAGCCCGGGGTTGCCCGC
>Ga0105092_10000250_pt1 | contig 27294 bp, 56 predicted proteins | sample PPLLak2March2015_FD_87021 | JGI IMG/M metagenome (GOLD analysis project Ga0105092, IMG submission 87021) | Freshwater sediment microbial communities from Prairie Pothole Lake near Jamestown, North Dakota, USA - PPLs Lake P7 Core (1) Depth... | ecosystem: Environmental > Aquatic > Freshwater >... | reverse complement strand
GGCCATGTGCCCTCCGTGGCTTTCTTAGGCGCGAGCCTTGACCTTGGCGATGACGTCGGGCCGATTCGCGGAGCACGCTTCGTGCGCGCGGGCAGCCGTCGTGACTCCGACGAGCTTCCCCGCATACGAGCCGCAGACCACACATCCGGTCTGAGGCATAGGCTCCGCCGTGTGAACCAGTGGAGTGACCTTCTTGTCGTCCTTGCTCATGTCGTCTCCTAGGTGCTCACCGGGGTCGTCAAGGCACCAGACTCGCCAGCGAGGTTTGCTGTGTAACAGCGGAAGAACAGGGGACCGTCGCCGGCCCCGGCTGGCACCCACCCGGCCAGAGTGGCGCCGTCGAGAATTCCGAAGCTGCAATCAGACACGAGCCCCAGCACCCCGGCCATCTGCGTGACGGCGTGAATCGAGGCAGCCCTCATGTTTACGAAGTTGTTGCGGCGCAGGTCGATGCCGATCGACGCGGTGGTAATGAACCGCAACACACCAACGGTCGTGGCGCTGGTGCCGCCGATGATCGTGTTGTCGTACATCTGGAGGTAGTCCGCGCCGACGGCGTAGAAAAACGACGTGCAAGCGGCTGCGGTCGCCCCGTAGCAGTAGTTGCGGTTGAACTTGAAGAAGTCCGCGTTTGCCGTCGTGGTCACGCCGATAGTCACCAGTTGATCGGCGTCGAAGCCAAAGAAAATCGTGCAGTCTGAGATTTCACAGCCGGCCGCCGACACCGTGATCGGGGCTGCGACCGTGAGCGCTGAACCGGCCGCATGCGCGCCAGCGAGATACAGGTTGCAGTTGAGCAGTTTGAAGTTGGCCGTGTCGAAGAGGACCGTTGACGTCGCGGTTGTCCACGTGAACGTGGGACGATTCGTTCCGCCGCCCATGCCAACGATGGTGATGTCCGTCTTGGCCGCCAGATTGGACCACGAATCAGCAGCGGCGATGCTCTCCGTGTAGCCGGGGAGGACGAAAATCACGTCTCCTCGGCCAGACTCGCACGATGCAAGCGCGGTGTTGACGTCCGTGAACGTACGCGACTGGATACCTACTCCGACGTCGGAGTAGTTCGCCAGCATGGCAGCGGTCCCGACATAGAAGACCTTGCCACCCGTGACCGAAAGACAGAGGTTCCCGAGTTCGAGAACCCCAGGCTGGGTCACGGAGTTGTTGAGCTGCGACATGACTAGGTGCTGACCGGAGTCGTGATGCCGCCGGCCTCGCCGGCCAGGTTCGCCGTACGGCAGTTGAAGAGCTGCGGCCCGTCACCAGCGCCGGCTGGCACCCACCCGGCCAGGCCGGAGTCGTTCAGGATGCCGAAATTGCAATCCTGAACCTGTCCCAGCACGCCAGCCATCTGCGTTACCGCATGGACCGACGACGCCGTGATGTTCATGAAGGCGTTTCGACGGAAGTCGATTCCGATGGAGGCCGTGGTAATGAACCGCACCACGCCGACGTTGACCGAACTGGTCCCGCCAATGATGGTGTTGTCCCAAATCTGGCACCAGTCAGCGCCGACGAGGTACAGGAACGAAGTGCAAGCCGCCGCCGTGGCGCCATAGCACTGGTTTCGCTTGAACTCGAAGTTGTCAGCAGCCGCAGTCGTGGTGATGCCGATAGTGACGAGCTGGTCGGCATCCACACCGAAGTGGATGTAGCAGTCCGTGATGGCGCAACCAGCAGCCGACACCGTGATCGGAGCCGCCACCGTGAGAGCCGTTGACGAACCAGTCGCGCCCGCCATGTAGAAAATGCAGTTGCGGATGGCGAGATTCGCCGCGTCCATCAGGATGGTCGCCGCCGCCGCCGAGTAGGTGAAGGTCGGGCGATTCATCCCCGTACCGAGGCCGACGATCGAAACCGCCGTCTTGGTGCCGAGACTGGACCAGGCGTCAGCCGCCGAGACGGTCTCGGTGTACCCCGGAAGGATGTAGACGAAGTCTCCACGTCCCGAGACACACTGGGCCAGCGCCGCGTCTACGGTCAGCGAGGCGCGGGAGTTGATGCATTCCCCCGTCTGGCCGAGAGCGGCAAGCTGCGCCGCCGTGCCGACGTAGAAGACGGCCCCCCCGTTCGGGGAAATCACCATGCCGACGACTTCCTGAACCCCGGGGTAGTTCGCGTAAACGTTGTTGTTGGCCATGGGTCAAGCCCCTTTAGGTGTTCGAGAGGTAGACGCCGCGAGGATTCGTCCAGCCGACAGCGAAGCGCTCGTAGCCGATGAAGGTCTTGCTCTTGCGCTTCTCGTCCGACTCGTCGTCGAAGCTGGGCTTCTCACGCCACACGAATCGCAGGCCGGCTTTCGCGTCGGTCTTCGCGCCGTACTGGGTGGAGCTGGTGAAGTAGCGGTTGACGCCCATGTCGATGTTCTTCGACTTGAGGGCGTTGATCGCGTTGTTGGCCGTGTCGTTCTGGTTGGCCGACTTGAGAATCCGCATGCAGCGGAACTCCAGGGCCTTCGGGATGATCATCTTTTTGATGTTGTACCCGTTGACCAGCCAGCCATTGGAGTCCGGCATCTGCGAGGCGTTAATCACCATCGTCTCGATGGCCGTCTCCGACAGGCTCATGAACGTCGTGAGCATGTTGGAATACGTGCCACCCTTGACGAGCGGGTGAGACGCCGAGCCGAGGACCACACCGTCGCCGCCGTTGTAGCCGGAGGTGTAGGCGTTGATCCAGACGCTCGCCGCGGTGTATTCCTGGGTCAGCTTGGCGGCCTGGGCCACGTCCGCTGCACCGTTGACGGCCTCTTCGTACTTCGCATCGGCGATGGCCTCTTTCGAGACAATCACGCGCTGCGCGTACGCGACCATCACATACCGCTTGGAATAGCCGGTAGCGAAGGAGTCGATCGCCGCGAGCTCGTTCTCGACCTTGACCTGCATCGGACCCGTGGAGGCGCGCTCCTGGTCATCGATGTAGGCATCGGTCGTGTTCGACACGTCGAAGCCCGAATCCTCCCAGTCCAGTTTGCCCTTGATGTTCGTACCCCAGACGATGTCCAGGGTGGGCTTGAGAAACGGGGCGATCGTTGCTGTATTCGCTGCTGGATTCGCCATGACTTAGACTCCCGTCGCAGTGCCGGTGGGCCACAGAGACTCGTTGCAGACCACCAAGAACTCGAACCGACTTGCCGTCGGGTCGTTCGTTCCAAGCTCGAGACCCGCCAGCGTGTAGCCGCGGATTCCGATGATTCGGAAGTTGAACGTCGCCGTCGCGTGGGTCGAGATGTCGAGAGCGAACGTCGACTGACCTGTGTTCGCGTCCGGGGTACCAGCCACGAGGTCGCAGTTTTCCTGGAGAGCGGAAATCTGCGTCGCGATGGTCGTGAACGTCGTTCCCTCGTCGGCCTGAACCGCGAAGATGACGTCCGGCGTGCAGGGGGTGAACTGCACCAGCGACGCATTCCGCGATCCAACGGTCGTAGGGGAGAACGTCGTGTTAGCCGGAAGGTAGTTCGAATACGTCCGCTTACCGCCAGTGACGTACGAGAACCCCTCGGCAACGCCGATGATGACGCCCGCCGTGGTACCAGCAACGGTGACAGTCCCGTCGGTGGCAGCGGCCAACACGTCACCGACGCCGAGCGCGGTGCCGTAGTTATTCGCGACTTCGCGAACCATGGGAGTCGGCAAGGGAGCGCCCGAGAGCGTCCCCACTGCGCGATACCCGCCAATCGTTACGTTAGCCATGGGTTACCTCTCCACGTTTCGGGTCATGTAGCCGCCGGTCGCTTTCGCGGCGGCGTGAATGCCTTCCATCCGGCGCTCCGAGGGAGTCCGCTGGTGGGCCTCGTACCGAGCGACCGTTTCGTCGTCGGCTTCGTACAGCTCCAGTCCACCGACCTCAAAGCCGGCGTCGCCCTCTTTCCCCAGGTCCCACGCAGGACGGGGGCCGTCGGGGCGGCGCTCGGTCTTCATATAGCCGCGGTGGCGGAAGTTCGGGACGTCGGCGTCGATGCCGCTCGGGGTCAGCCAGGCGTAACGCTTGCCGGCTTCCTTGCCGAGAACGACATCCTTCGAGTAGTCGCCGTTGACCGGTGCCGGTTCCGGGTCGTGACGACGCGCGGTCTTCCCGGGCGGGCGGCCTCTACGCTTCTTCGGCGCTGCTGACTCGGCTTCGGGCATGACGGCTCCGGTGTTCTGGTTACCGCCCGTGCCCTCTTGCGGAGGAGGGGGACCACCTTGGAGCCAACTACCGGGCCGATGGTTAGGACCCGATGCCGATGCTGATAGTGTTCGATTAACTCAACGTCGAAGTCAATCAGCCTTCCGTGCGTTGCTGGCGTTTCGTTTTACGGTATTCGCGCTGATACGCGGCAAAGCACGCATACCCCCAGCGTTGGCCGGGGATGCGGTGCTCCTTCCTGCATTTACCGCAAAGCACTAGTCGTCGTCCCCCGACTGCCGCGCGGCAACGTCCTTGGCCCACTGCTTATAGGCCTGTTTGGCTTCGAGTTGGGGATAGGCGGCTTTGGCCAGTGCCTCTTCGTGGCGGCCCATTTTGATCGTCCGGGGACCTTCGCCATTGCCTGCCCCCTCCCCTCCCGGGATACCTCCGTAACGTGCCCGTTGAGCGTCAGTTGCCGGCTGGTGGCCGCCGAGACCCATCGCCCTGGCCGTCCAGGACAGAGCCTCGACGACGGTCTGGCGGTTTAGGGGTCGGCCGGCGTTCATTAGGTATGTGAGCCTCGTGTCGGCCATGTTCACGGCTTCCTGGTTCGTCGTGAGCCAGGGGTAGGCTGTTTCGTGGCCGGCGAGGGCCTGGGTTGCCTGGGGATTGGGCATCTGCTGTTGGAGCTCGCCCTTGCGCTTCTCCCAGCGCTCGTTGTCGCGCATCTCGTCGCGGAGGTCCCGAGCTTCGTCCTCGCACCGCTGGAACTCGTCCCATGCTTTTTGGGCTTCGGCGCCCTGCAGTTGGGCAGAGCGGGCGAGGTGCATCTGCGCCACCCGACGGAGAGAGGCGATTTTCTCCTTCGTCTGCTCGGCTTGGCTCTGGCTCTGCGTCTGCCGATCGCGCTGCTGGCGCTCCTGGCGCATCTCGGCGACTTCCCGCTCGATACGCTGGCGCTCCTGACGCTCGGTCTCCAGCGAGCGTTGGAACTCCTGGGCTCGTCGTTCGGCGGCCTCGACGTCCAGGCGTTGGGCCTTGCGGTTCTTGCGGTCTGACGGTGGACGATCTACAGCGGCCGGGGTTTCGACGGGGGTCGTCTCGACTTCGGTCGTTGCCTCGACTGGCTCGACGTCCGGGGTCTCGGTCTCGACGGTTTCCGTTTGCGTTTCCATCAGGCTGCTTCCTTTCGCTCGTAGATGTGTTCAGAGGTTCCATCGTCGTAGGTCTTGAGGACGATTCGGTAGTGCTTGGAGCGCTCCAATCCGTCAGCGGAGCCGAGGATTTCGCGCATCTTTAGCTGCAAGAGCTTCTCTGCCTTCCCCGCGGCTTCGCGCTTGAATTCCTTCTCATCCCCGGCAAAGCGGGCGAAGTAGACGATGTCTCCGACTTCGATCAGGGAGTCCGCCATCACGTCCCGAGCTGCTAGACCAGCGGCGATGAGGATTCCGCTGGAGACAGGGGACCTGTGCTCTTCGGGAACGTACAGCCCGCCCGCTGTCTTCTCCTCCGACGGAAGCCTGTAGACCAGCACCACTTCCCCGACTGGGAGGTAGGGGATGGGTGGAATCTGGTCTTTGTATTGTTCGCGTACCTTATCGAGCTTGCTTTTCATTGCGCTCCCTCGTGAGTAGGTCGATGGCTTTTCCAATCCCCCGCCGATAGCCAGCGGCAAAACGAATCTCCTCGAGCGTGCCGACCTCGGCGGATGTCGTTACGCCGTTGGCCGCTGTGTTCTCCGCCTCGCGCAGCATGGAGAGCGCGCGAGAGGTGATTTCGTGGCGTCGCCACTCCTCTCGTTGCTCTGGCGCAAGGCTGTCGAAGTCCATCACGTCACCTGGCCTGCCAGCGCTTCGCCGTTCATGGGTTGATTGCCCGAGTTGGGAACAGCGTTGTCAGGCTGCGGCGGTCCCCCGCCACCTTCCTGCGGCGGTCCTCCGGGCGGGGGCTGGCCACCGGGCCCAGGCATCGGCATCGGAGGCGGCATCGAGAGTTGCTGATTCAGCGCCGCGGTCATCTCCGTATTGTCGATGGCCTTGAAGATGAGTCGGAGGCCGGCAATCTGAACCAGCGGCATCGCCTGGGTAGCTGGTGTTGAGTTGATGATGTTCATGATGGTCTGTGCCTCCTGGAATCTCTGAGGCTGCGAGGCCATCCGTGGGTCGGCGGTAACAGTCAGGTCGGTATCGAGTAGGTAGTCCATTCTTCCGACTGGGACCTTTTCGATTGACGGACCTGGAATAGGGGGCGGTGCCGGGGGCGGCGCGGGGATAGGGGGTGGCCCGGCCGCGGGTGGAGGGGTCCCCGGACCGCCCTGGATCGGAGGTGCCCCTCCCATCGGCGGCATGCCAGCGGGCGGCATACCAGGAGCCGGCATGTTGCCGGGTACGTTCTTGAACGGGTCGACGACGGTGAAAAACTCTTCGTCACCGAGGTAGACCGAATTGAGGCGAGCGAGATGTTCGCCTTCGACCGTTCGCGCCCGCGTATACCGCTTGTTCCAGATGGCAATTGCTGCCATGGCCTGGCTGATACGAATCTGCGTGGTGGTCGCGGTTTCGTTCGAGCCGCCTACTTCGCCGGAGAGAATGTCCCCAGCGCCCGACAGTTCTTCGGCTTCTTCCTTCTGGTCCTTCACGAGCTGGCCCATGGCGGGCTCAGGGCCGGGAAACTGGATGATCTTGATCATCTTGTCCAAGTCCTGAGCCATCGCGTCCGTCTCGATGAACTCCCCCGGCCGGTATCGGAGGTCATCGCGGCTCGCCTTGAACTGCCGCGAGATGAAACCGCCTACGGTGTTCGCCAGGGTCGCCGCGTCAACGATTTGCGACGTCAGCGTGTCGGCGGCCATGTTGTTGCCTTCGAGTTCCGACCCGACACCAAACCCGTACACGCCTTCCGGGTTGGGAATGCAGATGTAGTGGGTGAAGAAGTTGATCGCGACTTGCTTGGGCGCATCCGGCTCTGGCGGAGGCGGGGGAGGCTGAGGCGGTGGCATAAGCGGCCCCGTTGACGACGTTTCGCCCATCATCGGCGGGACGGTTGCCGTCATTTCTCCCGGCATGGGCGGCATGGTCATCGCCTGGGCCTGCCCAGCCTCGTAGGCGGCCATGTCCATCGAATACTGCTGCATGGCAGCCTCGTAGGCGGCGCGGTAGGCCTCCTTTTCGCGGTTGTAGCGAGCTTTGTCCTGCGGATCGTCGTCCTCGCGCAGTTTCAGGCACAAAACGAGCTTCGTTTGCTCGTCCACGGTGATGATCACCGCCTTGGACCGCTTTTCTCCCGGCAACTTGTACCAGCAGTGCTGCTCCAGCAGTACACGAGGGGCGTCGGGGTCGTTTTCGGGCTTCTCGACGCCTGACTCGTGGTCGATGGCCTTCTGGACGGGGTGATCTGACTGCGCGTCGTTGCTTTGGTCGACTCCCGCCGTCTCGTCCTTCTCGTCGAGCTCTTCGAACAGCTCCGTGACGTTGATGTAGTAGCCCGCGTCCTCCATCTCCTCCAACTCATGCCGGTACTTGCGCAGAATCCGCGTGATGCGAGGCATGTCAGCCAAGCTCGGGTCTGTTGAGCAACGCTTGTAGGGAAGAATCATGTCTTCCGTGCGGCAGACCTCGTGACAGGGCCGGTTTTTCACCGGGTCCCAGTACATGTATGAGAACGCCGACCCGTAGAGAAGCCACTGCATGATGAGAACGTCGTGGTTCGGGACGTACTCGGGGATTTGGTGCTGAATCTGCCAGTTCAGGTGTTTGCCGACACGGATCGCTCGCTCCAGGTCGGTCGCGTCCGTCGGCTTGACGCCGAAAAACTCACCGTTTGACGGGAACTGCTGGTCGTAGATTCGCGCGTGGATGCGCTGCACGGCTTTGGCGATGATTGGGTAGTGAACTTGCGCGTGGGCAAGCTCTTCCCCGTCGATGGGGGCGGGCAAATCGCCGAGAAACAGACGCAGAATCGACGCCCGACGCTCGCGGTACTTCTTCGAGCCCTGGAAGTCGCGGTCTTTGTTTCGGCAGACCTTCTCCCCGCACTTCTTCAGGTCCTCCTCGGACATGATTTCGGCGAGGTTCACCGTCTCAGGAGCTTTTCCCAGCGCTTCGGCGAAGGAAGACACCTTGGGTTTGACCTCTTCGTCGATGGGAACTTCGGTGAATGGTCCCATGTCGTCGGTCGGTGTCTCTATTTCGGTCTGCATCACCATGCCCCCTGTGGGTAGCCAAGTTTGTTAACCGAGCGCTCAGAGTCCTTCTGACGCTTGCGCCGCTCTTTCAGTTCGTCGGGGTGGACCTTGTCGTTCTCGGCGACGATGGGACGCGACATGCACCCGTAGGCCGCTGCGTCCCAGTCGTGATCATTGCCGTGGGTATCGGGAACGTCCGGATCGTTCTCGTCCGCCGGTAGAACCGGAATCGTCACCACGGGACCGACCTTAACCTTGGCTCCCCGTGGACTGCGGACGTACGAGTAGCAAGTGTTAAACCAGCGAATGCCGGGAACGATGTAGGCCGGTTTGCCGTTCTCGTCCTTGATCGTCGCGTGGGCAGTACGTCTCACGAGACGTTGACGGAACTGCTCTGCGGCAGCGGTTCGGTTTTTGTCGCACTTGTCCCAAATGACGCCGACGTTGAAGAAGGACTCCGCGATAGTGGGACCGATGGCTCCCGTCTGATTCCAGCAAGACGAATCGAGTGGACCTCGAAGCTTTGAGCAGTGGCGGTCCAAGTCCCACTCACCCGCGTCCATCTCGATTTCTTTCACGCGATACGCCAGCATCTCGGCGTTCTGACGAACGGTCGTCAGCGAGCGGTAGATGGTGATGTTCCCGTCCGGGTCCGTAGCTCCCCACTGGATGGAAGCAAGTCCGGGCCATGAATAGCCGTAGTCACCCATGCGGAACTTGGGCCAGCCAGGGGGAACCTTGAACGGCTCGCACACGTGAATCGAAGAGTCCCAGTCGTCACCCACCCAAGCCCCCTCGGTGTTGGCGTACCAGTCGCCCTCAAGCAGTGCCTTGCGTGTCGCCGCTGACTTTCCCGTCAGCGTGGCGGCGTATTCCTTCTGGTCGATGCTCGGGTTATCGAACAGGCGGGCGGGGATGAAGATTTGCTCCCGCTCTACCGTCTCGTAGCGCGTAACGCCGTCCTGGATAACGGGAGTCTTGATTCGACGTATGACCGGGGTATTGGGAGGAGCTACCTCGACAAACCGACGTCGCACCCATTCGAGACCAGGACCGACCGGGTTCGTTCCGGCGCGGACGTAGAGCATTTTCGAGAGCACCGGATCAGACGAGCGGACGCGGGTGTCGATTTGGTCGAACTGGTCTTCCGTGAACGTCGTTAGCTCGTCGAAGCCAGCCCATGTGAACTCAAACGAGTAGTACTTGATCCAGTCGGAGTCTTCCTCCATCTGGCCAAACATGAACTTGTAGTCGCAAGAAAGGGTCCAGGTCTTCGTTTGCTCATGCCACTTGGCGCCCGGGTCGATGAGCTCGAACGTACGCCGCGCGCGGTCCATGACTTCGCGAAGCTCCGGCATCGTTCGCCGGAAGAGAATCGCGCGGCCTGTTGACGAGACAATCTCGCCGCGATTAACCCGCTCCTGCTCGACCTTCACCTGGCGAAACGGGTCGTAGAGAAGGCAGTCAGACTTTCCACCACCAGCCGCGCCACCGATGAGCGCATAGCGGCCCTTGAACGCCATGAAGCGCTCCTGGGCTCCTGGGTGGGGGCGAAACTTGAAGCTCACGGGCTCTCCCGCAAGTCGATCCACACCCGCCACTTCACATCCAGGGCCCCGTCGTCCTGGACTTGAACCTCGATATGGTTGTCGACGATGAGAAATTGGACGTTGAAGGCCGCTGTGGTTTGCGTGTAGATGGCGAAGGTCGCCCCTGCCTGCTGGACGGTCCCGTCGTTATAGAACAGGCCCTCTATGATCCACGACGAGCGGGCCGAGGAAGCGTGGGCCATGATGCGAGCTTCGAGCATCCAGTCGAAGCCCTCGGCCAAGTCTGGCGTGCTGTAGACGGTCGTAAAGGTTCCAGTAGCTGCAGTTGGGAAGCTTCGGGAAGTGACGTAGACTTGATCCAGGAGCCGCTTTACCTCCTGCATCCACGGGATGGCTTCGAAGGCACTCCATTGAGGCAGCTCCTCCGGCGTGACCTTCTTCGTCCGGACCGGTCTTTCGATCGTCGGGTTCACGCCGGGAACTCGTAGGTTTTGTCGCGCAGTCGCTCTAGGCGCTCGCGAAGTTGAATGAGCGTGTCTGCCCAGACCCCTGCCAACTCCCGCCCGAGACCGGCGATGACGTACTCCAGAACATCGGCGTTGATGTCGATGGCGATGGGTTGTTTCTTGTCTCGCCAGTCGGCGACGAGAATTTCCACTCCACCAAAACCGGCGGTGGCAGTTGCGATCTTGTCAGCCAACTCCGCCACCCCCAACTCGTCCCAGGCTCGCAGCCGCTTCCGACCGTGCTCTGGGTTAGGAGATGGGAGGTGGACAAGGTGAGAGGTAAGAGCGAACTGCTCGTAGCGAGTGATGCCGAATTTCATGACACCCTCTTCCACATGTAGACCGAGATATAGGGCGGCATGTTGTCGTGTGCCCCGCCTCCGCCTGTGTTCTGGTTCGTGGCCGTGGCGGCCTGATTCGTAGCGGTGGCGTTCTGATTCACGGCAGTGGTCGCCCCGGTTACCTCGGTTGCTTCTGCCTCGGCACTGGACGTGTCGAGAACTCCGTGCTCATAGCTCGTCGCGCTACCTGTCGTAGCCGTCTGGCTTGTGATCACGTGCGTGTGAGAATTCTGGACGTGGGTGTGGGCGTCCTGAGTGTGGTTGTGGGAGTTCTGAATGTGCGTGTGAGAAGGAATCTCCGACTCGGAGAGCGTTACCGTCTTTGCGCCTCCTGTCTCCTCCGGGGCATCCCAGCTAGGGTCACCGGCATCCACGCCGATCAACATCCGGCCCGTGGCAAACACCGTCCACGTCCCATAGCCAAGCAAGGGCCCAGGGTCGGAGTTCACCACGGAGATGAACACGAAGCCGACCGGGAGTTGCCAGGATGGCCCACCTCCACCCCCGCCAGTGCTCGCTCGCTGTGATGTCCCGTGGCTCACGTCTGCACCTGGCCGTAGACGTTGAAGGAGCAGACACCGTTTCCGCTTCGACAGCGAAGTACGTCGCCTCCTTGCATAGACAGGCCCGTAGACGGAACCTCGAACATGTATGTTTCGTTCGCCTCTACAGCCAGGTCATAGGCGAGGTACTGCTGGTTGTTGTCAGTCGCTCCGCCGATTGCATGACTGAGCCTGAAGGTGGTTGCGGCTCCGTGGTTGCAAACCCAGACGGCCGAGATGATCGCGTTGCCCGACGACAGCGAGTACAGCGTCACGAGCTGCCCCGCCGTCGGGTAGGACTGAGCCAGGTTTCCGTAAGTGACAGCCATTTAGTCTGCGTAGTAGCGAACGTATTTAGTTGCCCCGCCGACCAAGATCGGAATCCTTCCGTCGATCGTCGTGTCCACTCCGGCGGTCGCATCAGCCGGCAGCTCGAAAACGTGCGTACCGTTCCCGTCAAAGCGAGATAGACCAGCGTCGACCCAAATGGCATAGGCGTTCGTGAGTGCAGAGATATCGCCTGCGATTGCGGGCGCGTTGGCAATGTACACGGTCGCTCCATTTGTGATCGACTTCGCACCGCCCGACCCGCTGTAGGTGGGGCGGTCGATGGTGACGTAGTTGAATCCCGTGGCCGTCGTGATGTTGGTGTTTCCAGTGATGCTGACTGTCTCTCCGGCGACATGGAATGCGTCAAGCGTTGCTCCCGCCGAGCTAGCGCGGGATGCGATCGGCCTCGACAGAATCTTGAGATTCGACGTTAGTACGGACGGGGCTGAGCCGACCGCCCCGCCTACTATCGTGACGCCACCGCCAGCCGAGACGACGACGGCCGCGGTGCTGGCGTTTCCGATCAACATGTCTCTCTCTGTCCCGCCAGACATCTCAGTCGCGAGGACCCAGATATTTGACGACCAGAAGGCGCGAACGCGCTCGTACGTAGCGTCTCCGAGGTTTCCTAGGTTGTGACACGCCTGCGTGTTGTCCTCGCCAACGACAAACGAGTTCGTCGAAGTGCTGTACTGAAAACCAATGTCACCGACAGGGGCCGTCGATACGCCGCTACTCACCAGTACACGGGCTGCAGCCGGCCAGGTGATGGCTGCGGCTACTTCGGCAGCGGTTCCGATCTTCAGAACCCCCGTTGCCGCCGTGGCATACACGACTCCGCCAGCGGTCAGATTCGCGATCGAAAAGTTCCCGGCGTTCGCTATCTTCGCCTTCTCGGTTCTGCCAGCTCCCGAGTAGAAGACGACGTCGCCCGTGACGGCGCCAATGGCCATCGTGCCACCGTTGTGCTCGAGATAGGCAGACGAGGCCGGGATTGCCCCGGCCGGGGTGAAGTTGATACCCGTTGCCGAGAGAATCACGTAGGGCGTTGTCGCGAAGGTCGCGCTTACCGCCGTCTGCATCAGGATGAGGGCCTGGGCTCCTGTGCCGGCGTTGGGGTTGTGGACGAAGTGCCCCATGGGCCCATCGACGCTCTGCTCCCAGGTTGCCGTGGCGCTGGTAGTCGGCGATGCTGTACCCACGCCGAGCTTCGTCCCGTCGAAGTTGAGGAGCGACGATTCGGTGAGAGTTCCGTTGGTCCCACTCCCGAAGGCGATCCGATTTGCCGTAAACGCAGTCGCCGACACAACCCCGGTCGCCGTGACTGACGACAGCACCCCGCTCGAGAGGGCTGATAGGGCCTGCTCATTCGTCAGCGTGGCGTTTGGGGTCTGGGTGATATACGTCGCCCCGACTGGGGCGGGGGTTGTTCCGTTGCTGGCTGACGTGAGCCGACCGGCCGCGTCCACCGTGAGACTGGCGTAGGTGTAGCTTCCGGGAGTGACTGCGGTATCCACGAGGTCGATGACGGGATTGACTCCCCCGGTAGACGAAATACGTCCGGCTGTGCCGCTGACGCTGACGACGACACCAACACCACCTCCATACGCTCCAGTCCCGACAATCCAGTCAGTGACGGCCGTTCCTACCTTTATGTAGAGGATGTCGGTATCGAGGTCGATGGCCCTCTCGCCGATCACAGCGTCGTAGCCAGGAAGGCCAGAAGGGGGGTAGTCGAGACGGATGATGTTGGAAGCGAAGGCGCTCACTTCTCTTGCGCCTCCACGTCGATGTAGATGGGCGCTATCGTCTCTTCTCGCTTCTCGGGCAGGACGATGGTCGCGTTCTCGACGTTGAGACGGACTGAAACCTTCTCGGCCTTTGCCCTGGTCTCGGCTTCAATCAGCTTGGCTGACGACTCGATGCCGAACGCTGTTGCCTTCTTTGGCTCCTGCCACTGACGTACGATTTTCTTTTGCTGAGCGGAGAGACCGAGAGCGTCTAGCTCTTCGTCCGTTTTGAACATGTGGCGCTTGAGATAGACGTGGGTGGCTGCATCGGACTTGATCCGAGCGAACAGCGTCTCTAGATGGGCGTTGCGCTCTTGCTTGCGGAGCTGCTTGCGCTCGGTGCGTAGGCGCTGCTTCTCGAGCAACGCCTTCTCGTCCTCGACTGTTCGAGTGACGAGGTCAGCCATCTTTGTCGCTGGCGAGTCGGGCATCCTCTTGAATCCTGTGAGCAGCCCAATAGCGCGCGATGGACTCTCTAACGGTTAAGTCATCGTCGACAGAGATGTCCACTCCCCACGTCTTGCCGGTGGAGATGATGGCTTTCTTGATCGACTCCCACACGCCGGGAGGGAGAGCTTCGGTGTGAGAAGCGGTCGCCAGCAGCTTCATACCGGCTGCTCCGGTGCCTTCGGAGCAAGGGCCTCTGCGATTCCCTCTTTGAGGCTGGCGATGTTGACCCGCCCCACCTCCGCAATGAGAGTCGGTACCACCTGAAGGCCAACGAGCCTGCTGTTCCTGCCCGCGTCCACCATCAGAACGACGCAGAGGTTCTCCCGGGTCTCATCCCAAGCGACGTCCAGGCGAACGCCGGCCAAGGCGAAGTCGTCGCCGAGGTCAACGACCTTGATCGGCTCCTGTGCCTTCGGCACGCCATTAACCGGGCTCCTCAAGACGAGGTCCGTCCCGTTTGGTGCGCCTTCTTCGATGACGACGATTGCCATGACCAAACCATCGTCCATTTTTTCTTTACAGGATGTATTCTTTCTTTACAAGTAATAATACATATTCTAAGCTGACAATCAGGATGGACAGGCAGGAAGCCAGGTTCTGGGGACTAGTGAAACAGGCGCCAGAGGACCTGTGCTGGGAGTGGCAGGGGCCGCTCGGGGGAGGCGGCTACGGGCATATCCGCTACGCCGGACGGACCATCGGCGCCCACCGGGCCTCATGGGAGATAGCCCACGGGCGGAAGGCGACGAGGGGACTTGTGATCCGCCACGCCTGCGACAACCGGAAGTGCGTCCGGCCCTCGCACCTAACCCTCGGCACCTACGCCGAAAACGTCCGCGACGCCTTCGAGCGCGGGCGCATCCCCCCACAAGGAAACCGATGGAAGCGCTAGATGGCCCCCCCGATTCGACCACTCAAGGAAGTAATCAGGGAGCACGTGGAGGCGGTGTTGACCCACTACAGCGGGACGGTGCCTGAGCACCGGTTGGCCCTGGAGCTCGGGATCAGCCCCTCTACGCTCATCCGGTACCGGAAGCGGTGGGCCTCGGAGGAGTCGCTGGTAAGGGACAGGCGATGAGGCCGCACGACTGGAGGCCGATACGTAAGCTGACGGCTGTGGAGGCTGAGAAGGTGAGGGGTGGGGAGTGCTGGTTTAACGGCAAGCGGTGTTGGCTACCGCTGTTGTGCAGCCTAGAGAGGACCAGGTGCAGGAGGGAGTTGGAGGCTGACCTGGACAGTGGGTACTACGGGGAAGAGCAAAGGGGCAGGCGATGAGCCCGGCCTTCAACCACACCAGGGAAGACTCTCCACTGACGCCTTGCTCAATCTGCGCAGCCGCCGTGGCCGATGCCAGGCAAGACCGAATCGCCGAGCTCGAAGCCAACCGTCCCCGCCTCATCGACTATCTCAAGATGAAGCAGGACAGCGAGGACTGGCACGGGGTCCAAGATGCAGCCAGTGACCTACGGGACCTGGACTGCGAGCTGGACGGGTTACGTTATTGAGCGAACTGCGTAAAATCGCCCTCTCGGTAGCTGACAAGTGGCCAGGGATGCCGGCTTCGATCCGGGCCTACCTGGAGACCGGGAAGGGGGCTGATGCCGCGCTGGATGCGGTGAGGGCTGCGCGGAAAACCGTCAGGGGGCGGGCCCGAGCCGTGCTGTTCGCAGCCCTTGTGGCCATCCAGCGGCGTGACAGCCATGCGATGGAAGATGTGCAGGAATACGCCAGGGAGGCCGGATGATGGACACCCACTCTTTCGCCATGGGGTTTGTACTGGGGGCTTTCCTGCTATGGCTGGTGGTGAGGTTGTCTTGGTAGATGACGAGGAACGGGTAGTTTGCGACGTGTGCGGGGGCAATGGAGTTAGCAAGCCGCCGTGTCTTTTCGCCCAGTGCTGCGCCTGTCTCGGCGAGGGCACGCGGCCTGCTCCGAAGTTCCCCACCCCTCGTCAGCTCAGAGACAGTGCTAATGGACCGTGGGGGGAGTAGCTAGCCCACGCCTATCTAACGCGATAGGCCAGAGGACCCTACGGTCCTATCTTGTAGCCACGTGACTACTCGTACAAAGTGCACTGTGCACTTTGGGGGGTGGGGGTACCTACCCAGGGTCACTCGAGCCAGCACACCCACGTCTCACACTACATAACCATGCGTAGCTACTTGGGTTTGTTCGTGTCGTTGTCGTTGGTAGCAGGGTTGGTGGAGCTCGGTTGGCATCCAGCGTTACGGCGTCGGCGGTAGTGGGATAGCGCGTGGGCGAGTACCATTCGCCCTTCATTCGCGAGCCAGTCATTAAGCGCTGGCTCAGCGATCAGGTGGTAGCGACCGCTCGGGGTACGAAAGCCCACTAGGTCGCCACGGTTGCAGGCCCGTTGGATGGTGCGGATGTGCAGGCCAAGGCTGTTAGCAAGCTCCCTGGCCGAGTACCTTCGTACACCCATGCGTTACTATAGCAACGCTACTTACGTGTAGTGCTCCGAAATCAGGCGGGCGCGCGAGAGTCAGATGCGCACACAACGCACTAAGACGCAAGTGCGCTGGCTTACCAAAGAGCCATGTTTCTGACGTCTCAGGGCTGGCGAGGGCGATTATGACGCGCTAACCAAGCCCTTGAGGCCAGCGATGAACTGGTTGAACTCCTCTTCGGTCATGGTCACGGTCGGTCCTGGTGCGACGTGCTCACGTTCCCATTCGGTGTGCTGGAGGCCGCATTGTGTGCATGTGTAGACCCATTCATCGTCACCCACGCTGGGCACATGTGGCGTGCGAGCGTTGCACTCGGTGCAGCGGCGAGGCGTGGTCATGACGCCCGGCGCATCTTTAGGATTTCCTCGACGACCAGATATGAGGCTTTCGCCATCTTCCCGAAGTCGTCCATTGACGGAATACGGCCGTGCTCGGTCTCGTTCTTGGCGTACAGCGTCGCTGTGCACATCATGAGCCGCGTGGCTGCGTCGATGTCGCTGACACCATGCTTTTCCTTTAGCGCCGCCACCAAGCGACCTAGGTCATCTGCGAATGCCCTGTCTTTGTTCATGCTCTCTCCTTGCTCGAAAGTAGGTCCTGAACCTCATGTAGTCTGGCTTGGTAAAGCGGCCCAATGTCACCTAGCGACTTCATGCGGTCAGCGTCGGCGAGGTCGGACAGGAACATGCCAACAGCAACCCGCAGCGCCATTGATTGAGCTTCGGTGAGCCAAATCCCGTTGACCAGCACACGGGCTTCCTGTGGCCACTTCGCGTTCACGGCCGCGCCGTCCCTTCGTCAATCACACTGGAGAGGCAAGCGTTGTGGCAATACTCAACAATCGGCTCTGGATGGCTATCCGACCACACCACGCGCGACGTCTCCTTGGGGTTGATTTGGACGACCCTCCCGCAGCCACCGCATCTAGCCACCTTGGGCGTTTCCTCGTTCTGACCGAATACCCTGCGAAGACTCATCGCAGCATTCTCGCGAGCTTCACGGGCCAAACAAACGGCCACACCAAGAACAAGCGGTACGTCAGCAGGCACGTGATCATGGCTCCTCCCCCGGACGATGGCCATAGAGCAGACGCATGATGACCGAGCCAACTCCCACGCCGATCACAAAGGCCGTTACCAGGTCCAGGCTCATGGGATGACCTTCAGGCGACCATATCGCTCAATGCCGGTCCTCAGGTGAGATAGGCGCCGCTACGGGCGTCTTGAGACCGCATGCCGTGGCGTTCTGGGCCGCATCGATGATGTGCGGGTTTAGACGTTGGCAGGTCGCGGTCCTCGGTCCAGCAGTGATACCCGTCTTCCCAGGCCACGCATGGCGCAGCAGCCCTAACTAGGCGGTCATTCCGCTGTCGCTGCGCCTCTTCGTAGGCCAGTTGGTCGTAGTAGGCCCCGTCGCTTGCTTGGTTCGGGTTCATGCCCTCTCCTTCCGTATCTCGGCTGCGTGCTTGGCTTGATCAGCCACCTTGGGTTTCATGGCTTTTTGGCTAGTGGTGTTGGAGTGGTGTCATCGCGCAGAGTTGCCAGTAGCTTAGCTAGAGCCGCATGTAGGCGTTCTTTCTCCTGGTGGAAGCGTCGCCGGCATGCGCTGTGAGAGAACCCGTCACAGCCATCGTCGTGGATGTAGAGCGACCTGTCACAGCCTGTGAACTTCTCCAACTCCCTCAGCATGTCCTCTAGCCGACACCCGAGACAGCCTGGTATCTCGTCGTAGGCCGTGTTGTGCCGATCGCAGGTCACTCCCATGACTTCTCGCGCAATGACCAGACCCCCAACCCTGCTCCCAGGCAGTGGCTCTGGAAACGGCCCTCAGGCAGCCTGGCTTGCGTTCCCTTGCGTGTTTGTATCCAGTTGGTGGCTGAGGCCTTGGCTTCGTCTGCGGCTGTCTGAGCGTCGCTAATGCGTTCCTCGTGGGCTTGGCGCCATCCAGCGTCAGGGGTGCACGTTTGGTTGACGACGATGCTATTGGGCGCCCCGCACGCTACGCACAGTTGCAACCCACTGGTATTGACGCAGTATCGGTCCCAGTCGTGGGGCTTCCCTTGAGGTGCCCCACCAAATGCTACCGTGAACTTGCCATCAGGTTCGATGCTCTTGATGGTTCCCACGGGCTCTTTACCCTCTAGTGGGACCAGGGGAGTAGTGGGGCCAAGGCGCGTCATGTGCTCCCGAACGGCCGGCGTGTAGGCGTATGTCCTGTCTCTGTCCGTGTCCCACCTGATCCACCCTTCCTCGCCGACCACTTCAACCACGGTCCCGGTGAGGGTCCCGCACTTCCATCGCTCCCCGATTACCCACGCTGGCGGCACTTCAGGAGATGGCTGGGGACCGCCGAGGTAGCGGCCGGTCGTCAGAATGCAACTCTCGCTGTAGTAGCTTCTGCCGTTGCCGTCCTCGAACCTGATGTCGTAGTCAGGCCCAAGTGAGCTTTTGTTCCCGCGGCACCCAATGACGACGAACACCCCTAGGCTTTGAGCGTCCTCGAATAGCCACCGGCTTCCAATCTCAACTTTCGTCGGCTTCTCCATCGCTCTCCTCCTCTACGGTGCCCGCTCGGGGATTTTAGGCGGCTCTCGCTGCAACGGCAGTCCTAGGACGCGCCTCGCGATCAACGTCGGGCACCAGTCTTCGTGTGAGTCGTTCCCGCCCATGAACTCGATGTCGCACCCGCACAGGTAGCAGGATTCGTAGTCGCAGCTCTTGTTTCTGGCCAGTTCCAGCCAGAACTCAGGGCCACACTCCTTGACCGCCAGGCGCGCTCTTACGACGAGGGCAGAGATTGTCATCACCCCAATCCTATCGCACGTAACACGCCTTCAAGGGTGGTCACGACCCTGAAGAATTGGGGGTAGGCCTCCATCATGGCTTGCTCCGAGTCAGTGAGCTTTTGAGAGCTGGGTGGGCCAGGGTTCTTGATTTCTAGCATCAGCGGGAAACCATCCTTGTGGCGAGTCAGGATATCGAAGCCCAGGCCAGGGTAACGAGCGCAATCCTTGAACCACCAGCCGATGCGCTTCAGGCCCTTGGTGATTTCCACGTGCGTCGCATCAAATTTCGCCCGGTAAATCATTCGCTAGGCGCCTTGCTCTCGATGAGAGATTGAAGCCGCTTATCCAACGCCCTCCACGCTTTCGATTGCTCACGCGCCCACTCCACCCATTCAGGACGCCTCTTCGGGAGGGCTGCCTCCGCTAGCAGGGCATCGGCGTACCGCTCAAAAGACAACTCTTCCACCTCCCCGAACGCCTCTTCCCGCTCACGTTCCACGATGTATTCGATGCAGTCGCGGCCATTCATCGGACCCACCACTCAGGCCCCCACTTGGCCAGCTTGCAGTAGAAACAATGGAGGCACGCGGGGTGAGTGGTGCACTTCGGAGGATCGACGAGATTTTGGGCTAGTGCAGCGATAGTGGCGTCAGCGCGCAGACGGTTGTATCTGTCGACGCGGTCGTTGGTCCAATAGCCGGATGGGAGCTTGGGATGCATGGGGCGTTTGCGTTTCCTCACGCTGCGAGCCAGTGGTACAGGGCCCCAAAGCCGAGCGCCAGCAGCGGCCACACCATCGCCTTGCATAGCGCCACGCCTAGTTTGTCGTCGTCGCGCTTCAGGTTCGAGGGCACCACAAAGTAGCTGGCCACTAGCGCAATGCCGCACGCCTGGAACACGTGCAAAGGCCGCGCTCCCAACGGAACGACGAACCAATTCCACAACTTCGAGCCAACCCACCCATACCAGGGGATCGCAACGAAGATGACCGCGAACGAGCCGACGACTTTGAGCAGCTTTTCCATCACAGCGCCCTCCTATCCAAGGCACTTCCCGACAGACAGCTGGCGTGGGGCAGGAGCAAATGGCAGTGAGGGCAGCGGTTGCTAGATACCACCAAAGGCACCTTCCTCACGTCGTACACGGCTCGCTTGGTCTCGATTTTCTCCAGCATGACCGAGTGACAGGAGATGCACCGAACCCTCCCGTTGCCCGCCTCCAACCTCTCAGCGCACTGAATACACCGCCCCTGACGCTTCAGGAGAGCGTAGCGGCGGCGGTTGTAGCCACGGGCCTGCTCTACGGTTGGGCGCCACATGGCTAGAAGGGGATTCCGTCATCCTCGGCCACCGGTAACTCCGCCTGTTTTGGCGCCTTCACGCCCTTGGGCCACGGTGCTTTGTCCGCGTCGCCCTTCTCAATCTTCCGGGCGATGAGCTGGAGTTCCCACTTGCCACCCTCGTCGCCTGGTTTGGGCTTTCGCATCCCAAGGTCACCCGAGATGGTCACGGGCATGTCCACCTCCAGCGGGAAAGTTGGCGGCTGAAAAACAACCACGTCGAACCTCTCGGCGAACTTCCCAGCGTGCGAGAGCACGGTTAGAAAGCAAACATTGGGTCGTTCGTGAACCCGGATGATGCGGCCATCTTTCAACTGAAACCGAGAGTTGTTTTCCATCACATACGTCCTTTCTTCTTCGCCTTGTACTTGCACTCATCACACGGGAGCTTGTGGGGCGGGTTGCGCTTCTCCATCAACGCCCACCCCTTCGATAGCTTTTCGGCGAGGCACGGTTCGCAGAGCCAGAACCAAATCGAAAGGCCTTTGTCGAGTTTGTAGATTCTGGTTTCAGTCACGAGACCACCTTGGGCCAGTGGTCGTAACAGGCGAACAACGCCAGGTTCGTTGGTAGGTGACGGCCTCGAAGCTTTCGCGGCCCCTGCCGCTGCACCTTTCGCCACGCGAGCTTAGCGAATCCCGTGCAGGCCGGGATGTAGCAGGTCACTCGGCCGCCTTGTCGTCCGCCAGGGATGCAATATGAGCGGCGATGCTGGCCCTGGCATCAGAGGCCCCATTGGCTTCGATTCGCAGCACTGGCGCGCTCCCATCAAGCGGCACGATGTAATCCCGCTTGTCCTTCGGGTCCCACTTCGGCGGGAGAGCGCCGGTAAGCGCCTCGCCGTGGATTGACTGCGGGTCTGCCGTTGCCAGGCTGCGGTAAACCTCTTCGAACCGCTTCCGCAGCCACCCGGGGTTGTCGAGCTCCGGGAGTGTTGCCGTGCAGAGCGTGTCCCAGCCTCCCAGGTTTCGGATCACCGCGTTGACCAACGGCCCGAAGTCGATGGTGTTGACCAGGTAATCGAACTTGTCGATTGCCTTGCGCACAACCTGCCACGCCTGGATGGCGTCCAGCGCCGATCCAATCGGGCGACGAATGACCGCGCGCAGCTCGCCCGGCGTCGGCATGAACTTGCTCGACATGAGCGCCCCTTTGACCGCGGCGCGCATCTCGGCCTCGGTCAGGTCTTCGAGGACCAGCCAATAGCCCTCAAGCAAGCCGCCCGTGAGAGGGCGGTTGAACGTCTCGCCCAGCATCTCCATCAGCGTCACGAACGATTCTCGCTTTGTCATCCGACCTTCCTATGTGCCCACTCGACCGCAGTGCGCCGACTGTCGGTCCATTTGTCCTGCCGGACGGGCGCATTGACATCGCCGGCAAACTCCACTGGCCGCGTCACCAGCCCGGTCATCGGGTGGCGCTTGGACGCCCAGAACGAATCCGCTAGGTAGCGGTCAACCATGTCCGGCCACCGCTCAACGAGGTGGGGCGCGTCACGAAGCATCTTCGCCAAGCAGGAGCCGTCCTTTGCCTGGAAGATGTACTTGTCTTCGTACCGCTCTTCCCACCGACCAATGAACACGTCACGCATTGGTCCAAAGTTCGGGTTGGCAGGCGTTTTGCGTCGCGCGCGCGTCTGATTGCTTAGAAGGGAAGACTTCGAGTCCAGATCAGAAGACGTGGGTATCAAAACAGGCACTCCAGGCGGAGGCCCCCCAATCCCCCCGCCACTCGGCGAGGGGTTGGCCGTCCCGGGTAACGGTGGAGGCGCCTCTACGCTTGCGGGCGCCTGCCGGCGGGCGCGGGCAGGCGCGGGCGGGAGTCGGCGGGCTATGCGTTCCTCCGACTCGAACCGGCTACCGCACCCACACTCCATCTTTCGGAACGTGGTCGGGCCGCCGTGGCTGGTCTCTAGCAGGGACATTGGAGAGCCGCAGTCCTGGCAGGCCCGTGCGCTCACGCCGCGCCCCGCGGGAGAGTGGCTGTCCTTTGGGGAGTCACGCCGACGTCCCTCGCTGACGCTCTGTCGCCATCTTCCTGATGTGCTGGCCGTCACCGCCGTCGTCAGCCCAATTGGCGGCGTCGTTCAGAATCCGCTCGACGTGCGCCCCAAACACGTCAGCGAAATATTCCGCCGGACATGTGGGGCCGAACGCTGTGCGGGCTATGTCAGCCGCTCTCTCGCTGACATACCTGGAGACCCTTCGGCGCTTCATACGTTCCACCCTCTCCGTTGCAGCTCTTCCCGTCTCTCTCCCTCGGTATTCCAGGCCAGAATCACGTCGTTTGCCGAGTAGCAAAACGGGATGCCTTCAAAGAACAGGCGCCGTCCACCGCCTGGGTTGTACTTGTCCTCCCGGGTGACGACGACAATGCGGTAGGGGTCAAACTCCCAGCCGACCTGCTTGGCGGCGTTCACGTAGCTGACGATTTGCTCTGGCTTGAGGCGTATGCGGTCTCCGACCTGAGCTTGGGCGGGAAGGTCGGCCTTGACGTCGTCGAGCTTCTTGCGCTTCGCTGCGGCCATTAGCGAAGGTCTTCCGAGCAGCGCTCAAAGATGGCGGCGATTTCTGGTGTGATGTCGGTTGCCGGCTTGGCTCGCTCTTTGACCAGCCAGTCCGAAACCTTTGACGCCACCTCATCGCTCGCGCAGTCATCGCAGAGCGTTGCTATGCCGTGGTCGCAAGCCTCGCAGTCTCCGTCTCTCACTTGACACCTCCGTCCCCGTACTCAACGCAGTGACAAACCTCGTCGTAGATTGGAACGCCAATGCCGCTGTTCACGACGACGATGACAGCCTCGCGCTGGCATGCCTGCCTGACGCATGGCCGCCTCTCGCATCCCGCCAGCGACAGCACCGCAATTCCAACCACCACCCACGCTAGCTTGAGCAGGACACCTATGAGGGTGTCTACGTGGGAGGCCTTCATGGGAGTTCCACTTCGAAGGTGAAGGGCTCGACGAAGATGTCGCGGTCGAAGTTGTACGCGAACGTTTCGACGTCACTCGGCGCCTGCGTGAGCCGCGTGTTGACCCCTATACCGAGATGCCACTTCGCCGTGTTCTTGTCCCAGAACTTCCACAACCCGAACTCGTCGTCGACATCGGAGAGCACTCGTCGAAGCGCGAGAGCGACAGGGCAACTACACGGCTTGCCGCGTTCGCCATTGTCGATGTCATCGGCGGTGACTTCCACCTTCACGCGCCTCATCTGCCTCTCCCGCGCATGTCCCACTGACGCACCACCTGAGCGCCCAGCTTCTTGGCTTCAGCTCGGAGGCTTTGGAGGCGACGCTTGAGGGAGGCGTAGCGACGGGAGGTCATTGGCCAACCGCCGGGTGAAACTTTCGTAGCTCCTGGCCAGCGGCCACGAAAGCCGCCGACAGCCTTACAGGCTCGTCCGGCATGGTCGGGCCACCCGGCTCGTACCCGGCCTCAAGTGACGTCGACTCCGACAGGCTCAAACCCTTGATGTGGAACCACGAGCCAGAGAAGTCACCCGAAACAAACTGCGCGCCAGCCTTTACACAGCCGCATGGCCCGAGGCGCTGGTTGACGTAGAAGAACGACTCATTAGGCGTGAAGGCGCCGGACTCGATGGCATCCTCCACCAGCCTGACGAGACGAGCTGCCCGAGCCTTTGCTGACTTGCTCACCGGACCACCAGCAAGCGGCGGTTGTGATTACCAGCCCCCTGCGGGTCGAAGCCTCCAGCCTTGATGGCGGTGCGGACTTTCAGCCCTGTATTACGTGACGCAATTGCACACAATCTGAACGATAGCGAGCGCATCTCGACCTCCTAAAGTTCGTGTCCAGGAATCCCGCCCGCATCCGACAGCACGCGGGGTGTGACGCTCGAATGCGGGTCAGGTTTGCGAGCGGGATTTCCGGGCACGAACTCGAGCGTCACGATTTCTAAGAAACACGACTCAGCCGGAGCCGTCAATATTTTCTACGAGGGCCCTTGCGCTTTTTTACGCCGTGCGCAAGTTCGGCCATTTTCTCCGCGACGTGGTGAGCTGACTCGGCGCCCTCTCGGTGGAGGTAACGGGCGGTGCTGGCGTGCGAGCGATGTCCGAGCACGGTCTGTAGCGCGCCAGGTCTGACGCCCGCTGCGTCCGCTGCGGTTGCTCCGGCGTGTCTGAGCATGTGAATCACGATCCGTTTGTCTCGCGGTGCTGTCTTCGCGTCGAGTCTCGCGCTCTCACAGGTCCACCGAAACCACCGACGCAGCGTGTGGTAGCTCAGAAGCTTTCCCGTCCGTGGATTGGTAAACACGTAGTCGCTGTCCTCGACGACGGGAATCGCCCGGATGGCTTCGAGGGTCCTGGCTGTCAGGGTGACGGTACGGGCCCCGGCGTCCGTCTTGGTGTGCTCGCGTGGAATGCGGTAGTCGCCGTTTGGCTGAATCAGCGACCGTCGCATCGAGCGGGCTTCGTTGAATCGCATCATGGAGTCGAACCAGCACAACGCGGCAGCCTGGAGAAGCTTCGAGCGCGTTCCATCGTCGTCTTCGGGCGACAGCCGCTGATCGCGAAGTGACTCCGCCTCGAGTAACAGCCGGTCGATGTCGGCCGGGGAAAGCTTCGTCTCCCGCTGGTCACTGGCCTGGATTCGCTTCGCAGCTCGCAGCGGGTTGAAGTCGATTAGCTGCGCCTCGACAGCCCAATCAAGCATGCCCTTGAGGCGCGCCAGTTCGATGTTCAAGGTGACGCCCGACGGTGTTCCTCCCCCTCGTTGCTCTTCGTGCCTGCGAGCCGCCAGGTGCTTCGCCCATACGTTGGGTGTCACTTCGGTAGCCGGGATAGTTCCGAGCCCACGTAGCGAGGGCTGGAGGCGTTGCCAGTGCAGATGCCAGCTCCTCTCGTGTCGGCGGACGTCGGAGAAGAGCCAGTACACGCAGTTCACCGACGGTGCTGCAGGATGCGTCTCGGGTCCCAGGTGCTCTAGCAGCCGCGCTTGATGCGCGACCGTGTACCGAAGCGTGCGTATTTCAGCCAACGCCTCGGAAAGCTGACGCCGCAACAAGACGGCGTTGACAGACGGTGTCAATGCCGGGTCGCGGCTGTCCCTTTCCGCAGTCGCTAGCTGCGGCTCGTCCCCCAACGCTGAAAGCCTCTCTCCCCCATGACTCCGCGCGCGCTACCGTACGCGAAGTCAGAGAGGGCTTACAAGGTTCTTGGAACCTAGATCACTAGTTTTGTCCGCTAAAAGCGGATTCCGTTAACCTACTAGCGCCCCTCGGCGCTCGCGCTCTCCACGTGACTGCGGGGCTACTTCCTCTGCAACCGTTTCAATTCACCTCGCGTGACAACGAAGTGCATCCGCATTCGCGATACCCATTTTCGAAAGTCGGCGCGCGCGCACTGACGCGACCCCCGGCAGTCCTCGCCACCGGAGGCACAAGAGCAGCCGATGTAGTCAGCGTAGCTAGCGAGCATGCGAAGGACCGTATACGGTCGATTGGCAGCCTTGTTCACTTGCTCTCCCGGTACGTTCGCTGCGTTGCCTCTATCGCTGCTACCGACCAAGCGAATCGTTCGAAACGTGTCATGCCGGCGAAGACTCCGTTAGCGTCGTGCCACTGCATGTGGTGACGGTTACAGAGCGGAATACAGGTGTCGTCCTTGCCTCCGCGAGCGCGAGTGACCGCGTGATGGGCGTGGATCGGACCCTCGCAGTCAGCCGAGCATCCTGCTTTCACCGCGCACGGCAGAGTGCGAACAAAGGCCATGTAGGCGGGGTCGCCCAAGTTGCGGGAGAGGCGGCGGGGACGCTTGCGCTTGATCCACGACCGCTTCATCGGCCGTCTGGGCTTGGCCTCTCTCTTGGGAGGCTTGGGGAACTTCAGGCCGGTGGTCACGGCGTCCTCGGTTTGCAGCCCACTGCCGCGATCCATTCCCCGTTGACCAGATACAGGACGCGCCCGTTTTTGCCCTTCGTGCGCTCGACCTGGCAGCGGTGGCAAACGTAGATGCCGTAACCCCATGGACCCTGCCTGCGACTGCTCGCGTAGCCGATGTCGAAGATGTGCTGAGCCTTCCCGGCGAACCAAGAAGTCTTCGGTATCTTTCCGGTGCCGCCGCACTTCGGGCAGTCGCGGTGCTCGCCGGGAAGGCGGGGCTGGGGGCGGATGGGTTCGCCGGTCACAGCGGCCCTGCTCCGGGAATGTTCGTTTGTCGGGCGGGCGCCTGCGCACAGCTAAGCCATCCGTCCTCTCGGCGTCGCCCCGGGCAGCCGCAGTAGTCGACGGCTTGCTGGCCCATGCCGAAACAGAACCAGCAGTCGGCGTCACCGTGCTCCTGCGCACCGCCGCACTGTGGGCAGGGGGTCATCACCTCGTCGTCGATTTCCCAGCCGCACACGAGGCACAGCGGCATGCTCACGACAAAACCTGTCCCGACAGCAGCCGTTGTAGGGCGTGGGTTGCTTGGTACTTCGTTAGCTCTGCTGCTGTTTTTACCCCGTACTCCATTTCCAGCCATTGGGGGGCGAGGTCACCGGTTTTCTTCCCCCAGTGGGATTTGGCTGCTTCTCGGAGGTTTGCTATCAGCTCGGGTTCGGGAGCTTCCCCCGTGTCGCCTGCGTCGTCGTACGGGCTGGAGCGGCGGGCAATGTGATCGTCTCCATCGTCGCTTCCAGGCTCGCGGGTGGCGGCTTCGAGATGGCCAGCGCCGTTCAACTTCGCCAGGCTCTCAACCTGAGCGTCGAAGGTGCCTTGCATCCTGCGTAGAAGGTTGGCCGCCTGATCGAACGTAAGGTCCTTGGACGATGTACATGGTTTCCCGTCGGTGGTCTTGTAGGCCAGCAGCGCGGCCCGATACGGGTGTTTGTCGTGATCGGCTTTCCCCGTCCACCCACCTATCTTTTCCTTCAACACATGGATTTGCTGAATCTGGG
>Ga0105092_10000249_pt1 | contig 27390 bp, 17 predicted proteins | sample PPLLak2March2015_FD_87021 | JGI IMG/M metagenome (GOLD analysis project Ga0105092, IMG submission 87021) | Freshwater sediment microbial communities from Prairie Pothole Lake near Jamestown, North Dakota, USA - PPLs Lake P7 Core (1) Depth... | ecosystem: Environmental > Aquatic > Freshwater >... | reverse complement strand
TGAATAGCTTATCAGAAGGTTTAACTTACCATGTCAGGGCCTACGCAACTAACTCAATTGGTACCGCTTATGGCGAAGATTTTTCATTTTCAACTTTAGGGAAACCAATCTTAACAACCATGATCATTTCAAATATTACTTTGTCTTCTGCTGAAAGCGGCGCCAATATCACCTCGGACGGGGGAACTCCTATAATTGCCCAGGGGTTATGCTGGAATAATTCTGAAAATCCAACCATTGCTGATTCCCTAACCTCAGAGGGTTCAGGTATTGGATCATTTTCGAGCGTGATGAATGGTTTGAATTTAAACACAACTTACCATGTACGGGCTTATGCCACGAATACAATTGGCACTGGATATGGTGAAGAATTGACTTTCACAACCATGGCAGCTATTGATATCGATGGAAATCTTTATCATAGCATATCAATTGGCAGTCAGATCTGGTTAGTGGAAAACCTTAAAACAATAACTTATCGAAATGGTGACCCTATTACAAATATTACTGTTGGCATGGAATGGTCTTCGGTAGGTTCCGGAGCCTACTGCAATTATAATAATGAAGAAACAATGGCTGATACATATGGTAGGTTATACAACTGGTATGCAGTGGTCGATTCACGAAAAATAGCTATTAACGGCTGGCATGTCCCAACAAGTGCCGAATGGGATACCCTGATTACATTTTTAGGAGGTGAAAATGTGGCCGGTGGCAAATTAAAAGAGCTTGGTTTTACTCATTGGCTTTCTCCCAATGTAGGAGCCACCAATAGCAATGGTTTTACTGGCCTTCCAGGTGGTTACCGAAACGAACTTGGTACCTTCGAGAACGTTGGCGGTGGCGGAGCCTGGTGGAGCACATCGGAACACGCTATAGAAAACGCCTGGTTTATGGGTATCGGTTATGAATACAGTATTGCAAGCCAAGGCGCGGATCTCAAGCCACGAGGGTTTTCTGTCCGACTATTAAAAGACTAAACGGTATCCGGGCGTCTATAAGGAATACGGACTTTTTAGTTTAGGTTAAATATTTTCCAGTAGGAAGGCGTCTGATGCCGAACTGAAAAGCGCCTTCTGAATTATGATTTTAAATAAGAATAATAAAACCCAACCATGCGGCTGGGTTTTATTTTGCAAGACCTTTGCAACTTCTTTGTAACTACTTGATTTTAAACCTTAAAAGTGACCCCGGAGGGATTCAAACCCCCGACTTTCAGAACCGGAATCTGACGTTCTATTCAGCTGAACTACGGGGCCAAAATTGGCGATACTTGTTCGCCTTCGCTAAAGCTTCGGCGAACGCAGCAAAAGTATCTAAAAATAGGGGAAGGACAAATAATTTCCGGACAAATTATTGAGAATCTGATATCACCCTTCACAGGCTGTGAAAGATTGGATAATCATACCTTGAAAAACCTGCCCTGGGGATAGTTGTGATTTACAGGTGTAAAAACCCTGCTTCATCATTCAACTTATTCCAATCTCATGTGTAATATACAACGGATTGTTAAATTACCACAGTATGCTCTGGAATTACTTTATCATTGCTGTTAGGAATTTAAGGAAACATAAGTTCTTCTCTTTCATAAATGTAACCGGCCTTTCTCTCGGAATCGCCTGCGCCATGCTCATCTCCCTTTTCGTAATCGATGAATTGAGATACGATAGGTTTAATATGCAGGCTGACCGAATTTACCGTTTGATCAGCCATATAAATTACGGAGGCGATGATTTATGGTTAGCAACTTGTCCTGCGCCGCTTGCAGGCAAGATGCGCGAGGAGATCCCTGAAATTGAAGAGGTGATTCGATTCCGGTCATGGGGCGATTTCCTTGTTAAAAAGAACAAGGAAAACTATAAAGAGACTGATGCAATCTGGGCCGATTCCAATGTTTTCAATATTTTTTCAATACCGCTAATCAAGGGCAATTCCAACTCCGTTTTAACGGAACCTAATACGCTGGTGATCAGTGAATCGGCTGCCCGAAAATATTTCGGTAATAATGATCCCATGAATCAAACGCTTATTCTCAACAGTGACATGGTTTATAGAATCACCGGCGTTTATGAGGATATACCACCAAATTCACATTTTCATTTCAGCATGATGCTTGCCATGAGCGGCCTTGACGAAAGCAGGAACAATGAATGGCTGACGAATAATTTTTATACCTATTACCTGATTAAAAAAGGTGCTGATCCCAAATCCATTGGGGAAAAAGTCAATGATTTGTTGTTTAAATATGCAAATCCCCAGGTAATCGCCTTTACAGGGAAGACAATCGATGAACTGATTAAAAGCGGAACAGTAGTAGAGGAAATTCCCCAGCGTTTGCTTGATATCCATCTTCGTTCCAACACGCTGGTTGAATTTGAATCCAACGGGGATATCCGGTATATCTATATTTTTTCGGCAGTTGCTTTATTTATACTTTTCCTCGCCATCATTAATTTTATTAACCTGGCAACAGCCCGCTCTGCTGATCGCGCCCGGGAAGCAGGTATCAGAAAAGTGTTGGGTTCTCAACGAAAACTTCTCGTTTTTCAATTCCTTGCAGAATCAACTATCATGGGCCTTGCTGGTGTTGTTGTTGGTATTGTTGTGGCTGGTATGATGATGCCGTATTTTAACGACCTTTCCGGAAAGTCAATTCAATTTCCCGATGAAAATGTGCTGTTCTGGGGGATCAGTATACTGGCCGGAATAGTCATTGGGATAGTGGCAGGAGTTTACCCGGCTATTGTGCTTTCGTCCCTGAGGCCTATCGCTGTTTTATCGGGGAAAATAACTGCCGGAAGCAGAAGCCGAATAATCCGGAGTACGCTGGTTGTTTTTCAGTTTACCATTTCAACCGTCCTGATCACCGGGACTATTGCAGTGTACAACCAGATGCACTTTATACAGCATTTCAAACTCGGATACAATAAAAACCAGGTCATAACAGTGGATGTGTCAGGTATTTCAGCCGACAAATCAGCGGCCTTTAAAAATGAGGTACTGAAGGATACTGTAATTAAGTCCGCTACCCTGTCCGGGTATCTGCCGGGTTTAAATTCAAGCCGGGCCAGCGCGACTTATTGGAAAAAAGGGAACCGCTCTCCGGACGCATCCGTAAATATGCAATCCTGGCCCGTTGACCATGATTATATCAAAACATTGGGCATGAATATTATTGCCGGCCGGGATTTTTCGCCGGAATTTTCGGGTGATTCCTCGGCAGTTATCCTGAATGAAAGGGCAGCAACCCTTTTTAATTTTGAAAATCCAATCGGGAAAGAGATCCAGGTCTTTGGAAGTATGCCTGACAATTCAATGGATGAGAGCACAATCATTACGATGCAAATCATTGGGATAGTGCAGGACTTTAATTGGGAGTCATTGCACGACACAATCGGTTCGCTCAGCCTGTATCTCGATGAATCGAATGACAAGATTTCATTTCGCGTTAATCCCTTACAGACCAGCATTGCACTACGATCTATCGAGGACAAATGGCATGAGGTAAATCCCGGGTTTCCTTTTGAGTATTCCTTCCTTGATGAGAACTTTAACAGATTGTATGAATCCGAAAGCAGAACGGGAAAAATTGTAACGGCTTTTGCCATCCTTGCCATTCTGATCGCATGCCTGGGTCTGTTTGCCCTTTCCTCATTTATAACGGTTCAGCGATCCGGAGAAATAGGAATCCGCAAAGTAATGGGGGCCTCAGAAAAAGACATCATTTTTCTTTTGTCGAAAAATTTCGCAGTTTTGGTTCTCATGGCTTTCCTGATCTCTATCCCGGTAGCCTGGGCCGGTACAAGCCTGTGGCTTAGAAGTTATGCATATAAAAGCAATCCGGGAATCCACCTGTTTCTTGGGGTCGGCCTTGCGGTTTTAATTATTGCCTGCCTAACGGTAGCCTATCAATCCTATAAGGCGGCTTGCGTAAATCCTTCGATCACACTCAGAAATGAATGACAGGTTTAAAACCTCTTTTCACCATGCAACTAATTCCAATCTCATACGTCCTATACACTGGATAATTAAATTACCAGGATATGCTCAGGAATTACCTAATCATTGCTGTCAGGAATTTAGGAAAGCATAAATTCTTCGGATTTATTAATGTTACAGGCCTTTCCCTGGGAATCGCCTGCGCCATGCTGATCACCCTTTTCGTTATCGATGAATTAAGTTACGATAAGTTCAATACAAAAGCAGAACGGATTTACCGCCTGATCAGTCATATAAATTTTGGTGGAAATGACCAGCGTTACGCGGTTTGTCCAGCACCGCTTGCAAGGACTATACGCGAGGAGATCCCCGAAATTGAAGATGCAGCACGGTTCCGGTCGTGGGGAACTTTCCTTGTTAAAAAAGATAAGGAGAACTTCAAGGAATTCAATGCGGTCTGGGCTGATCCCAATGTATTTAATATCTTTTCAATTCCTCTTCTGAAAGGTAATTTGAACGAAGTATTAAAGGAACCCAATACCATGGTGATCAGTGAATCGGCCGCCAGAAAATATTTTGGCAATAGTGATCCGCTGAATCAAACACTCCTGCTCAATGGTGACATGTTATTTACAATTACAGGCATTTACAAGGATATACCTCCCAATTCCCATTTTCATTTTAGCATAATGCTGGCCATGAGTAGCCTGATCGAAAGCAAGAACAACGAATGGTTAAGCAATAATTTCCAAACATATTTTCTGGTTAAAGAAGGGGCCGATCCCAAATCCATTGAAAAGAAAATCAATAACTTGTTATTTAAATATGCTGGACCCCAGGCTCTTGCCTTTACGGGGAAAACGATCGATGAACTGATCAAGGGGGGTACGGTGGTTGAGGAAATTCCCCAGCCATTGCTGGACATCCATCTTCGATCCAATTCGATAGGCGAGTTTGAAGCCAACGGGGATATCCGCTATGTTTATATTTTTTCGGCGGTTGCCTTATTTATCCTCTTTCTTGCTATCATCAATTTTGTTAATCTGACGACGGCACGGTCAGCAGATCGTGCCCGGGAAGTGGGAATTCGCAAAGTAATGGGTTCCCAAAGAAAACTTCTCATATTTCAATTCCTTACTGAATCCGTTATTATGAGCATTACTGCTGTCATCGTGGGAATTATTCTGGCCAATTTGATGATGCCGTACTTTAACTCACTATCAGGAAAATCGCTGCAATTTCCCATCGAAAATTTCCAGTTTTGGCTGATCATTATACCGGTCGGAATAGCCATCGGTTTAGTGGCAGGAATTTACCCGGCTATCGTGCTTTCATCCTTCAGACCCATTGTGATCTTGTCGGGAAAAATGGCAGCCGGAAGCAGAGGTCGTTTGATCCGGAGCGCGCTTGTCGTGTTTCAGTTTACTATTTCAACCGTCCTGATCACCGGCACAATTGCGGTTTATAATCAAATGAACTTTATACAGGATTTCAAACTCGGATATAATAAGGACCAGGTAATTACAGTGGATGTTTCAAGTGTTACAGCTAACCAGGCAAAAGCATTTAAAAGTGAGGTTTTGAAGGATCCTGCCATACAATCCGCAACCATGTCCGGTTTTCTGCCTGTCTCAAATTCAAACCGGAACAACACAACCTATTGGAAAAAAGGCAACCGCTCTCCCGATGCATCCGTTAATATGCAGACATGGGCTATTGACCATGATTATATTAAAACACTGGGAATGAACATTGTTGCCGGAAGGGATTTTTCCCCGGATTATCCCAGTGATTCCACGGCAATTATCCTGAATCAACGGGCAGCAAAACTTTTTGGATTTAAAAATCCACTTGGTGAAGAAATACAGGTCTTTGAGAATACACCTGACAATTCAATTGATGAAAGCAAGGTGAGAACGCTTCATATCATTGGAATCGTGCAGGACTTTAACTGGGAATCATTGCACGAAACCATCGGTTCCCTGAGCATGTATCTTGGTCAGTCGAATGACAGGATCTCATTTCGCTTTAATCCCTTACAAACCAAAAATGCATTAAAATCGATTGAGGCAAAATGGGATGAATTAAATCCGGAATTTCCTTTTGAATATTCGTTTCTGGATGAAAACTTTGCAAGGATGTATGAGACTGAAAGCAGAACGCGACAGATTGTTACCGCTTTTGCTATCCTGGCCATCCTCATTGCATGCCTGGGCCTGTTTGCCCTTGCCTCATTTCTTACAGTACAAAGATCCGGGGAAATCGGAATCCGAAAGGCTATGGGAGCTTCTGAAAGTGACATTATTTTTCTTTTATCGAAAAATTTCACCATGCTGGTTCTCATGGCCTTCCTGTTATCGATTCCGATCGCCCTCACAGGGATAAATCTTTGGCTGAGAAGTTTTGCATATAAAATTAACCCGGGAATCTTCCTGTTTTTTGCGGTCGGCATAACTGTTTTAGTTATTGCCTGGCTTACAGTTGCCTACCAGTCTTATAAGGCAGCCTCTGCCAATCCGGCGATCACACTCAGAAATGAATGACCTTTTTTTGAAAATCAATAATTTATTTCTGATTGATTAGAATTTCGATGAAAATTCGCAGGAGAATCCTGTAAAGTTTGAATTGATTTTTGATCTTTGACAAAGGAACTAAATCTTGAAACCAATGTCAGGAACTAAAAAATCGATCTTTGTTTTATTCGGGCTGATAGGTTCTGTATTACTTTCAACAAACCAATTGTCCGGACAATCCTTGTCAGAAATCGAATCGCAACGGGTTTCCTTGCCTAACGGCTGGAAATTGACACCTGTGGGTCAGCAATTATCGCTCGGTGACCTTCCCCTCAACATGGTCCTGTCTTCATCGAAAAAATACCTTGCCGTTACGAATAACGGTCAGAGTAACCAGTGTGTGCAGCTATTCGATGCAGTAAACCTGAAATTGCTCGACACGGCTATCATGGCGAAATCATGGCTGGGGCTTGCATTTTCTTCCGATGAAAAATACCTGTATGCCTCGGGTGGAAATGACAATATTATCGTTCGGTTTTCCCTGGTAAATGATAAGTTGACCAATGCAGATACCATCCGCGTGGGTAAGCCATGGCCCGTTAAGATATCAATTGCCGGGATTGCCCTGGACGACAAACGGAATATGCTGTATGCGGTAACAAAAGAAAACAATTCTTTATATGTAATTAACACAAATTCAAAAGCGATAACCGCTCAGTTTCCCATCGGTGGAGAAGGATACACCTGTCTGCTTTCACCTGATCGTAAAATATTGTATATTTCTTGCTGGGGCTGCAGCCGGGTTTTACTCTTCGATACGGATAAACAGAAAATGGCTGGATCAATTGCCGTGGGCAGCCATCCAAATGAGTTGTGCATTAACCGGAAGGGAACTATACTCTTTGTCGCCAATGCCAATGACAATACGGTTTCAGTGATCGATACACGGCGGTTATCTGTAATAGAAACATTAAATTCCGCCTTATTCCCTGATTCGCCAACCGGATCAACAACCAATGGACTATCCCTTTCCGAGGATGAGAAAATGCTTTTCATCGCCAATGCAGATAATAACTGCCTTGCGGTTTTCGATGTGGAGAAACCCGGAACAAGTGTAAGTAAAGGATTCATACCCACAGGATGGTATCCTACCTGCGTGAGAAGCGGAAACAGGCAATTGTATATTTCCAACGGCAAAGGAGTAACCTCCCGTGCCAATCCCTATGGTCCCCAGCCTGACAATGAAGCGGAGGAAGTGGTATACCAGAAGGGCGGTAAAATGGAAAAGATCAAGGTGCAATATATTGGAGGCTTATTCAGGGGAACGCTCAGCGTTGTACAAACACCCGATGCCAAACAACTGTCAGTTTATTCCCAGGCCGTCTATCACAATACCCCCTATTCCAAGGAAAAGGAACTCACCTCTGAAGGAAAGGCGGGTAATCCGATTCCCTCTCGTGTTGGCGATCCTTCACCCATCAAATATGTATTTTATATCCTGAAAGAGAACCGGACATATGACCAGGTGCTGGGAGATATGCCCGAAGGCAATGGTGACACAAGCCTCGTATTGTTTGGTGAAAAAATTACGCCTAACCAGCATGCATTGGCCCGGGAGTTTGTTTTGCTGGATAATTTTTATGTAGACGGTGAGGTCAGCGCCGACGGACATAACTGGAGCATGGGTGCATATGCTACGGATTATCTCGAGAAAAACTGGCCTACCAGCTATGGGGGCCGAGGCGGGAATTATGATGCCGAAGGAACCCGTGAAATTGCCAACAACAAAAATGGATTTATCTGGGACTTCTGTAAAAAGTATGGGGTCACCTATCGCACCTACGGAGAATTCGCAGATGATTATAAAGCGAATATTCCCGTTCTTATCGATCATTTCTGCCCGTATTTTACAAGCTGGGATCAGCGTGTACGCGACACAGTGCGTGTTGGACAATGGAAACGTGATTTTGATTCCCTTCTTGCAATTGGCAAATTGCCACAGCTGAGTACATTGCGGTTCATTAACGATCATACTGAGGGATTAACTCCGGGAAGACCCACACCCTTTGCCCATGCTGCCGATAACGACCTGGCTACAGGACTTTTCATTGATTACCTGAGCCATAGTCCGATATGGAATGAATGTGCGGTCTTTATCGTGGAGGATGATGCACAAAACGGTCCGGATCATGTAGATGCACACCGGACTATAGCCTTTGTGGCCGGCGGATTTGTCAAGCAGGGCCTGGTGGACCATACCCCTTATTCCACATCTTCCATGCTTCGGACTATAGAGTTGATCCTGGGTCTGCCTCCCATGAGCCAGTTTGATGCCTCCGCCACACCCCTGTGGCGCTGTTTCAACGATTCGCCGGGACATGCGCCTTATACTGTCCGGCCTATTTCTGTTGACCTGAACGATAAAAATACAGTGGTCAACAAATGGTCGAAACTGAGCGAAAAATTTGACTTCAGCAAAGAAGACCGTTGCCCGGATGACTTATTTAATGAAGTGATCTGGAAAGCAGTAAAAGGTTTTGACAGCGAATGCCCGCCCCCTGTTCATGCGGCTTTTTTTACGGCAGGGGAGGAAAAGGAAGAGGATTAGAAGTTCTGCAGTCTTGCAGTTCTGCAATTCTGCGGTTCTGCAGTCTTCCAGTCATGCAGTCATCCAGTCATGCAGTCATGCAGTCATGCGGTCATGCTCTGTTGGTTTTACCCACGGTTATTGAGATTTGCCCCTTCGGGGCGCTGACGCCGCTTACTTCTCCTCTATCATCACTCTCTTCCATCTGCAATTTATTTACTAAAAAGTAAATACTATACGAATATAGTAATAATATAATAAAAGCGTATATTTGCTTCTAATTAGTATATTTTAGCACAGTGGAGACAAAAAACAAAAAGCAGGAACAGATTGTGCAGGCAGCCCGCACGCTTTTCTGGAAATATGGAATGAAGCGGGTTTCCATTGAAGAAATATGCCGGGAGGCCGGGGTAAGCAAAATGACCTTCTATAAGCATTTTCCCAACAAAACTACACTCGCCCTATTCATCCTGAAGAAACACTATGCAGAATCCATGATGGAATATCAACGGATCATGGACAGCAATTTGAGTTACCCGGAAAAAATTGAACGGGCCATCGAACTTAAACTCAAAAATGCCCAAAACCTGAGCCAGGAATTTGTGAATGAGTTATACAGGAATGGTGATCCTGACATCATGGGTTTTATGCAAAAGATGGTGAAGGGTTCACTGGACAAGTTCATGACCGATTTCAGGACTTACCAGCAGAAGGGAGAAATCAGGAGCGATGTTAAGCCGGAATTCATGCTGTACATGCTCAACAAGATGACGGATATGACAACAGATGATCATTTTATCCGCCTTTTTGAAAATCCGGCAGATATGGTTCGTGCAATCTCCAATTTTTATTTTTACGGTATTATGCCAAATGCCGAAGGAACCGGAAAAAAGTGAAAAATTTGCATTGTCATATGTTGATCCTTGTCCTGATGGTGCCGTTGGTGTCAAATGCCCAAAAAGTGAAAGCGCGATTTGAGAATCAATTCAGTGGCTGGACGACTGTCAATTTCAATGACCAAACCGGTTATCAGCTGGGTGGTCGTTATATTCCAACACTCAGTTTATCCGACAGCCTGGGAAGGTCTCAAACACTTTCGGCGGAAATTTCACTCAACGCATATGGTAACTATTTTACAACGGGTAGCAACAATTCTGATTTTAACGGAAATATTAAACCCTATCGTCTTTGGCTCCGGTATACCCTTCCGCGGCTTGAATTCCGGATAGGATTGCAGAAGATTAATTTTGGCTCTGCTTCCATTCTGAGGCCCATGATGTGGTTTGACCGGATCGATGTGCGTGATCCTCTGCAACTAACGGAGGGCGTTTACAGTTTCCTGAGCCGGTATTATTTTCAGAATAATGTGAACATCTGGTTTTGGACGTTATATGGAAACCAGGATCCCATGGGGTGGGAGGTTGTTCCTACAAAAAGGCACACACCAGAGTTTGGAGGCCGGATACAGATTCCTGTCCTAAAGGGCGAGGCAGCTGTCAGTTACCACCATCGGAAGGCCGAAACAGCATTTGATACAAGTTTCATGATTAGCAATGTCATGTACCCGGAAGACCGGCTGGGCATTGATGGCAAATGGGACCTGGTTGTGGGCGTCTGGTTTGAAGCGGTAGTTAAGCATAACCATATTATAAAGTTCTGGCTCCCGACCTGGGAAACATATTTTAACGTGGGAATTGACTATACTTTTGGACTTGGTAACGGCCTTAATGTCATCACTGAATATTTCCGGTACGGCAGCATGTCTAAACTCACCGATAATGCCATTCCCATAAATTTTTCGGCACTTTCGGTAAATTATCCTTTTGGCCTGATGAACACGATCAACGGAATAATATATTATAACTGGGACCTGCAGGACTGGTACCGGTTTATCAGTTTCCAGCGAAGATATGACTATCTCAGCCTATACCTGATGGCATTCTGGAATCCGGACAGATTTGCTCTGTATAGTATTTCAGAAGACCGTAACCTTTTTGCCGGAAAAGGAATTCAGCTGATGGCCGTAGTGAATTTTTAAATTTGGTTTACATAATGTAACAATATGAACACAGAAAAAATAATTGAAATTGAGGGACTGAAGAAAACCTTTTCTATGGGAAGCGGGAAATTCACCGCACTCAACGGAATCCGGCTCGACTTCAGAAAAGGTGAATTTACCGGCATCATCGGTCCCAGCGGATCAGGAAAGACAACCCTCCTGAACATAATCGGATCATTGGATACACCATCCGAGGGTGAGGTATTGGTTATGGGGAAATCGGTGGGCAGATTGAGCGCAAAAGAGTCCGCTTCCCTTCGCAAAGCGCAGCTGGGTTTTATCTTTCAAAGCTATAACCTGCTTCAGGTGCACACGGTGTATGAAAATGTCGAATTTCCCCTGTTGCTTCTAAATACAGAAGGTGCAAAGAGGAGAAGGATGATCCTGGATGCCCTGGAATGGGTAGGACTTACCGACAAAATCAATTCACGGCCGGCGCAGCTTTCAGGTGGTGAATGCCAGCGTGTGGCGATTGCCCGTGCCATGGTAAAAAAACCGGTGATCGTTCTGGCAGATGAGCCAACCGCCAATCTCGACGCAGCCAATTCACACAACATTCTGCAAACCATGGAGAAACTGAATCGGGATTTTCAAACCACTTTCATTTTTGCCACACATGATGAAAAGGTGATCAGCTATGTACGGCGAAAGATATTCCTGGAGGACGGCAGGGTTGCCCGGGATGAATATATAAAACCTAAAATGACAGGAGGGCAAACCCATGATGGCCATTAAGCTTGCCTTGCGGAACTTGCTGGGTGCAGGCCTGCGTACCTGGCTTAATGTAATAGTACTGTCATTTTCCTTTGTAGTCATAATCTGGCATAAAGGATTCCTTGACGGTTGGGACCGGCAGGCCAAAACCGATATGATAGCATGGGAACTGGGAGGAGGACAATACTGGGAACGACATTATGATCCCTATGACCCGTTTTCGCTCAATGACAGTCATGCCGCTTTACCCCATGAATTATCAGCGCTTGTCGGCCAGGGGGAAATCACGCCCCTGCTAATCACCCAGGGGACGCTATATCCCTCGGGCAGAATGCAGAGTATCCGGATCAGGGGTATCGATCCGTCCCAGCAGATTCTTTCCATCCCATCCCACATGCTTGATTCAGCGAGGGATGAATTGCCTGCTATCATCGGAACAGGTATGGCAGGCAGCACGGGGCTCAGAAAAGGGGACCGGGTGATCCTGCGCTGGAGGGATAAAAACGGGGCCTTTGATGCCAGGGAGATCACGATTGCCGGTATATTTAAGACCAATGTCCCCACAGTGGATGGGGGACAGGTATGGATACCACTGGACAAACTTCAGCAAATGATGATGTTGCCTGGTGAAGCTACATTGCTGGCAGTAAAAAATACTGAAAAGTCATGGCCTGAGGTAAAAGACTGGAATTTTAAAACGCAGGGTGTATTGCTCGAAGATATTGACAGGATCATTGCATCTAAAACGGCAGGTGGCGCCATCGTATGGGGCATCCTATTGCTGCTGGCCATGCTCGCGGTTTTCGACACGCAGGTACTTTCAATCTTCAGACGCCAGAAAGAGATAGGAACCTACGTTGCACTGGGAATGACACGCGGTCAGGTTGTGGCACTTTTCACGGCTGAAGGTGCACTCCATTCAGTACTAGCTGCACTGCTGGGTGCCGTGTATGGTATTCCGCTTCTTGCCCTTCAGGCGGCCAGGGGAATTTCATTCCCGGCCACCAGCAAGGATTTTGGAATATCCATGGCCGACAGAATATATCCTGAATACAGTGCCGCTCTGGTCGCAGCGACCATACTGATCATTATGATCACAACCACAGTGGTAAGCTACTGGCCATCGCGTAAGATCTCTACAATGAAACCAACCGATGCATTAAGGGGGAAGATACAATGATAATATTTCTGCTGAAAGGATTGCTGCGCGACCGGCATAGAAGTCTGGTACCCTTGATCATTGTATTTCTTGGGGTGATGCTGACCGTTGTATTTCAAAGCTGGATATCCGGGGTTCTTGGTGATGGCATTGAGTCCAATGCGCGTTTTAACACAGGTCACGTGAAAGTAATGACGAAGGCCTATGCTGACAACATTGACCAGATGCCCAACGATCTGGCATTGCTGGGAACCGATTCCGTGATGACTTCCCTTGGTAAGAATTTTCCAGGGCTTAGCTGGGCCGGGCGTATTCACTTTGCAGGTCTCATCGATGTTCCGGATGCCTATGGTGAAACCAGGTCACAGGGAACGATACTGGGATTTGGAATAGATCTTCTATCAGGAAATACGGAAGAAGCCGAACGGATGAATATTCCAAAGTCAATTGTAAATGGCCGTTTACCGGTAAGTGCATGGGAAATACTGCTCAGCAACCTGCTGGCTCAAAAACTGGAAGTGGAGCCCGGAGACACGGTGAGCCTGATTGGTTCCACCATGTATGGAGAGATGGCTGTTTACAACTTTATCCTTGCAGGAACTGTGGAATTTGGTACCCAGGCCATGGACAGGGGAACCATGATCGCAGACATCGGGGACGTGAGAAAGGCGCTGAATATGGAAGATGCTACCGGGGAGATCCTTGGATTTTTCAACACCGGTTATTATGATGATGAACTGGCACAACAGATTGTTTCCCAATTTAACCGGGATTTTTATAAGCCATCGGAAGAATTTTCACCGGTGATGATCAGTCTCAAAATGCAGAGTGGAATGGGGATCCTGGTTGACTATTCCTCAAAGGTACTGGGAATTATGATTTTCGTATTTCTCCTGGCAATGTCCATTGTTTTGTGGAATGCCGGTCTGCTCGGGGGTCTGAGGCGTTATGGAGAATTTGGAATGCGGCTTGCCATTGGCGAGGAAAAGGGGCATGTATACAGGACAATGATCTATGAATCGCTTTTGATCGGGACTATGGGTTCCGTGGCAGGTGTCATCTTCGGAATGGGACTGGCCTGGTATCTTCAAACCCATGGCATTGACATTGGAAACATGATGAAAAATGCCACCATCATGATGCCAAAGGTTTTCCATGCCCGAATTACTACAGAAACATGGTTTATCGGTTTCATACCCGGGGTTTTCTCAACCCTTATTGGTACGATGCTTTCGGGCATAGGAATTTACAAACGTCAAACGGCACAATTATTTAAAGAACTGGAAGCATGAAAGCAATGATAGGTTTGTTGTTACTGGGTTTTTTCAGTGTGAATGCACAAAATCCCGACGGCAAGGAAATATTGAGGAGAATTGATCAGAATATGTCTTCAGAGAACCGCATATTCACCTCTAAAATGATCATCCACGGTCAAAGGAACAGTCGCACTGTAGAGTCAAAAACATGGACCTCGGGTGAAAAAAAATCGTATACCGAATATCTTTTCCCGGCAAGGGACCAGGGAACGAAAATGCTGAAACTGGAGGACCAGCTGTGGATTTACTCACCTTCCACAGACAGGATCATTCAGATTTCCGGTCACATGCTTCGGCAGTCAGTGATGGGATCCGACCTTTCCTATGAAGACATGATGCAGGATAGCAAACTCACCAATCATTACAATGCGGAAATCACAGGCACTGACAAAATCGGCGAACGTGCCTGCTGGATCCTGACCCTTACGGCTTTTGATCCGGGAATGTCATACCAGGTAAGGAAATTGTGGGTGGACCAGGAAAGGAATATTCCATTGCGTGAAGAACTTTATGCCAAAAGCGGGAGCCTTTTAAAACGCACGGAAATGTCAGGTGTGGAAAATATTCATGGGCGCTGGTTTCCCAAAAAAATCGTTTTCAAGGACGTTCTCAAAGAAGGAGAGGGTACCGAATTTATCATCGGTGAAATCCAATTCAATGCAACCATTCCGGATTATGTTTTCTCGAAGGGAAGTTTGAAAAAATAAGACAATATTTCTGTGCTTTGAATCAAGGGGTTTGCTGAACCTTTTTTCATTGGGGTTAAACAAATTCCTTACCGGTAGTGTTATAAATAGCGGTATTGTAATTATTTACCCGTTAGGTATGGCTATTTTGGAAGGTGGTTTCTGGGATGCATTCAATGTGCATACAATTATAGAGTGGGGGGGCTTATTGCTGGTTTTGGTTATCATATATATTGAAACCGGTTTCTTTCTTGGATTCGTTGTGCCGGGTGGTGATTACATGCTTTTTGCCGCAGGTATATTCTGTGGAACTCAATACCTGGAGCTTCCCGTTTTCTGGTTAGTGGTATTGTTGGTATTGGCCTCTTACCTGGGAGATCTGACCGGTTATTTCAGAGGCAAGTGGCTTGGAGGTAAGCTTTTTACAGATAACAAATCTCGTTTTTTTAAGATTGAATATCTTAAAAAAGGCAAGAAATTTTATGACCGGTATGGCATGAGGGCATTTATTCTTGGACGCTTCCTGCCTGTAATCCGCACACTGGTTCCCATGATTGCCGGTGCCAGTGCATTTTCCTTCAGGAAGTTTCTTTTCTTTGATGCCATGGGCGCCATTGCCTGGGTCGGGTCGCTTGTTCCCCTGGGGTATTTTTTAGGCAAGGCATATCCCGGGATCATAGATTACTCCTTATATATCCTGTTGCTCTTTGCCGCTATTGCTTCCTATCCGGTGATCAGAATGTTGTTTTTCAAGACAAAAAAGCGAATGACCAAAAAAAAGTGAGAACTGAAAATCAGGGAACAACCACCTTGACCCTCCCTGCAATCTTTCCATCCACAATCAGAACACAGATGTATATGCCGGATGACAGGGTTTCTGCATGCAAAGAGGCCGTATATTCACCCGGTGAAAGTGTTTCATCCACAATAGCAGTAACCATCTGTCCTTTATCGTCATACAGGTTCAGTACAACATGCGCAGAATTGTCCATCGGGGGACTGGCTGATCGCTCTGACTACGTTGTAGGACAATCCCTCTTCCATTGTAAAATTGGTCCACACATTGTTTGAGTAACGGCTTATGCCTGCCCCGTTTGTAGCAGCCCAGATATTGCCGTTTTTATCCTCGAAAACCTGGTAAATAAAATTGCTTTTGAGTCCGCTATTCGTGGTATAAGTTGTCCATATGGCAGTTTCACTATTAAAGCAGGTCACGCCCTGGTCGGTGCCAAACCATAACAAGTCATTTTTGGCAACCAGGCCTGATGAGACCATTGTACCCGGAATTCCCTTTGTATTGTAGAGATTGTAATGAATCCACTGGCCATAGCCAACCTGTGTGAAACCCAGAAACAAGGGTATTATGATGCGAATGATCTTCATGTGAGGGCCCTGGTTTGGATAAATGAGAATGGTAAGATCATTTGATTATCAGCCTGTAAGAGGTATTATCTGAAAGGTAACAAAAAGTCTTTTGAAGTGAGATTAGGATAAATAATTTTTGGCTGACAGATCAAATGTATACTCAAACCAGTCATAACATGCTGCCGATATTAGAAATTTTCACCAATTTTTCCCTTATTACGTTACCGGAAATTGTTATTGTACAAATTACCAACCCTTCAGGCCATTTAGCGGTATTGATCTGTAACAGATTTTGCCCCGGTTGAATGTTTTCAGAAACCTGGTAGATGATCCGGCCATCCTGGCCCCTAAATTGAATCATGGCTTTGCCCGGTTTATCAGCATAATATTCAACAAGTAATAAATCGGAAAAGGGATTTGGTTTAACATTTATCCCATTAGCTTCAAATTTATTTCCCTGAATTCCGGTTACATGATCTGACTTATATACGGCATGGTCTGTTATTAACCATGTTCGTCCTCTTTTATCAAAAAAAAGATCTGAAATATAGCCAGGAGGAATACCGTCCGTTTGAGTAAAGTTTTGCCAGCTGATACCATCATATCGGGTTAATTTATTATTTCCGTACAAAGCCCAGATATTTCCTTCCTTATCAACATTTACACGCTGATAACTATTTCCGCTGAAAAATGTCTCATCAACAGTCTTATCCTTTATTTTCAGTATACCCCGATCTGTGGCAAGCCATATGTTTTCGCTTGAATCTATTGTTATGTCATAATATTGCCATTCATGAGGCAGTATGTCAGACGTTGACCAAACAGACCCATCGAAGTAACTCAGGATTCCATTCCAGGAAACAGCCACCAATTCACCGTCAGGGAAAAAACCGATAAGCTGATTATATTCTGAGTCCAGCCCATCGGCGGTTGTATAATTTTTCCATATTTTACCATCGAAGCGATATATGCCGGATCCATCGGTAGAAATCCAAATATTACCTTCCGGATCTGAGGTGAGATAAATAATATCCTCTCCATCGAAATAGGTTTCATGAGGGTAAGAATTCCAATTGATTCCATCAAATGTGTAAACTTCGGAAAATGACCTGAAACACCAAAGTATTCCTTCCTTATCAAACGCCATTTGCCTGTAATTATCCCAATAATATCCGGCTATCAATTCCGGCCCTGCAATTCTTCTCCAGAATATTCCATTGTAAATGTATATATCATGATACGATCCAAACCATAGATTTTGGTTCAGGTCTTCATACATAGAAAAAACCTGGTCAGACAGTCCATTAGCCATGCTGTTTATCCAAGTCCGGCCATTGTAAATGAAAAGGCCCTGGCTTGAGCTGCACGCCCAAAGGCTGCCATCCGAACTATATAACAGAGCATCAAAACATGTTGGTTTTGACAGTTTAGGTGGGGCAAAGGAGGACCATTGGCCATTTTTAAATTGATAAACTTTATTTTGGGTTCCGAATATAAGATCCCCTGAATCGTTCTGCGAGATGGAATAAATTGATTTTCCTCTGAGACTATCCACCCCGGGTAAAATCCTGTTTTCAAAAATATCATATGCTTGCGCACCCTGGTCTGTTCCAACCCAGACGTCACCGGTAGTGCTGCGGTACAGCGAATAAATGATCTTTCCTTCAAGTTCTGCCGGATTGGCCGGGGCGTATGCAGAATCATTATGGTACAGGACTAAACCGCCGGGAAATGTCCCGACAAGAAGCGCCGAATCGGATAAGGCCAGCAGGGAAAGAATACAACTGTCCCTGTCCGGCAGGTGTATGCGATTGAACCCGGATGAAGATGTATATGAAGAGACACCTCCATCAAAAGTTCCAAAGTAGAGGGTTCCATCCGGTGACTGTGTGATTGCCCGGACCAGGTCGCTTGCAAGTCCGTTTTCAGTTTTGAAATTAGTAAATACATTATCTGAATACCTGCTGATCCCATTATCTGTTGCAATCCAGAGATTTCCTTCATTATCCTTAAAAAGTCCTTGAACAAATATGCCGGCCAGGCCATGTGTCTTATCGTAATGAGACCATATGCCGGAAGTTGGATTAAAAGTGTATAGACCCCGGTCGATGCCAAACCACAAGATTTTATTTGCATCCTCGAGTGCTGATGTAACTATGGACGCGTCAATGCCTTTTGTATTATCCCAGTCATAACGTAGCCATTGACATTCAGCCACATGTGAAGTCAAAAGACTAATGAGAATAATTCCATGCAATATGATCCTGGGAGTCATAGGTCCTGGATTATTAGGGCATTTCACTATTTAACCTGCTATGGCACTTTCCGAAATTTAACAAATAATCTCCTGAATTACGAATCGAACAATCAGTTTTTGACAGAGGCACCAAAAGTATACTCAAACCAGTCAAACCAGGCCGGAGTAACTGAGATTTTACCGTTACCTGATGCAAACATACCGAGATAAACTCCTGTAAAGCCACCTGCCACTTCCGAAGAAAGATAGCGGGTTTCCATACTGCCAAGCGATAAAAAGTCAGAGGCACCGGATGGCATATAGCTAAATGTGTACAACAATTGCCCGGCGTTTATCCTTAGCTGCACCGGCCCGGATGGCAGCTTGGCTTTCTTTTCAATATGTTTCAGGCTGCCAATACGATAGTGTAATACAATATACCGGTCATTTCCCTCTTTCTGAATATATAGGTCATAATGATGATTTTCATTCATCAGAACAGTGATCCCGGCCGTCTCATTATCTGTGGCCGGATTGAAATCGAGGTTAACGGTTGCTGTACATCCAAAATGCTGTTGACGCCTGCCAATAAACGCGGGTGAGGCAGATTCATCCAGGGTATGGGAATTTCCAAAAAGAGTAACCGATCCGGGTTTTTTCGTTAATGACCAGGAAGCTTCATCCGGATTGCGCAGAAAATTCCAGCTCAAGTCAAGTTTCTCAGAATCAAATTCATCCCTGCCGGATTTCTTTTTCATTGGGAATAGCGGTAATGTGCGGGTTGTGACAAATGAGCCTACTGTATCCGCTGCACTTACTTCCGGCCAGCCGTTAGCATTCCATGTTACCGGTGTCAGGAATGTTTCGCGACCCAGGTGGTGAAAATCACCACCGGCTTTGCGGAATGCCAGAAAGACCATCCACCATGAGCTGTCATGGGCCTGGACCAGGTCGGCGTGACCCGTTCCCTGGAAGGACTGGTTTTGCCCTGCCAATCCCCGGTGGGTAAGAATTGGATTTTCCGGATTGGAGGAATAAGGTCCCCAGATGTCTTTGCTCCGGGCAATGGTTTCCATATGACCGTATTCAGTACCGCCTTCGGCTATCATCAGGTAATACCAGCCACCAGTCCTGTAAATATGCGGGGCTTCAGGATATCTTCCGCCTGTGCCGCCCCAGATATGCCGGATGGGGGAAGTAAGTTTACCAGTTTCAATATCTATTTCTGACAGGGCAATGCCAGTTTTGCCTTCTGCATTGTCGTTGGACATAAAATAAACCTTGCCATCTTTATCAAAGAATAGTGTGGGGTCAATCCCTCCCTGTTTCACCCATACCGGTTCCGACCATTCACCGGCCGGGTCTTTTGTGTGTACATAAAAATTGCCTCCTCCTGAGACGTTGGTTGTCACCATATAGAAAGTTCCCTCATGGTAACGGATCGTGGGTGCATAAATTCCGCCTGAACTGCGCACGTTATCCAACGGAAGCTGTGATTTGTGGGTAAGGCAGTAACCGATGTGTTCCCAGTTGATGAGATCCCTGCTATGATACACCGGTACGCCGGGGAAATATTCAAAAGTGCTTGTAACCAGATAATAGTCGTTATTCACACGGCATACACTGGGATCGGGATTAAAGCCCGGAATGACGGGATTCCGGAACCCGGTTTGCTGCCCTATGATTTCGGGACAGGTATTGATCAGTGTCAGTACTGTCAAAATGGAGGTGATAATTTTCATGGTGATGTGTATTTAGCAATGAGTAATCGGTATTCGGTAATCAGTAATCGGTATTCGGTAAATGAAAGAACGTTATAGAGACAAGGCATTGCCTTGTCCCTACGATTTTATCACCGAAGAAGACTTGTCCCCGTCCCTCGTCCCTCGTCCCTCGTCCCTATTCTTATCCCCATCTTCTTCATCAAAATCGACGCATTCAGGCTGGTGCAAATTCCCGGCGTCAATTTATAATCGAAATATAATTCTTCTCCCTCAACTTTTACATCGAAATGGTAATTTTCGATGTGTCCGGGAATGGTTTTTTCCATTTCAGCCAGTTTCAGGTCGTGGGTGGCCACGATCGCCACGGTACCATAATCGGATAGTTGCCTGATCAGGGCCACAGAACCGGTGTACCTGTCGTTTGAATTAGTTCCGCGAAGGATCTCATCAAGCAGAAGAAAGACCCGGGGATCGCGTTCGGCATGGTGTATGATGTTGGCCAGGCGCTTTAATTCTGCATAAAACGAGGAAGTATTGTCTTCCAGTGAATCGGAAATCCGCATGCTGGAATGCACCTGTGTATGTGACAGGGTGAAGGAAGTTGCACAGACGGGCCCGCCTGCAAGGGCAACGACAGCATTTACGCCGCAGGTCCGCAAAAAGGTGCTTTTGCCCGACATGTTCGAACCTGTTACGATCAAAATGCTGTTCGCTTTTACAATGTTCAGATTGTTCAGGATCCTTCGTTCCCGCGGTATCATCATATGTCCCATGTTTTCCGCCCTGAATGTGAAAAAATCGGGCACTATCTCCGGCATTGCCCAATCCGGATTATTGAAGGCCATGTTGGCGATACTGTTCAATGCTTCAAATTCCGCCATCGCGGCAAACCAATGGTTTATCTCAACAGCATGTTGTCTTTTCCATTTCTCCAAAGCGAGGCAATAATGGATATCCCAGAAGAAAAACAGGTTCAACGGCAGGGATACAAGGATATTCAGCCGGGTATCCAGCCGGTTCACCAATTTTGAAAGAATTTTTATAGCTTCCGAGGCAGTGGGATCGGCTTTAAATATTTGCTGCAGTAAATTCAGCTTATCAGTTTTGAATTTCTTTTCTTCGATGGCCAGTATCATTTCGGAATACGTCTGGATCAAATCTGCTGATTTGCTGACCTGCTGATGGATCGTATTGATTTTTTTGCCCTGTCTGAAATAAACAAGCGCATTGATAAGGGCCACAAACAGGAGGATTGCCGGAGGCCAGCCCGTGATGACAAGGATAATCACAGCGAGGCTTAGTCCGCTTAAACCAAAGGTGGTTAATTTGATTTTTTTGATATTCCGGAATTCATTTCCACTTTGCGTCCAGGACAATAGATCCCCCGGATTATTGATTGCCCGACGGTTAAAATGTCCCAGGGTCATGAAACGCTGCCGCCAGTCGATTTCCGGACTCAGTTCCCCGACGGCCTCCTGCCGCATTTTTATTTCCCGGATATCAGCCGGACTGCCCAGCCACAGTGCGAGCAATTGCGCACCGGGCATGCTTGTAGTGCGATTGATAAACTGAAATACTGAGGCATGGCCGAACAAATCCAGATCATATGAATTGGGATGCTCCCTGTCGGTGAATTCACGACCATCTGCATATTTACTGATATCCCCGGAGAAAGACTTTAATTCAAGGGTATTGATTTCGGCCAGGTGGCGGGCGTATTCTTTTCGCTTTTCTGTTTGGTTATATTGGATGATCAGCCAACCAAATGTAATCAGGCTTGAAATCGATGCTAAAATCCCAAGGAGATGAGAAAACCTGTACAAGGCAAAAAAAAGTAAGAAAATAAGCAGGAAAGAGACCAGCCGGCCCATTGACAGCCTGTCTTCTTTCTGCTGTAAGCTAACAGCCAGCTGTGTGTATGTTGATATCCTGGACTGATAATATGCTGACAGGTTCATGAATGCAAAAATATACGGATAAATCAATGATTCAAAGCTAGAAAAAATCGGAAAGGTATTATTATCGCCAGGCTTTCTCCCTAGTTAATTATTTTTTACATTTGCCGTATCCACACAATTAGCCTGTAAATAATGGAATATAACTTCGGCGATATAGAAAAAAAATGGCAGCAATACTGGGAAGAAAATAAGACTTTCACTACCAGCGATGATTTCTCCAACCCAAAAAAATATTATATACTCGATATGTTCCCCTATCCTTCGGGGAGCGGATTGCATGTAGGGCATCCGGAAGGCTATACGGCAACGGACATCGTTGCACGTTATAAACGGATGAAAGGTTTTAACGTGCTTCATCCCATGGGTTGGGATGCATTTGGTCTGCCAGCCGAGCAGTATGCCATCCAGACAGGCACCCATCCGAAGATCACAACACTCAACAACTGTGATACTTTCAGGCGGCAAATCAAATCATTGGGATTGGGCTATGACTGGGACAGGGAAATTAATACCACCGATCCCCGCTATTACAAATGGACCCAATGGATTTTTATCCGGCTGTATAATACCTGGTTTGATGAAAACCTGCAGAAGGGACGTCCCATCAGTGAGCTTGCTGTTCCTGATGATATCCGGGAACAAGGAGATAAGGCGGTTCGTGAATATTCAGACAACCAGCGACTGGCCTATTATGACAATGCCCAGGTATGGTGGTGTGAACATTGCAGAATTGTTTGTGCCAATGAAGAAGTATTGACTGATGGCACCCATGAAAAATGTGGTAATCCAGTAACACGGAAAAACCTGAAGCAATGGATGCTGAGGATCCCGCATTATGCCGACAGGCTGCTAAACGGTCTGGAAAAACTCGACTGGCCTGAAGGAGTAAAGGATATGCAGCGCAACTGGATCGGTAAATCTACCGGGGCTGAGGTAGATTTTGAAGTGGAAGGAACAAATGAAAAACTCAGGGTGTATACAACACGGCCGGATACTTTGTTTGGCGCTACATACATGGTAATTGCACCGGAGCATCCGATGGTTAATCATTTAGCCACCACGGAACGCCAGGATGCCGTGAAAGCATATATCCAGGCGGCTTCGCTGAAGTCGGATCTCGACCGCACCGATCTGGCAAAAGACAAATCCGGAGTCTTCACGGGCCGGTATGCCATTAATCCGGTTAACGGCAAAAGAATACCTGTATGGGTAGCCGATTATGTGTTGATCGGATATGGAACCGGCGCCATCATGGCCGTTCCTGCCCATGATACACGTGACTTTGAATTTGCTGAAAAATTCGGATTGCCAATCGACTGCATCATGGATCCCGAAAGCGCAGACGGGGTGCTGCGTTCGAAAGTACTAAGCGGTAAAGCCTGTTGGACTGAAGATGGCGTGTACATTAATTCGGCCAATCCTGAAAAAGGAATATCCATTAACGGCCTGAAAAAAGAAAAGGGCTTGCAGACTATTATTGCCTGGTTGGAAAAGCAGGGCATCGGATATGCCATGGTGAATTTCAAATTGCGTGACTGGCTGTTTAGCCGGCAACGATACTGGGGAGAACCCTTTCCCGTTATTCACTGGGATGACGGCGAAATTGAAGTTTTAAAGGATGAGGATCTGCCGGTGATGTTGCCCGAATTGAAAAAATATGAGCCCGGAGCCGATGGTGAATCCCCGTTGGCCAATGCAACCGACTGGCTGTTTGTTACAAAAAATGGAAGAAAAGGACGGCGTGAGACAAATACAATGCCGCAGTGGGCTGGTTCATGCTGGTACTACCTGCGTTTTATCGATCCTGAAAATGACAAGGCCCCTTTCTCAAAGGAAAAGGAACAATATTGGATGCCTGTGGATCTCTATATCGGAGGGGCGGAGCATGCAGTCCTACATTTGTTATACAGCCGTTTCTGGCATAAAGTACTGTTTGATCTTGGCATTGTTTCAACCGATGAACCGTTTCAGAAACTGTTCAACCAGGGCATGATCCTTGCCTTTGCTTACGAAACATCCACCGGGGCTAAGATCCCGGGTGACCTGGTTGTGGACCGTGAGGGTAAATATTTTCACAAAGAAACAGGGGAGGACTTGAAGCAGATTGTGGCTAAAATGTCCAAATCATTGAAGAACGTGGTCAATCCGGATGATGTGGTTAAAGTATACGGGGCTGATTCACTTCGCCTGTATGAAATGTTCATGGGACCCCTGGATGTGATCAAACCATGGGCTGACAATGGTGTGAAAGGTGTTTATGGATTTCTGAACCGGGTTTGCCGGTTTTTCGGTGAGAAGGAAAATATTTCCGGGGAGTTCGAGGACAAGGAAGTGCTGAAGGAATTACATCATACAATCAAGAAAGTAGGACAGGACATTGAGCATTTAAGGTTCAATACGGCCATTTCACAAATGATGATATTTACGAACCTCTGTATTAAGAAAGGAAAGGTTACCCGATCAACAGCTGAAACCTTTATCCGGGTACTTTCTCCTTTTGCTCCCCATCTTGCCGAAGAATTATGGAATTTGACCGGTAATAATAACAGCGTGACCGGCAGTGATTTTCCTGTGGCAGATGAATCTTTTTTAAAGGAGGATACGTATGAATATCCAGTTTCCTTTAATGGCAAACTCAGATTCAAATTACTCCTTTCTCTCGATTTACAGTCAGACGCCATTGAAAGGGCTGTAAACGAAGATCCGCAGTCGCGAAAATGGATTGAAGGAAAACAAATTAAGAAGATCATTATTGTTCCGGGGAAGATTATTAATGTTGTTGTTGCTTAGATTATGAAAAGAAAAATTGTACTCCTGGTCCTGTCCATCACTGCTTTGCTGGTGTTAACGACGACGCTCCTTATCGTCTATGAAGACTATCCGGAAATTCCGTTTGTCGAAGTGAATGACTCTGCTGCTATACAGCAAGATGTGCCACGGTTGTACGGATTGGCAATTGATTCTTTTGCCATGGAAAAAGGAAAAATCAAGCGAAACGAAAACCTCGGCCAGATCCTGGAACAGTTTAATCTGCCGGCACGGAGCATGGCCCAGCTTGTGCAATATGCAGACAATTCTTTTGACCTGCGCAAGATGAGGGTAGGTAATCCGTATACAGCTTTTCTTTCAAAAGATACACTTGTAAGGCTTCAATACCTTGTATATGAGCATACCCCCATTGATTATGTTGTTTTTGATTTTAACGACAGTGTAAAGATTTCCGTTAGGCAAAAAGAGATAACAACAATTCAAAGGAAAGCGCATGGAGAGATCCGCACCTCTTTATGGGATGCGATAACACAAAGCAGCATGAATCCGATGGTTGCCCTGCAACTATCGGATATCTATGCCTGGACGATTGACTTTTTCGGACTCCAGCCGGGAGATATGTTTACCGTTGTATATGATGAGCTCTTTGTAGATTCGGTATCTGTTGGTTTGGGTAAGATCTATGGAGCCAGTTTCAATCATGCAGGTCGTGATCTGCTGGCAATTCCTTTTAATCAGGATAGTTCGCTCAGTTATTTTGATGCCGAAGGCAACAGCCTCAGACGTGCTTTTTTAAAGGCTCCCCTTAAATTTGCCCATGTTACCTCACGGTTCTCCAACAGCCGGTTACATCCGATACTAAAGATCAGACGGCCGCATCATGGTGTGGATTATGCAGCTCCAAAAGGAACACCGGTATATTCAATCGGCGACGGAAGGGTAATATCTACAACGTATCAGGGAGGCGCAGGCCGTATGGTAAAAGTCAGACATAACGGGGTGTATACTACTACTTATATGCACCTGAGCGGATTTGCCAAAGGTGTAACATCCGGTAGCTATGTTACCCAGGGCCAGTTGATAGGTTATGTAGGCAGTACAGGACTTTCGACGGGTCCACACCTCGATTTCAGGGTATTTAAGAACGGTTCACCTATTGATCCGCTGAAAATGGAGTCTCCTCCGGTAGATCCGGTAAAACCTGAAAACAAGATCGCATTCAATGAGGCTAAATCCAGCACACTGCAAATGCTTACAGGAGAAACAGTAACACCCAATAAACTCGGAGAACTTGAAAAGCATCTGGTTGTGAATCCGTTGCTGATGATGAAATAGAATCCCGTAGGGATTGCCTATGGGTAGATGGGAAATTGAACCTGGAAGAAGAAAAATCCCGTAGGGATTGCCTATGGGTAGATGGGAAATTGACCCTGGAAGAAGAAAAATCCCGTAGGGATTGCCTATGGGTAGATGGGAAATTGACCCTGGAAGAAGAAAAATCCCATAGGGATTGCCTATCGGTAGAAAAGAATGATTAAGGAATCCTCCGGTGAAACGGGGGATTTTTTTTCCCGGATGTGAGTTCAGCATGGAAATGCATATACCTATTCAGGAATAGTTTTCTTTGCAGTATGATTAAAATTAAAATTTATAATTCAATGAAAAGAAATATCATCTTGATTTTTGTCATTTTTTACGCTTTGCAATCATTTGGACAGATCGCCAAAGACAAAGTGATTATATCTATGATCGGTAATTATATGAAAACAAATACGCAAAGTGGAGTATTAAGAAATGAGTCCAGTACAAAGGGACAATATTTAAATCTCGGAACTTCAATGGGGTTATTTCTGTCTGATCATTTTGTTATGGGAATCGGAATTAATTACAATTGGGGCAAGGAAACAAGGTGGAATAAATTGATTTACTGTAATAATCTTCTGCAAATAGAGGAATTGAAAATCAGATCTAAAATATTGCTGCCCGGTATTTTCTTTGGATATTATTTTCCAATAGTTGGCAAGTTTTATTTTAATGCCAACCTGGCATTGAATTGCGGGAAGATTAATTCCAATTATGAAAGTTCTTATGCACAGAGAAATACCTTTTTTAGTACGGATTCAGCATATCTTTATCTTGATTCAAATCCGGGTAATGGAGGTTTTTCAAAATCATCCAGTACTTATTATTTTAGCACACAGATCTGTCCTGAACTGTCATATTTTCTATCTCCAAAATTTGGTTTAAGTTTAGGACTGGGTGGGATTGAATATTCCCTCACAGATTGGAAATTCGAAAATTCAGCATGTGCCGTTAACTTCAATCCGACTTACTGGAAACTGGGCATTAAATTTATTTCAAAATA
>Ga0105092_10000248_pt1 | contig 27443 bp, 26 predicted proteins | sample PPLLak2March2015_FD_87021 | JGI IMG/M metagenome (GOLD analysis project Ga0105092, IMG submission 87021) | Freshwater sediment microbial communities from Prairie Pothole Lake near Jamestown, North Dakota, USA - PPLs Lake P7 Core (1) Depth... | ecosystem: Environmental > Aquatic > Freshwater >... | reverse complement strand
GTCAGCCGGTCAGCCGGTCAGCTGGTCAGCCGGGTCTACCGCTGGTACTTCTGCACGGCTCGCATGTGGTCCCTGTACTGGACTGAGAAGTAGTGGCTTCCGTCATTGCGCGAAACGAAATAGAGGTAATCAACTTCGGCCGGATTCAGAGCCGCGTCGAGTGAGGCGAGCCCGGGACTCGCGATCGGACCGGGTGGGAGCCCGGCGTACAGGTAGGTGTTATAGGGCGAGTCCAGTTGAAGATCGCTCTTGTGAATCACCCCGTCGTATTGTTTGACCCGTTTCACTCCGTAAACCACGGTCGGGTCCGATCCCAGCTTGATGTTCTGCTGCAGACGGTTGTGGAAGACGGCGGAGACGAGCGGACGTTCGGTGGGCTGGCCTGTTTCCTTTTCGATAATCGACGCGAGCGTCACAACTTCTCTGGGAGTCATGGTCAGGGCCTTGGCGCGCTGCTGCCTTTCAGGCGTCCAGACGCGCAGGAAACCCTGAACCATCCGCTGCACGACTTCCTTCTCGGTCGTGTTCCTGGCAAGGAGGTACGTGTCGGGGAACAGGTATCCCTCGAGGTCCTGGGCCTGCGGGTCAATCTCTGCAATGAGGCGTTTGTCGTTCGTCGCCTCCCCGAACCCGTCCAGGGTGCCAATGCCCTGGCTGACAAAGGCTTTGGCGATATCCTCGGCGCTGTAACCCTCGGGGATCGTCACGCGTTGGAAGAAGATGTCCCCACGAATGAGTTTGTCGGCGACCTGCTGAAGATCGAGCGGTCGATCGAAACGGTATTCCCCCGCTTTAAGCGAAGCGGTCGGATGCCTCAGCCGGACGTACCATCCGAAAAGGCGACCGGACCGGATGACCCCGGCCTTCTGCAACTCGGCACCGATCTGGGGCACGGAGAACCCGCGGTTGACCGTCACGAACTTCTCCGGCTCCACATAGCCCTTGAACGGAACAGTAGTCTGCCGGTAAGCCAGCCAACCCAACACCGCGGCGACGACAAGGGCAAGCGCGATCACGAGGCCCAGGCCCCTTCGTTTGCTCATCCGGTTCCCTCAAGGTAGCGCCGCAGGATGACCGCGGCAGCGAATTCGTTTCGTCGTCTGCGCCTTTCGTCCACCCTCAGGCGGGCTTCGGCCATCAGCTCTTCGGCTTCCTTGGTAGACAGACGCTCGTCCATCCACTCGATCGCTGCAGACGATTTGCTGTGCAGTTGCTGAGCGAGTTGCTCGACTGCGTCCAGAATATCACTCCGGGAACCATCCAGATGAAGGGGCTTTCCAAGTATAATCTTCTCAACGGCGTGTTCAGCCGCGATCCGCAGGATGGAGTCGCAGTCTGCGGCGAGGTTGACTCGCTGAAGTGTAAGGAGAGGGCGGACCGTAACCCGCATCGGATCGCTGATTGCCAGACCGATAGTTTTGGAACCCACGTCCAGAGCCATCCATCTGGCAAGGGTGGGCTTAGGATCGGCCACTGATAAGAAGTTCCTTCTTGTTGAGTGTCTTGAGCCTAAGCTATAATCTTAACCCATATCAAAGAAAAACAAGAGGTAAGGATGTTGGCCAGAGTGAAGTTGGTGGTGACCCTCCTGTCCGGCGCGATCGTTGTTTACGGACTGGTTGGGGGAACGATGAGGAAAGTCTCCGCGCGCGAGGGTGGAGTTTACGGCGATCTACAAGTGTTCGTCGACGTTATCAAGAAAGTATCCGAAGACTACGTTGAAAAGCCCGATCTGCAGAAAGGGATGATGGGCGCCCTGCACGGAATGCTGGAGGCCCTGGACCCTTACTGCAGTTACGTTGATCGTGCGACGTACGAGAAGCTCAGCGGGACCGATGCGGACAAGACCCCGGGAGTCGGATTGACGCTGTCGAAACGGTATGGCTATGCCTACGTCGTTTCGGTCTTGCCGGGAAGCCCCGCGGACAAGGAAGGCATGCGATCGGGTGACCTGATCGAGTCGGTTGACAACCAGGTGACCACGAACATGAGCCTCTGGCAGACAGAACGCCTGCTCCTCGGCCCTGCCGGCTCCACGGTGACACTGAGGGTCGTCCGCCTTCGTCGGACCGAACCAAGCGAGGTGAAGCTGGTCCGGGCACCGCTCAACGGTGCCTCCGCCACGGCGCGAATCATCGAGGACGGCATCGGCCTGCTCGACATCCCGGATTTTCATCCCGGGGCCGCGGAAGAAGTAGCGGCCAAGGTGAAGATGCTGCTTTCTTCGAACGTCAAATCCCTGATGGTCGACCTTCGTGGAACCGCCGGGGGAAGCCTGGAAGAAGCCACCAAGGTCAGCGAGCTGTTTCTCCCCAAAGGGGCGAAAATCCTGACCGCGAAAAACAGCGAGGGCAAGTCCACGGAGTACGTCTCCATGACCGACCCGGTCGTCACTGGCCTGCCCATCGTAGTCCTGATCAACAGTGGAACGAGCGGCCCGGCCGAGCTGTTCGCTGCCGCACTGCAGGACCATCACCTGGCCGAAATGGTCGGCGAGAGAACCAACGGACACGGCTCGTCTCAGGAGCTGTTCACGTTGTCGGACGGGTCGGCGCTCATGATTTCCACCCAGCTCTATTACCGATCGAGCGGCAAGCCGCTTCAGGACCAGACGCTGAAGAACTCGGGTGTCACGCCGGACGTGAGAGCACCCAACGAAGATTTCGTCACGAATTTCTACTACGAGAACGCCACCGAGGACTTCGAAAAGAGCCTTGGCGAGGATTTCTACCGGAAACTAAATGATGCAGTCGAGGCTGAGCAGTTCAGGAGTGGTTTGAAGCAGATCCGTGGTAAAGCTGTGAAGAAAGCTGCTTGATTCTGTGTCCGTTCAACAACACACAAGGAGGAGGAGAGATGAACAAAGGGGAGTTGGTAGACGCAATCGCAAAGGAAGCAAAGATCAGCAAAGGCCAGGCACAAGAGGCGCTGGATTCGTTCGTGAAGAACGTCCAGAAGGCTCTTAAGAAGGGCCAGAAGGTGACTCTCGTCGGCTTCGGCACCTTTGGGACGGCCAAGCGCGCTGCCAGAACCGGGCGCAACCCGCAGACTGGCAAGCCCATCAAGATCCCGGCCAAGAAAGTGGCTCGGTTCATGCCTGGAAAGACGCTGAAGGACGCCATCCAGTAGCGGTTTCCACCCGGGAGACCGGCGACCTAACCGCCGGTCTCCGCGGGGAACTTTTTGAACAGAACAGCCGTCTTCTTGTGATATTATTGGACGGTTTCACGTAGGTGCGTAGCTCAGGGGAAGAGCACTTCCTTGACGCGGAAGGGGTCAGCGGTTCAATTCCGCTCGCACCTACCATTTTTGTTTTTGGGTGAAGGTAAAAGTGTCCGCGTCTCAAATTCAGGATACTTCCGTGAAGGTCGTTAATCGCGATGGCTCGGTGTCTGAGCTGTCCGATCCAGCAGCCGCCTTGGAGGTCCTCCGCCACTCAACATCGCATTTGATGGCTCTCGCGGTGACGCAACTGTATCCCGAGGTGCATCTCGGCATCGGTCCTGCCACCAGCGAGGGGTTCTACTACGATTTTCAGACGCCGCACCGTTTTACCGAAGAGGATCTGGGCCGGATCGAACAGAAAATGAACGAGCTGCGCAGCTCGGATCTCCCGTTCGAGCCTTCGATAGTCTCAAAGGATGAAGCAATCCGATTCTTCGCGGGAGCCGGCGAGTACCTGAAAACCGAGCTGATTCAAGAAAAGGATGGCCAGGTGCTCTCCTTTTTCAAGCTCGGGACGCTGACCGATTTCTGCACTGGTCCCCATGTCGTGTCCACCAGCAACCTGGGCGTTTTCAAGTTGCTTTCGGTGGCCGGTTCTTACTGGCGTGGAGACGAGAAACGGGAGCAGCTGCAGCGCATCTACGGCACCGCATTTTTCACCGAGGCGGAACTGGCTGACTACCTCCACCGCATGGAGGAGGCGAAAAAACGCGATCATCGCCGGCTGGGCAGGGAACTCGACCTGTTCACCATCCGGGAGGAAGTGGCGCCCGGTTTGATCTTCTGGCACCCGAAAGGGGCCGCGGTCCGGATCGTCATCGAGGATTTTCTGCGCCAGGAGCTGACCCGCGCCGGATATGTCTTCGTGTACACACCGCACATCGCCAAGAGCGATCTGTGGAAGATCTCGGGGCACTGGGATTATTACCGGGAGAACATGTACACGCTGCCAGTTGACGACGAGGACTATGTCCTCAAGCCGATGAACTGCCCGGGGCACATCATGATCTACCAGTCGACCCGGCGCAGCTACCGTGAACTGCCGATGCGTATCGCGGAGTTCGGCACCGTGTACCGGTATGAAAAATCGGGCACGCTCCATGGGATGCTCAGGGTGCGCGGGTTCACGCAAGATGATGCGCATATTTTCTGCCAGCCAGAACAGGTGCTGAGCGAAGTGGTCCAAACGCTGGATCTGGCGGACCACGTTCTCAAGAGTTTCGGCTTCGATCGCTTCCAGGTGGAGTTGTCAGCCTGGGATCCTGCACATCCGGAGAACTACGCGGGCAAACCGGAAGACTGGGGGACGGCGGAAGCGACCTTGGTGCACGCGCTGGAGCAGAAGGGTTGGCCCTACACGCGGCACGAGGGGGAAGCGAGTTTTTACGGTCCGAAGATCGACATCAAGCTGATTGATGCACTCGGCCGGCCGTGGCAACTGAGCACTTTCCAGTTCGATTTCAACCTGCCCGCACGGTTCAACGTGACCTACGCGGGGTCGGACAGCCGTGAACATCAGGCGATCATGATTCACAGGGCCCTGCTCGGGTCCATGGAACGCTTCATGGGGGTGCTCGTCGAGCACTATGCAGGCGCATTTCCGGTCTGGCTCGCTCCGACTCAGGCAGTCATACTGCCGATCAGCGACAGGCATCACGGCTACGCCCGGGAAGTAGAAAAGCATTTGAAAGACGCCGCAATTCGGGTAGAGTCGGATCTGAGGAATGAGAAGGTCGGCTACAAGATCCGCGAGCACCAGTTGCAGAAGGTGCCGTTCATGCTCGTCGTCGGCGATCAGGAAGCGAACAATCGGACCGTTTCGGTTCGTAACCGATTCGAAGGCGACAAAGGCGCCATCGCCGTGGATCAGGTGGTCGAGCTAATCCGGAATCTCGCGCGGACCAAGGCGGTTCGGCCGTAGTCGCCGTTCCCCCCGACCGCGCATCGGACTTAACTTTGGGAGGGGAAGATCAACAGAACTCGAGTAAATCAACAAATCAGGGCCCGTGAAGTTCGAGTGATTGACGAGGCTGGAGTCCAGTTGGGAGTCTTGGACCCCCGACAGGCGCTCGCCATGGCGGAAGAACGAGGTCTTGATCTGGTGGAGGTCGCGCCCACCGCGCAACCACCTGTCTGCCGTATCATGGACTACGGCAAATACCTGTACCAGCAGAACAAGAAGGCACAGGAAGCCAAGAAGAACCAGAAAATGGTTCAGATCAAGGAAGTCAAGTTCCGGCCGAAGATCGACGAGCACGATTACGAGTTCAAGAAGAATCACATCATCCGTTTTCTGCAGGACGAGAACAAGGTCAAGGCGACCGTGATGTTCCGAGGCCGGGAAGTCACTCACGCAGAGATCGGGGAACAGATTCTCAAGCGGCTGCTACAAGAGCTCAGCGAAGTCGCCCTCATCGAGCGGCATCCCAAGTTGGAAGGCTACTCGATGACCATGATATTGACTCCGAAAAAGTAACCGGATTTCGGAAAATTCCGGGACTCACTACTCCATTCTCTGCGCCAGCGTTGTCACGCCGCTGGTCGGTGCGGCGAATAGAGTGTTGTGTCCCTTGATAGCTCAGTGGAGAAGCAATTATGCCAAAGCTAAAAACAAAACGAGCGGCCGCGAAGCGCTTTAAAGTCACCGGAAGCGGGAAAGTGCGCATGAGACACAGCTTTCATAGCCACATCCTGACCAAGAAGAGCTCCAAGCGGAAGAGACGCCTGAGCGAGTGGGCCAATGCATCGCCTGCCGATACCAGGCGTATCAAGCGAATGCTGGTCGTCTAAGGCCAGGGGCGGTTCGATCGGAACCACGCCCGGCCTGCGAGTTTAAGAAAGTGCGAAGGTGAAAAGCAGCGTATGGCAAGAGTAAAGAGGGGAAACAAGAGGGTTCAGCGCCGGAAGAAGATCCTCGGTCTGGCCAAAGGCTATTACGGAACTAAGGGAAAGCTGCACCGTCAGGCTAAGGAGCAGGTGATCAAATCGCTTGCTTATGCGTATCGGGATCGCAGACAAAAGAAGCGCAACTTCCGCAGCCTTTGGATCATAAGGATCAGTGCCGCCGCGAAAGCCCATCAGCTGTCGTACAGCCAGTTGATCCACGGCTTGAAAACCGCCGGTGTCGATTTGAACCGCAAGGTGCTGGCCGATATCGCGGCTCAAGACCCAGAGGGGTTTGCTCGTCTGGCCGAGACCGCCCGGCAGGCAACTGCCTAGAATCCGCCCCCGTCGGGCGTTCTATGGACCGGGTGCCTATGTCGACCACGCAGTCAAGTGACCTGCTCTGGGAAGCTTTCCAGTCAGAGCTGAGCCAGATTTCGAGTTCCGACCAGATTGCGGAAATCCGGGATCGCTACCTGAGCCGCCAGCGGGGCCTCATCACGCTCGAGCTCAAGAAGCTCGGGCAGTTGGCTCCCGAACAGCGTCCCGTTGTCGGTCAGATGCTTAATCAGCTCAAGACCCGGGTGGAAGCTCGCCTGGAAGAGCGCCAGCAGCAACTGAACCAACAAGACCGGGCTCGAAAGCTGGAGGGGGAAGGGATCGATGTCACCCTCCCCGGTTACTCCTTTGGCTTCGGCAAGATGCACCCGCTTCGAAGGGTCCGCCAGGAGATGGAGGAAATTTTCGTCTCCATGGGATTCACGGTCGCCTCCGGCCCCGAAATCGAAGACGACTTTCACAACTTCGAGGCGCTGAACATGCCTCCCGGGCATCCTGCGCGTGATTCACAGGACACCCTTTACATCACCGAGAACCTGGTTCTCCGGACCCACACGTCACCCGTCCAGATCAGGACGATGATGAATCAGAAGCCGCCCGTGCGGATAATCGTCCCCGGCAAAGTGTTCCGGAGGGACGCGGTCGACGCGACCCACAGCCCCATGTTCCACCAGTTGGAGGGGCTGGTGGTCGACGAAGGAATCACCCTGGCCGACCTGAAAGGAACGCTGGAAGTATTCTTCAAGGCGTTCTTCTCCCAAAACACGACCGTCCGGCTTCGGCCCAGCTTCTTCCCATTCGTGGAGCCAGGGGCGGAAATGGATGTCTCCTGCATCTTCTGCTCCGGGAAGGGTTGCAGCACCTGTAAGCAGAGCGGCTGGATCGAGATCCTCGGCGCCGGCATGGTGCATCCTCGCGTCCTCGAGACCGTAGGCTACGACTATGAGAAGTACACGGGTTTCGCGTGGGGCATGGGGATCGATCGGATTGCTCAGCTGAAGTACGACATCAACGACATGCGGCTCCTCTTCGAAAACGACCTGCGGTTTCTCGGTCAGTTTTAGTTCAACTCCAATTCTGGACGCTCCCACATGAAGATCAGCTACACCTGGTTACAGGATTTTCTGGACTTAGAGCCGTTGGGTCTCGATTCCGCCGCCGTCGCGCATGCGCTCGCCTCGCTCGGCCTCCCCATCGAGGGAACCGAGCAGCAGGAAACGGACACCATTCTTGACGTGGAGGTGACCAGCAATCGACCGGACTGCCTGAACCACCTCGGCGTAGCCCGCGAGCTCGCGGCTCACTTCAGGCTGAAATTGAAGGCGCCCGACTTCTCCAGCCCGGCGGCCGCCTTCCCCCTGTCGGAGTTTCCGTCGAGCGTGACGATCGAGGCCCCCGATCTGTGTCCCCGGTACGCGGCCCGCATCATCACCGGAATAGCAATAGAGGAATCGCCTGAATGGCTCAAGCAGAGGCTGATCGCAGTCGGTCAGCGCCCCATCAGCAACGTGGTGGACATCACCAACTATGTCCTCCTGACCGTTGGACATCCGCTGCACGCATTTGACTACGAACGACTGGAAGGGAACCGCATCGTGGTGCGTCGCCCTCGCCCGGGCGAAAGCATCGTCACCCTGGACGGTGCGGAACGCGAGCTCACTCCCGAGATGCTCGCGATCTGCGACGCCCGGAAACCTGTCGCATTGGCAGGCGTTATGGGCGGCGCCGATAGCGAGATCTCGACACTCACCTCCACGGTCCTTCTGGAAAGCGCCTATTTCCGACCGTCGTCCATCCGTTCGACGTCGAAGAAGCTGGCGCTCCGGACGGAAGCGTCCTACCGATTCGAGCGGGGGGCCGACCCCCTGGCTCCGGTGGCCGCGCTCAACCTGGCCACCCGGCTGATCGCCGAGCTGGCAGGCGGCAAGTGCGCAGGCGAAGTCCTGGATGAAAACCCGGTGCCGTTCGAGCCGCGTGTTCTCAAGCTCCGGACGAAGCGCATCACGCAAGTGACCGGGATGCAATTCGAGCCCGAATTCGTGATAGAAACCCTGGGGCGACTGCATTTCGGGGCCACCCCGAACGGCGACGCGACCTGGGAGGTTCGAGTCCCCAGCTTCAGGCCCGATGTCGAGATGGAAGACGACCTCGTCGAGGAGCTGGCCAGGCATTACGGCTACGACAAGATCCCGAGCACCTATCCGGTTCAGCAGATCCACGGGGCTTTCCTTCCGACCAGGAAGGCGGAGGATAACCTGCTCGACAGACTGCATGCCTTTGGCATTTCCGAAGCGGTGAACTACGTCTTCAGTACTCCCGCTCGCGAAGCCCGGCTCTTCGGCCAGCCGCCTTCCATGGTTCCCATTGCGAACCCGCTCACCGAGGAAGACACTCACCTCCGGACCAGCCTGATTCCGGGTCTGGTGGAATCCGTGCGCCGCAATCTGAACCACGGCAACAGGGAGGTGCGACTCTACGAGTTCGGCAAGGTATTCATCCCCGAGTCCGGCTCCGAGGCGGGTTTCCGGGAGGAGCTTCGGTTGGGGGTTATTGTCATCGGGACGTTTTACCGGCCGTACTGGGAAACCTCCGGCGACGAGCTTAATTTCTTCCACCTGAAGGGGATCGTCGAGGAGTCTTTGCGCGGCTTGGGGAGGACTCTGTCCTGTTCCCCGACCACCGCGATCCCGTTTCTTCATCCTGGGATAGGGGCCGAGGCATTGGTCGACGGGTCGTCCCTTGGCTTTCTCGGCCAGCTGCATCCTGACGTTCAGGAGGACTACAAGTTCCTCGACAAAGTCTTCGTCGCCGAGCTGAACCTCGAGCCGCTCTTCGCGGCGCCGGTCCCGGAACCGCACTACACGCCGCTGCTCAGGTTCCCCACCACTGAGCGTGATCTGTCTTTTGTAGTTGACAAAGGAGTCAAATACGGTAAAATTATCGGCGCTATTAAATCGTTGAACATCGCAAACTTACGCGATATTCGACTGATTGATCTCTATCGCGGCCAGAACCTTCCCGCCGGAAAGGTTAGCTTAGCTATACGTCTAACCTTCGCCGACCCTTCACGTACGTTGACGCAAGACGAGGTGAGCCGGTACACCGAGCAGGTAGCCGATCTGCTCAGCCGTGGCTTCTCGGCTGAACGGCGTTCGTGATTCGTCTGGAGGTGGCTTGTGTGCGAGAGTGCTCTGAGACGTTTGGAAGATAACGTCGCCGGGATTCTGGAAGTTCTAAAGCGCCTGCAAGCCGAAAACGCTGAACTGAAAAGCACGGTCCAAAGATTGACAGACGACCTGGAGGAGCTCAGGAAAGAGACCCGAGCCAAAGGGGAAATGATTCGGCGCTTTGAGGCCGAACGAAACGAAATCGGGTCACGAGTCGAGAAGATAATGCGGAAGGTAGCCGCGTTGGAGAAACCGGGGAAGGAAGCGAGAACCTGAGGGGTGACGATGACTGAAGGTTCCGAGCGCATCACAGTGATCGAAATTTTTAATCAGACATATCACGTTCGCAGCGCCGGGTCCGAAGACCACATCAAGGAACTGGCGAGATTTGTGGATGAACGGATGCGCGAGGTCTCCAGCCTCACCCCTACCGTGGATAGCCTGAAAGTAGCTGTACTGGCGGCTTTGAACATCGCCGACAGATTCTTTGCGACAAGACAGAAACTCGACGAATTGGAGAAAGCGGTCACCGAAAGAAGCGATAAGTTGTCGGGACTTTTGGAGCCTGTGCTCAGTTCCAAATCACCGTAGTCGAGTTCAGGGCCGTCACGGAGCGCGGACGTCGCGTCCGCCGAATCGCCTGCATTGTTTCCCGGATTACTCGAGTCATCGGCGCGAGCGGACAACAAACTGTTGTCTTGCCCCCGACGGCTCGCCCTCCTCGCGTTTCCCATCTGCCCCTGAGTTCCCGAGGATCAAGGAGTTGCGGTTATGGTGTGGGAAACAATCGTTGGTCTTGCGCTTGTGGCTGGACTAACCCTCGCGATATGGTACCTGCTCAAAAGCCGGGTCCTCGACCGCAAAGTGCAGGATGCGGAGCGACGCGTCGCTGAAATCGAGCGACAGGCGAAGGACGACGCGGAGCGGATCCGCAGGGAACAACTGGTCGAAGCCAAAGACCAGATTTTTGCCTGGCGAAGCGAGGCCGAGCAGCAGATTCAGGAGCGACGGAAAGACGTCGGCGTCCTCGAGCGCCGAGTTGCGCAGAAAGAGGACGGGCTGCAGCGGACGGAGCAGGCATTGGCTCGCAAAGAACGCGAAGTCGAACAGCGTTTGGAGTCCATCCGCGCCCGGGAGCAAAAAGCCACTCAGAACGAGGAGCGGCTCGAGCAGCTGATTGCCGACAACGTCCGCCGCCTGGAAGCCCTGGCCGGCATGTCGGCCGACGAGGCGAAGCGCCACCTCATCAAATCCGTCGAGACTGAGGCCTTGCGGGAGGCAGCGCTGCTCGCCAAGCGCATCGAAGAGGACGCCCGGGAGCGGGCCGACCGGGAGGCGCGCAAAATCATCACCCAGGCCATTCAACGATGCGCCGCGGAACACGTCGTCGAGTCCACGGTGTCGGTCGTTGATCTCCCCTCCGAGGATATGAAGGGCCGCATCATCGGCCGTGAGGGGCGCAATATCCGGGCGCTCGAGCAGGCAACCGGCGTCGACCTGATCGTGGACGATACCCCGGAGGCCGTTATCCTCTCGGGTTTCGATCCGTTCCGCCGCGAAATAGCCAAGCTGTCCATTGAGCGGTTGATCAAAGACGGACGCATCCACCCGGCCAGGATCGAGGAAGTGGTGGTCAAGGTCCAGGAGGAGATGGAGGCCAAACTCTTGGAGGACGGCGAGCAGGCCGCTTTCGAGATCGGCATCCATGACATGCATGAGGAGCTGCTGCGTTTCCTCGGGCGGCTGAAATACCGCACAAGCTACGGTCAGAACGTCCTCTACCATTGCCGCGAGGTTGCTTATCTGGCGGGCATCATGGCTCGCGAAGTCGGCGCCGACGTCGGTATCTGCAAGCGCGCCGGCCTGATCCACGATATCGGAAAGGCAGTCGACCGGGACATGGAGGGGACGCACCTGCAACTGGGGGTGGACCTCGCCCGCAAGTATTCGGAGGGCGATGAGGTGATTCACGCGATGGAGGCGCATCACTTCGACGTCGATTTCAGGACTCTTGAGGCTGTTCTGGTCCAGGCGGCCGATGCGATCTCCGCCGCCCGGCCGGGAGCCCGCCGGGAGGTGCTCGAAAACTATGTCAAGCGCCTGGAAAAACTCGAATCCATAGCCGGGTCTTTCGCCGGAGTCGCCAAGGCCTTTGCCCTTCAAGCAGGGCGCGAAGTGAGAATTATCGTCGAGAGCGCCAAGGTATCCGATGATCAGTCCTTCTGGCTGGCCAAGGAAATCGCCAAGAAAATCGAAAACGAGCTGCAGTACCCGGGTCAGATTCGCGTGACCGTCATCCGCGAAATGCGAGTGGTGGATTACGCGAAGTAGGAAACACGGAAGCCACGGAACCTTCGGATGAATATTCTCTTTGTCGGCGACGTCGTGGGGCGCCCGGGTCGCAAGGTCCTCTATCACTACCTTCGACAGACCCAGGAACAGAACGAGGTCGATTTCACGATCGTCAATGTCGAAAACGCCGCTGGCGGGTTTGGCATCACGGGTGAAATTGCCGAGGAGATCCTGAAAGCGGGCGCGGACGTCCTGACATCCGGTAATCACATCTGGGACAAGCGGGAAGTTTTCGATTTCCTGGCCCGTGAGCCGCGGCTGCTGCGCCCCGGCAACTACCCGAAGGGAGCGCCGGGCGAATTTGCCCATGTTGGCGAAGCCAAAACCGGCGTCCGGGTCGCGGTGATCAATCTTCAGGGCCGGGTCTTCATGCCCCTGACCGATTGCCCGTTTCAATTTGCCCAGCGGGAGATCCCCCGCCTCGCCAAGGAAACGCCGATCATCGTGGTCGACTTCCATGCGGAAGCGACTTCCGAGAAGATGGCGCTCGGCTGGTTCCTGGATGGCCAGATATCAGCACTCGTGGGTACCCACACCCATATTCCGACCGCGGACACCCGCATCCTGCCCAAAGGTACCGCCTACGTGAGCGATGTCGGGATGACGGGTCCCTACGATTCGATCATCGGCATGGAAGTCGAAGGCTCGCTCGGTAGGTTCCTGACAGGTTTTCCCAACCGGATGGAAGTCGCAGACGGTCCGGCGACATTCGCCTCGGTGTTGATCACCGTGGACGAAACCACCGGCCGCGCCACGGCCATCAAGCGGATTGACCGGGGATGAAGGCTGTCCTGGAGCGCGGACGTCCCGTCCGCGCTCAAAACGAGACGTCCGAGCTCCGGGCTACTTCAGCACTTTCCTCAAAAACGCCGCCGTATGGGATCCCTCGGCCCGTACCAGCGCCTCAGGCGGGCCTTCCGCGATCACTTGGCCGCCGGCGTCGCCGCCTTCCGGTCCCAGATCGATGATCCAGTCGGCGCACTTGATCACATCCAGGTTATGTTCGATCACGATGACCGTCCCACCCTGCTCGATCAACCGATCGAAAGCGCGAATGAGCTTCTGGATGTCATCGAAATGAAGGCCAGTCGTCGGTTCGTCAAAGATGAACAGCGGGCGGGCCGATGTCGGCTTGAGCAGAAAAGAGGCCAACTTGATTCGTTGTGCTTCGCCACCGGACAAGGTGCTGGCCGGCTGGCCGAGCCTGAGATATCCGAGCCCGATGTCCTGCAAGATCTTCAGTTTCCGGACAAGGGCCGGGCTCGACTTGAAGAAGCTCAACGCCTCGTGAACGGTGAGGTCCAGCACGGCTGCGATGTTTCTACCCTTGTAGGTGATCTCGAGGATCTTACTCTTGAACCGCTTCCCCTTGCAGTCCTCGCACACCAGTTCCACGTCCGCAAGGAACTGCATTTCAATCGTGACGAGCCCCGACCCCTGGCAAGTCTCGCACCGCCCGCCAGGGATGTTGAAGGAAAAATGCCCGGGGCCGAGATTGTGCGCTTTTGCCTCACGGGTTGCCGCGAACAGCTGCCTGATATCGTCAAAAGCCTTGATATAGGTCACCGGGTTGGAGCGGGGGGTCTTGCCAATGGGACTCTGGTCGACCATCACAACATCCGTCAGCCGCTCCCATCCCTCGATGCTGTCGTGCTCGCCGACCGCTTCGTTGGCGATTCCTTTCAGCCGCCGCAGTCCGGGGAACAGCACCTCCTGGACCAGCGTGGACTTGCCCGATCCGGAAACGCCGGTGATGCACGTGAGCGCGCCGAACGGGATCCGTACGTTGATATGCTTCAGGTTGTGTTGACTGGCCCCGCGCACAACCAGTGCCTGTCCCGAAGTCTGACGACGAAAAACCGGAGTTGGAATCTTCAGCCTGTCAGCCAGGTACTTACCAGTCAGCGATTGCTCGTGTACGAGCAGTTCAGCGAGCTTTCCGCTGAAAACGACATGGCCCCCAAGTTCACCGGCGCCGGGTCCAAGGTCCACGATATGGTCGGCCGACTGGATCATCTCCTTTTCGTGTTCGACGACCACGACGGTGTTCCCGAGGTCCCGCAGGTGTTTGAGGATGTTGATCAGGCGCTGCTCATCCCGCGGATGAAGACCAATCGAAGGCTCGTCCAGAATGTAGAGGGTCCCGACCAGCGAGGAGGCAAGCGAAGCGGCAAGCTGAATCCTCTGCATCTCGCCCCCGCTGAGGCTGGAAGTCAGCCGATCGAGGGTCAGGTACTCAAGTCCGACCTTGATCAGGAAGTCAAGGCGTTGCCGGATCTCGATCAGGAGACGGTGGGCAACCGTCTCGTCGGTCGTGCTCAAGGCTAGTTTTTCGAAGAACTCGTGGACGTCCGCAACCGGGCGGGTCGTCAATTCGGTGATTCGTCTGCCGCCGATGTAGACGTCACGCGCTTCCCGGCATAGCCGCTCCCCGTTACAGTCTGGGCATCGTGTGTAGCCCCTGTAGCGACTGATGAAGATCCGGACATGCATCTTGTACTTCTTGCGTTCCAGGTAGCGGAAGAAGCCCCGGACACCCGGGAAACCCTTACATCCCTCCCAAACCTCCTGCCGGAATTTCTCCGGCAGGTCCTCATAGGGGACGTCCAGAGGCACCTTCCGGCTCTCGGCAAATGCGATCAGGCGACGCTGGAAGCGGCGGTACTTCGGCTTGGTGAATGGGTCGACCGGCCCCTGGTCGAGGGTGCGGCGCGGAGCGGCGATCACGAGGTCCTGGTCGATCGCGACCGTATTGCCAAACCCTTGGCAGGTCGGGCAGGCACCGAAAGGATTGTTGAATGAAAACAGCCTCGGCTCGGGGGGCCGGTAAGAGATCCCGCAGTACTGGCACTCGAGTCGCTCGCTGAAACGAAGTCTCTCGCCGGGTGCGCCGTCCTCTGCCGGCAGGATGAGCGCTTCGCACACACCGTTTCCCTCCCGGTAACAGGTGTCGACGGAGTCGGCCAGGCGCTCTCGGATGTCTTCTCCGGTCACTGCAATGCGGTCGACCAGTACGTTCGCCGTCTGGAGCCGGGCGATCGCGTTCTTCCCCAGTTCCGTGATCTGAACGACCGGGAAGTCGGAGGCTTGCGAGTCAACGAGACGATGGAATCCCTGCTTCAGCAGGTTTTCAAGGATATGCGCCTCGGTGAGGGTCCTCCCCTCCACTTCACCACTCAAATCGAGCAAGCTCCCGGAGTATGGGAACGAAAGATACAAACGGGTCCCGGAGGGGAGAGCACTGAGCCGGTCCACCGTCTGATCAAGTGTGTCCTTCTGAACGATCCGCTGGCACTGCCGGCAGATGATGATGCCAACCCGCGAGTACAGAAGCCGCAGATAATCGTAAATCTCAGTCACGGTCCCGACCGTGGAGCGCGGGTTTCGGGACCCGTTCTTCTGCCGTATGGCGATCGCCGGGCTGATTCCGGCTATTTCGTCGACCAGTGGCTTGCTGATCCGCTCCAGGAACTGCCTGGCGTACGCGGACAGCGATTCCACATACCGTCTTTGGCCTTCGGCATAGAGGGTGTCAAAGGCCAGGCTGGATTTGCCCGACCCGCTGACCCCGGTGATCACCGTGAGCTGATTTGAGGGGATCGACACGTCGACGTCCTTCAGATTGTTCTGTCTGGCGCCACGAATCGTAATCGATTCCCTAGGTTGTTCCGGCTCGCCCATAGTCAAAATTGGCAGTCTACCACAAAGAACGGCGTGCTATATTTGACGCAATGAGGATCAAACGCGTTGATCCTCCTGCCGCCCTTCCAGGAGGAGTCGTCCGGGTACAGCTCGAGGGGCTGGAAGACCCCCGAGGGCTCCGGGTTGAGATCGGCGAAGCGGAGGCGGAGTGCGTCGGCGCGTCACCGACCGCCCTGACGGTCCGTGTTCCTTACGAAACGAGCAAGGAAGGAATCCGCGTATACGCTGGTGAGCAGCAGGCGCGCGCCCGGTTTCGCGTCGGTCAGCTGATCGCGGGAGAGCTGCATTCAGTGGCGAATCCGGTTGTCGATGCTGAAGGCATGATTTACTGCACCTACAGCGGGACGCGCGGCGAGAAGGTTCCCTTTAGCGTCTACGCTGTCGACGGAGAAGGCGAAAAGCAGCCGTTTCTGGCCGACATCACCAACGCGACCAGCCTCGTCATCGGTCCAGATCAACAGCTATACATCAGCAGTCGCCACACCGGCGTGGTCTACCGGTCAACCTTCGACAAGCAGGTTGAGAAGTATGCCGAAGGGCTCGGGATCGCGACCGGCCTGGCCTTCGATTCCAAGGGCAACCTGTTCGTCGGCGATCGCGGAGGTTACATACACCGGGTGACACCGGGACGGGAGGCCGCCGTTTTCTGTGAGTTGGAGCCGAGCGTTTCCGCGTATCACCTGGCGGTTGATAGTGAGGACGTGCTCTACGTTAGCGGTCCCACACTTTCGAGCCAGGATTCCATTTATCGAATCGGTCCGTCCGGCCGGCCGCAGGTGTTTTTCAGGGGCTTCGGGAGACCGCAGGGGCTGACCTTCGACCACGCCGGCAACCTGCAGGTCGTCGCCTCGTATAAAGGTAAAAAAGGTATCTACACCTTTAAGAACGGAGAACCCCGGCTGACGGTGGCTGCTCCAATGCTCGTCGGCCTCGCCTACAACGCCGACAAGTCGGTGTTGTACGCGGTCGACAGCGCGAATCTGTATCGGTTTGAGATGTAAACTGCCCACTGCCCACTGCCCACTGCTCTGGTCAGCCGGTCAGCTGGTCAGCCGGTCAGCTGGACACCGACCTCAGCACTTCCCACCCGATGCGTGGCAGCTTCTTCAGTAGTTTCAGCTTGACCGCGACATAACCGATCTCGCCGGCGATCAGGTCGTTCTGGATCTGGCGAACGCTGGAGCTGCGCTCGGTGAACTGCAGCATCCGGTTGATCACGGTGTCACCCATGAAACGGCCTGAATAAAAGCGGTCGCGAAAGCGCGCCGCCCGCAGAAGTTCCTCGCCAAAATCCTTTCGCCAGGCAGTCGAGTAATCCAGTGGACGGGCGTCGATCAGGCAGTCGGCCAGCAGGTCGGCCGACCGCATGGCGTACCAGATCCCCTCAGCGGTTATTGGGTCTGCAAACCCCGCCGCATCACCGACGAGGGCCCACCCATCGCCGGATACACGCAGATCGCGGAGGGTAGCCTCGGTCAGCGTCGGGACCGGGGCTGAGTACCCGGCGAACTGCGAGGCATCCTGCCGACCGAACAAGTCGAACAGGTAACGATCCAACCTCTCGCGCATCTCGCGGGAGGAGAGGTGTCTGTACACCGTGATGAGACCCACGGAGACGTGGTCCGTCCTGGGGAAAGCCCACAGATAGCCGATAAGATCCGGGTCCATGAAGCGGATATGAATGGAGTCCTGCGGTTCAGTCCGCGGCACATAGTATCCCAGGGTGGCAGACAGGTCATCGGGAGCGAAGCGCGGTCCCATGCGTCTTCGAACGCTGCTCGTTGCCCCGTCTGCACCGACCAGAAACTCCCCGTTCCGCGAGCTGCCCGCGTCTCCCTGGACCACCCACTGACCGCCGGAGACCCGTTCAAAGTGCACCGCGCGCTCGTCGATTAGCTCAGCGCCCGTCGCCACTGCCAGGTCCAGGAGCAGGCCGTCCAACTCCCTCCGGCTGTAGATCCAGATCGGACGGTCGAGTTGGAGGACCGCCCGCCGGCCACTCGACTGGTATTCGATTCGGTGGATCTGGTTGTGCGCAACGCCGGCCGAAGGAAACAGGGGATAACGGCTGATGACCTTGGGGGTACAGCCTCCTCCACACGGCTTCTCCCGGCTCCGGTCCTTCTGAAAAATTGAGACAGGCATGCCCGAATTCGCCAGCCTGTAGCCGAGGAAACTGCCCGCCACCCCTGCCCCGATGATGACCACGCGCACTGTGCTATTATAACCAGCTTCAATCCATGCCCTTGAGCTTCACCGTTACCCATCGCGACGAAAACACCCACGCCCGTTGCGGGGTTCTGACAACCGATCGAGGGCGCGTTGAGACACCGGTATTCATGCCGGTCGGAACCGCCGGGGCGGTCAAAGCCATGCCCCAGAACTGGCTCGAAGACCTGGATGCCGGCATCATACTCGCGAATACCTATCACCTGTATCTGCGTCCCGGCGAGGAGGTCATCCGCCAGTTCTCCGGTCTCCATCGGTTCATGTCCTGGGACCGGCTGATCTTGACCGACAGCGGCGGCTACCAGGTCCTGAGCCACGAGGCCCTGCGAAAACTGGTTGAAGACGGGGTCGAGTTCCGATCGCATCTGGACGGCAGCACGCATTTCTTCACCCCGGAAAAGGCCATCGCGATCCAGCAGACGCTTGGCTCCGACATCATCATGGCGTTTGACGATTGCACCCGCTACCCGGTCACGCAGCACGAGGCGGGCGAATCGATGCGCCGCTCGATGCGCTGGGCGGAACGATGTCGCACAGTTCATGAAGACGGGGCGCAGACGCTGTTCGGGATCGTTCAGGGCGGCGTCTTTCCCGAGCTGCGCGCCGAGAGCCTGGATCGTTTACAGGAGATCGGCTTCGGCGGCTATGCGCTCGGCGGACTGAGTGTGGGGGAGCCAAAAGCCTTGATGTACGAGATAGTTGCAGCCGTCGCCCCGACGATGCCCGAAACCCCGCGCTACGTGATGGGAGTCGGTACCCCGCTTGACCTTATCTGCTGCATCAAGCAGGGGGTGGACATGTTCGACTGCGTCCTGCCGACTCGAAACGCCCGGAACGGTACGCTTTACACCTCGCGTGGTAAAATCAGCATCAAGAACGCACGCTTCAGGACGGATCAGGGACCGATCGATCCGGACTGCGGCTGCTTCGTTTGCCGTCGATACTCGAGGGCGTATCTGCGCCACCTGTTCGTGTCCGGCGAGATCACGGCGAGTCTCTTCAACACGTTCCACAACCTCTATTTTTACCTTGACTTAATGGGCAGAGTCCGCCAGAGTATCCGGCTTAATTCGTTGCTGGATTTCGAGCGCACTTTTCTTGAGTTCTATACTGCACCAGACTGAAATTTGATATACTCCGCACTTTCTCTTTACGCGGAAACTGGAATTAAGTCACCATGATTCAGACGGTTCTGGCACAGCAAAATCCTTCAGCGGGTTTGATGGGATTCCTGCCCATTATCCTGATCGTCCTGATCTTCTACGCGCTGATCTATCGGCCGATGAAGAAGAGGCAACGAGCCCAGGATGAGATGATCAACAATCTGAAGAATGGGGATAAGGTAATCACCAGCGGCGGCATATACGGGACGGTTGCAGGCTTGCAGGACCACACGCTGGTTTTGAAGGTGGCCGATCAGGTCAAGATTGTGGTGGCCAAGAGTGCCATTGCGTCTCTTCAGCCCTCCCCGACTGATCCCGCGGCAAAGTGATCCCAGGAAAGTCTTTCAGATAAGAAAGAAGAAGTGATGAGAAAGAACGTCAAATTGCGAGCTGTAATTGTGTTGGCGGTGATCGCCGTTTGCGTCTACCTGTTTTACCCGCCTGCCGACAAGATCAATCTGGGATTGGACTTACGGGGAGGCATCCACTTGGTCCTGCAGGTGAAGACAGAGGAAGCGATTCTGGCCGAAGTCCAGCAGACGCGGGACCGGATCGACGCTGACCTGCGCGAAAAGGAAATCGTCTACAACGAGAGCCGGGTCAACCAGAACAACGAAATCGAGATCCTCGGCGTTCCTCAGGAATCGCAGTCCGCGGTCGAGCAATATATCCGGGACTTCAGCGACTACAGCTACCAGACCCGGTTCAGCGGCACTCAGGTCGATTTTGTCATGCGGATGCAGCCGGCCGCGCGCAAATTCCTGGCCGAGCAGACCGTCCGCCAGGCCCGGGAGACAATCGCCAATCGTATCGACCAGTTTGGGGTGTCGGAACCAACGATCACGGTTTACGGCAGTGGCGACATCAAGGACCAGATTATTGTTGAGCTGCCGGGCGTGGATGATCCTGGTCGCATAATTGAGCTCATAAAGGGTGTTGCCAAGCTTGAGCTGAGACTTGCCCATCCCGAGAAGCCCGGCCCTTACTCCTCCCGTGAAAACGCAGTGCAGGCTTTCCAGAACCAGATTCCGCCCGAGTACGAGATCCTGCCCTACCGGGATACGGACGAGACGGGCGGCCAGGCGATGTTCATGGTCGTTCGCCGCGCCCCCTCGATCACCGGGCGGCACATGAAGAATGCCAGGAGGAGCCAGGACACTTTTACCGGCCGTTCGGAGGTCGTTTTCTTCCTCAGCACGGAGGGAGTCGATCTGTTCACCCGGACGACCGAGGTCAACGTCGGGAATCGCCTGGCCATCGTGCTGGATGGGGAGATCCGTTCCGCCCCGAACATCAAGGAACGCATCTCGACGGATTCGGCCAGCATCGAGGGAAACTTCACTAACGAACAGGCCGAAGATCTCGCACTGATCCTGCGCTCGGGAGCTCTGCCTGCAGGAATCACGATCCTGGAAAACCGGATTGTGGGGCCATCCCTCGGACTCGACTCGATCAAGAGCGGAGTGGCCGCCTCGATCGCGGGTCTCGCGCTGGTCCTTCTCGGAATGGTGGTCGTCTACAGGCTTTCGGGTCTGAACGCGATCTTCGCACTGCTCATCAACGTTCTCATTCTTTTTGGTGTCCTCGGGTACTTCAACGCGACGCTCACCCTGCCGGGTATCGCCGGCATCATCCTGACCATCGGTATGGCGGTCGACGCCAACGTGCTCATTTTTGAAAGGATCAAAGAGGAGCTGCGGCTGGGGAAGACCGTCCGAAGTGCAATAGACGCCGGGTTTTCCCGGGTCTTCATCACGATCCTCGACACGAACATCACGACGCTGATCGCCGCCCTTTTCCTGTTCCAGTTCGGTACCGGGCCGATCCGCGGTTTCGCGATCACCCTGGCTGTCGGCTTAATTGCCAACGTCTTTGCGGCGACCTTTGTTTCTCGAACGATTTTCGAGCTTTTGCTGCAGAGGCGAGAAGTGGCAAAACTGTCGATTTAATTATGGAACCAATTCAAGCGGGCGGTTTCTAAATAGACTGCACGCGGGTAGCTTTAGGTACTGGTATGGAAATATTTCCGAACCCGAAAGTGGACTGGCTGGGCAAGAAATGGATTTTCCTGGCCATCTCGGCCGCCTTGGTCCTGGCTGGTGCGATATCGTTGGCAACCAAGGGACTTAACCTGGGTGTGGACTTCACTGGCGGCACGCTCGTCTACGCGAAGTTCAAGCAGGAACCGCAGCTGGATCAAATTCGCGAAGTCCTCGGCAAGGCTGGTCTTCGCCCCGAGGAAGTGACCCGTTTTGATGACCCGAGTGAAAACCAGGTCCAGATCCGGATGGCGAGAAAGGCTGCCGAACAGGGCGGAGATCTGACCGGGGAATCGAACAAAATCTTCCAAGCTCTGCAACAGCACTATGATTCGAACGCGGCCAAGAGCGGTCAATTTGACCTCAATAATATTTCAAGGTCCGTGCTTGCGATGCGACTGCAGGAACTGGACCCCGAACGGCTGCGCAGCAAACTGACGGTCGCCGAATACGCCAGCCACTACGAAAGACTTGCAGAACAGATCGTCGATTACCGGAACAACCAGGGAGGGGTGCTGCAGAATCACCAGCAACTCTCGCAGGCTGGAATTCCCAACCCGGTAATTGGCGCGCTGCAGAGTAACTCCTATCTCGGTAGTTTCACGCTGATCAGCGTCGAGAGCGTAGGTCCGAAAGTCGGCGACGAGCTCAAGAAACGGGCGCGAGACGCGATCATTTTCTCCCTGATTGGGATGTTGATCTACATCGCGTTCCGGTTCAGGCCGATCTACGGCGTCGCGGGCGTCATAGCCCTGTTCCACGACGTCTTCATAACCGTGGGACTGTTCTCCTTAACGGGCAAGGAAATCAGCCTCAATGTGGTCGCCGCCCTCCTCACACTGGTCGGGTACTCGATCAACGACACGATCGTTATTTTCGACCGCGTCCGCGAGAACGTGCGGAACATGCGGCGTGCGGACTTGGGCACGATCATCAACCTGAGCGTCAATCAAACCCTCAATCGCACAATCTTGACGTCGGGATTTACCTTCCTGGCCGTCATGGCCTTGTACTTGTTCGGTGGAGAGGTGCTGAATGGTTTTGCTTTTGCCCTGGTTATCGGGATTATAATCGGCTGCTACTCGACCCTGGCGATCGCTAGCCCGGTTGTGCTGTGGTGGCAGCTGTGGTCGGAGAAGCGCAAGGCGGCCAAGAACGCCGCCTGACAGTGTTTGACGTCACGTACTAATGGTTCTAAGTTTAATGGTAACAGCTATCCTAGGAGGTTTCGGAAATCGTGATCTTACCTTGGCTCAGCCAGGCGGCGGACCCCGATTCGCCACCGAACTGGACGTGCTGGCCTGTTATCTTCAGTTGACCCAGTCAAGGTAGAAAGGAAGAGGGAGACAGATGTTTGAGAACCTGATCGAATCCGCACCAAGTCGTGCCGGCCGGTCAAAAAGCACCCTGTTCGTATCCCTGTTAGTACACGCCATCGCCATTTCGATCCTGATCCTCATCCCGTTGATCTACTATCAGGGGTTACCCGAACAAGAGTTGCTGACTTATTTGGCCCCGCCGCCACCGCCGCCGCCGCCACCGCCGCCGCCACCACCGCCAGCTCCCGCGCAGATGGCGCCGCAAAAAGTGACGGTCGTGAAAATGGACGCGTCCAAATTCCAGGCGCCGACGGAAATTCCCAAAGAGATTCCGCCGCCGATGGAGGACGTGCCTGAGTACTCGAGCGTTGCCGGCAACGTCGGAGGCGTGCCGGGAGGCGTACCGGGAGGCGTCGTCGGAGGCGTACCGGGAGGTGTCACCGGAGGTGTCCTCGGAGGCGTGCCGAAATCGGCTGCCCCGCCACCGCCACCCCCGCCGTCCCGAAAGAAGGACCCCGTCAAGGTGGGGGGAAATGTCCAGGCCTCGAAGCTCATCCACCGCGTGGAACCGGATTACCCCGAGCTCGCCAAGCGGGCGCGCGTGCAGGGCATAGTCCTGCTGAAGGTCACGGTGGACGAGTCAGGCAACGTTGCTAACATCGAGCTGGTCCGCGGTCACCCGCTGTTGACCCAGGCGGCCATGGATGCGGTGCGACAGTGGAAATACTCGCCAACCATCCTGAACAATGAACCGGTCCCGGTCATCGCGACCGTGACGGTCAATTTCGTATTGCGGTAGTCCGAAGTATGTCACGGCGACTGACCGTGCAGGGTGCGCGGGGCTTATCCCCGCGCGCGTTTTGACAATGGAATTTGAATGCAAGAACTATTCATCCTTCAGGGGAGGTAGAACATTATGGGCGTAGGTTTTTTGGAACTGTGGGAAAACATGGGCTATCTGGCTCAAGGCGTCGTCGTAATCCTCGCCATCATGTCGGTATGGTCCATCGGTGTCATGTTTGAGCGGTACCTGACGTATCGTGCCGCTCGTAAACAATCCCGCGCTTTTGCGCCGGCCGTGGCCGAAGCGCTTCGCACGGGTAACCTCAGGGACGCCATCGAGTTGGCTGAACAGAACAAGAAGAGCCACCTGGCCAAAGTAGTTTCGGCCGGTTTGCAGGAATTCGCTGCTCATCAGGGCTCCAAGGAACTGCCCGGTGAAACCATCGAGGCCTCCCGACGTGCGCTGCAGCGCGCGACCGCGATCGGCATCGAGGAATTCAAGCGCGGCCTCGGCGGCCTGGCCACCATCGGCAGTACCGCCCCCTTCGTGGGTCTGTTCGGCACCACCGTCGGTATCATCAACGCGTTTGCGGGCATGAGCTCCGGTGAGGACACCGGTATCGCGGCCGTCGCCGGCGGTATTTCCGAGGCCCTTGTCACCACCGCCTTCGGGCTGTTCGTGGCAGTTCCCGCCGTGTGGATGTACAACTACTTCACCGGTAAAATCGAGTCGTTCATCGTTGAAATGGACAACTCCTCTTCTGAACTTATCGACTACTTCCTGAAGCGAAGAGGCGACAAGTAGGCAGCCATTATTAGAACAGGAGAGGTACTACCATGGGAATGAGTACTGGTGGAGGGTCCAGCGTCAGCAGTGTCAGCCCGGACATCAATGTGACGCCGATGGCTGACATCATGCTGGTGTTGCTGATCATCTTCATGATCACTACCCCCCTACTTCAGGAAGGCATCAACGTTAACAAGCCCAAGGCGCGTAACGCCCAGGAGGCCCCTGAAGTCGAGGCGGAAGACTCGACCATTATCACCATCACCCGCGACAAAAGCATCTACGTGAACGCCGACCTGACGCCTCCAGACAAGCTGATAGACAAGGTGACGGAGCGCGTAGCCGTGGCCAGCGACAAGCCCCTGTTTGTCAAGAGCGACGTCGCCACACCCTATGGAACCGTGGTTGACGTCATCAACAAGGCGCGTGATGCCGGAGTCGAGAGGATTGGCCTGATGGTTGATCGACAGATGCGCGAAGGGAGGGTGCCGTAATGGCTATGAGAACCGGTGGCGGAAGAGGGCCGAAATCGGACATCAACATCACTCCCTACATCGATATTCTGCTGGTTCTTCTGATCATCTTCATGGTCATCCAGCCGAAGACGCAGTATGACCTCGAAGCGCGGGTTCCGCAGAAAGCTGAAGAGCTTGCGGATAAGAACGTCGTCGTTAAATCCGACGCCATCGTCGTTTCGGTGGAGTCCACCGGGATGCTTCGGATCAACGCGGACCAGGTTACGCTTCAGCAGTTGGGATCCCGGCTGTTTGATATCTACAGCGCACGCGCGAACAAGAACATGTTCATCCAGGGCGATCCTGACCTGCCTTTCGGTGACGTCGTCAGAATTATCGATATCGCCAAAGGCGCCGGCGTCGGCGACATCGGTCTGATGACCCCCGAAAGCGGCGGTTAGCAATTTGGAGGCAGTCTCGCATGAGTTCAAGAAAACTGTATGTCATGACCATCGCGGTCGTACTGACCGTTTTCATGGCATCGGGTTGCACGTTCTATAACAAGTTGAAGGCCCGCGATCATCTGAACAAAGGGGTTCAGGCGTACGAGGCGAAGGACTACGTGACAGCCGATGAGCATTTCACGCAGGCCATCCAGCTCGACCCGGAGCTCTTACATGCCTGGCTTTACAAGGCAACGACGTACCGCGTCCAGGTGATCCCGAACGTCTATACTGAGGACAACAAGAAGCGAGCGACCGACGCGATCAAGGCGTTCCAGGATGTCCTCAAAAAGGACGACAAGAACATCAACGCTATCGCCAGCATCGCCAGTCTCTATACAGATCCGCTTCAGGACCATGAAAAGGCCGAAGAGTGGCATCGGACGCGGTTGAGAATCAACCCGAAAGACCCGGAGCCGCTTTACGGAATCGCGGTCATGGATTTCGGAACTGTCAATGAGAAGACCGGCCAGACCGGCGAAAACGTGGAGAACCTCAGTCCCGAAGAAAAGGCCCAGCTGAACGAGCAGGCGGATGCGGGAATCGCGGCGCTCAAACAGGCGCTCGAGATCAAACCCGAGTACACCGATGCTATGCAGTACCTGAACCTTCTCTACCGTGAGAAGGCCAAGCTGACCGAGGACAAGGCCGAAAAGCAGAGGTGGTTGCGCGAAGCAGACACCTTGGCTATTGAAGGCCTTAAACTGCAGCGCAAGCAGCAGGAAGAGTTGGAAATGCAGAGGAAACGGCTCAAGGCATCAACCACCGAAAGCTAGCCAGCTGCTGCAACATCCCGAAAACCACACGGCCGGCAGGGTGATCCCTGCCGGCCTTTTCACTGCCCACTGCCCACTGCCCACTGCCCACTGCCCACTGCCCACTACTCGCCTCGGACCCGACGGATTCGGTCCCGATCATCTGGGGAAAGATCCGCTGTTCAGCTCCTGGTCAGCCTGTCAGGCGGCAGTGCGCAGTTATCAGTTGGTCCCTCAACTCCTGCCCGCCTTGGTATACAATAGGCACTTCTTCAATCGATGATACGTTTTGAGGATTTGGAAGAGAAGGTTCTGGCGTCTCAGCCCAACGCCGATCTGGATCTGCTTCGAAAGGCTTACGTCTTCTCCGCCAGAGAACACCGGGGACAGGTACGCTTGTCCGGTGAACCCTACCTCTCCCATCCCCTGGAAGTCGCCAACATCCTGTGCGACATGCGGCTGGACGCCGCGTGTGTCAGCGTGGGGCTGCTTCATGATGTCGTCGAAGATACCCTGACGCCCATCGAAAAGATCCGCGACCTGTTCGGCGAAGACGTCGCCCATATGGTCGACGGGGTCACCAAGATCAGCAAAATCCACTTCGCTTCCCAGCAGGAACAGCAGGCCGAGAATTTTCGCAAGTTACTGCTGGCGATGGTCGACGATATCCGCGTCATCCTCGTGAAACTTGCCGACCGGCTTCACAACATGCGGACTCTGCAATACCTGAGTCCGGAAAAGCGGAAGGCAATCGCTCAGGAGACCCTGGATATCTACGCCCCCATAGCCCACCGGCTGGGGATGTCCAAAGTGCGCGGAGAGCTCGAGGACCTGGCGTTCAGCTATCTCGATCCTGTGTCATACCAGTCGGTCCTTACCCAGGTGGAGGAGAAAAAGGCGACAAGCGACCGATTCATTCGCGAAATCATTCGCGCGATGGAAACCACCTTTCAGGAGCAGGGCATAGACGCGCAGATTGAGGCGCGGATCAAGCGCATCCACAGCACCTACGAGAAGCTGAGACGTCAGCAGATCAGCCTCGATCAGGTTTACGATTTCATCGCGATCCGGGTCCTGGTTGGCAGCATTCGTGACTGCTACACGGTTCTTGGCATCGTCAACAACATGTGGAACCCGGTTCCGGGCCGCATCAAGGACTTTATTGCCATGCCGCGGCCGAACATGTACCAGTCGCTCCACACGACGGTGATCGGGCCCGATGGGCGGCCGTTTGAGGTGCAGATCCGCACCAACGACATGCACCGGATTGCGGAAGAAGGAATCGCGGCACACTGGAAGTACAAGGAAGGGAAGCTGCAGCGCGACAAGGATGACAAGCGCTTCGTCTGGTTGCGGCACTTGCTCGAGTGGCAACGCGAGGTGAAAGACCCGCAGCTGTTCCTGAGCAATCTTAAAATTGACCTTTACCCCGAGGAAGTTTATATCTTCACTCCCAAAGGTGAGGTCGTCACCCTCCCCAGGGGTGCCACGCCCGTTGATTTTGCGTACTACATACACACCGAAGTCGGACACAAGTGCATCGGTTCCAAAATCAACGGCCGCATCGTCCCCCTCAAGCATCGGCTGAACAACGGCGAAATCGTGGAGATCATTACCGCCGATGATGGCCATCCAAGCCGCGAATGGCTGACATTTGTAAAAACCTCGCGCGCCAGAGGCGCCATTCGGCGGTGGATCAACCTCAAGCAAAAGGAACAGGCGGTCGAAATCGGGCAAAAGCT
>Ga0105092_10000247_pt1 | contig 27470 bp, 16 predicted proteins | sample PPLLak2March2015_FD_87021 | JGI IMG/M metagenome (GOLD analysis project Ga0105092, IMG submission 87021) | Freshwater sediment microbial communities from Prairie Pothole Lake near Jamestown, North Dakota, USA - PPLs Lake P7 Core (1) Depth... | ecosystem: Environmental > Aquatic > Freshwater >... | reverse complement strand
TCTTGCCCGATTGAAGAAAAAGTATGATCCAGAAAACCTTTTCCATCTCAATCAAAATATTTTGCCGGTTTCGGAATAAATCAGTTTGCTGGATAATTATTGTTTTATTCCGGGAATTACTTGCGTGATTCCTTGTTGGGGGAAGCTTTACAAAGAAAATCCCCAAACTTCCTGCGGAAGTTTTTTTTGTTTGTCCTCCGGCCCAATCTCATGCCGGAAGCATGATTTGGGCCGAAGCCCAAACAAAAAAACCCGGCCGAGGCCGGGTTTGGGGATTTTCTTTGTAGCGAGATCGGGAATTGAACCCGAGACCTCATGATTATGAATCATGCGCTCTAACCATCTGAGCTACCTCGCCCTCTTAGCCTGCCGAAGCTTTACGCGTAGGCATGTTGACCACCTAAGCTTTATGCAACGGCGGTATTTGTCCTCTTCACTCATGCTATGCCTGGGAAGAGGGTTGCAAAGATATAATTTTTGGACTAAATTGAAAAAAAAGTTTTGGATTTACGGGACTTATAACTGACATTTTAACCCGACTAATATCTGATTGTTTCACTATGCCGAAGCAACTTTTTGCGTACTTTTAGCATCAATCAAACTAAAGTCCATCGATAACCCTATCATGAATTTGAAATGGTTTATTTATTCCTTTTTTCTGGTTTACTCTGCCGGCATATCCATCGCACAGGAAACTCCGGATCAATATATCGGCTTTGACTGGGGATTCGCTTTTTTCAAAAGCAAACCGTCAGACACCGATCATATCAGGGGAGATGTGACATCTTTTCATACGGAGTCCTCAACCAGCGGCCTGGTATGCATTTCCTTCAGAAGCTCATCCGGTGCTAAATTTGAGACTTACCGCGTAAATAGCAGGATTGGACTGGCGGCAGGATTGCGCTTTTCCCAATTTGTGCAAAACATGGGAAAATGGGGACTGCTTGCAACCGGTGTCAATCATTTCTACTGGCTTTATAACCAGGAAGGCGTTATTACGGATTATGCAAGGGTTAAAAGCATCAGTCAGACATCCAATTATATGGGGTTCCCGGCAGAGATCAGATTCTTTGCATCAAATAGTTACCGTCGGGTCAGGTTGTACTTCAAGGCTGGAGCTGAAATGGAAATTCGCCTGAGAACTAAAACCGAAATCAGATTTAAGTACGATTCCATGAAATCATTTGAAAATGTTGTGACCTCACAGGTTTCGAAACCATCCTTTTTTGGGATGACACTGTATAATTGTATTGGCTTAAATATCGGAGGCGGCCGGAAACCGTCACTTGGCCTTGAGGCCTTTATCCCTGTTCTTAACAGGAGACCCGGATCACCGGGCTTACTGAGCAATATTTACGGAGGGGGCCTTCAGTTTAATTTACAGATTCCTGTTCAATCCAAAATGCGATGAAAAAATATACTTTCTCCGGATTAATATTATCAATGGTATTGTTTGCGGGTTGTATGGATGATTCGGCACTCAGAAGATCAATCTTTATTAAAGACCCGGAATATGCCGGTTTGCCCAAGTATTCGGAATGGGGATATAATACTTTCGGAGCGTACATAAATGATGAAACTTTCTCCTCCGGCGATATTCAGGCACCTGCCGTGATTGAGTCCAACGATACCTCCATGTCGTTTGTCCTAACGGGTGAAAAAGGCACTGATATATCCGGTAAAACCCGAATGTCCATGACATTTGTAATTCCCGGCTTTGCACCGGAAAATTACCAGGATCTGACCTTTTTGGATGATTCCGCAATAAACCTGCAATTATCAGGATGCAGGGTTCTGATTACAATGGGAACAATTCAATATGAGGCCGATACCCTGACCGGTGAACTCCTGTTTAAAAGAGTGCAAAACCTTTTTGTTGATCTCAATCCTGAAGAAATTATCCTGTCCGGAACTTTTGATTTCAATGCCTATCTGAACGATCACCCCATTCATGTCTCCCATGGGCGATTTGACGTAGGCATCGAACCTGGTACGTTTTATCATGAGTATCCATACCAATAGACGATGAGTTATAATTTGGAACTACAAAATCAAAACACAGATCAGACGTGTTTACCTTTAGTATCTCTTTGAAATTGTTGATGTTAAAAATAAACTCTTTTGGATTCCCTTTGTTAGACCTGTATATTACCCAGGTGCAAGAAAGAATTTGGAGTTTCTTTTGTTATTTCAATCGTATTTTTCCAATTATTGGTACAGTTCCGTAAGAAAGAATGGCAAAATTGAAATTAAAAAATAATGTTAAAAAGCAATACCCACAAATTTGTATGATACAATTAAGACCCTATTCAGTTGTCTTCCTGAATTTAATTCTGTATATGCTTTTCGGATTCTCTATTATCAGTGCACAGGAAGTAGTTGGTCCTGCCGGTGATTCACATGGTAATGCAAATGGATCAGTAAGTTCTGCAATCAGCGAACCGGTACCGGAAACGTTCACCGGGAAAAACAAAATCCTTACCCAGGGTTTTCACAAGGCCAATCTCGTAGTGACTCTAATAGACGAATTGCCCGGTCTGGATTTTGAAATTTCAGCCTTTCCCAATCCTGCAGCTGATATTGTAAAGCTCCAAATAAGTAATGAAAGTATTGCATGGTTGCAATATAAACTTTACGATATTAACGGCAATCTATACCTGCAAAACAGGCTTGGAAGTTCTGAAACTGAGATTCCATTTGGCGATTTGCATCCGGCAGAATATATTCTTATAGTAACTGATCAGAACAAAGAGTACAAATCATTCAAGATTGTTAAAACCCATTAATAAGAAGAAAAGCTTATAGCCTACAACCTATAGCCTACAGCCTGCCTGCCTACGCATAGCCTTAGCCAGGCAGGCAGGCCTGCAGCCTCTTAACCTCATAATTTCACCACTTTACCTATAAAAATAATTGTATTTGTCGTGGTTTCCCGGATGACAAACAGGAATGGATGGTCAACATTGAAGGGAATGAAAATCGGTTCAGAGGGAACGCTGGTTGTGTTAACTCCGACCACTGTAACAGCGGCCGCTTCTGTACCTTCCTCATTAACTTCTACAAAAGAATTGTGCTTTACAAAACTGATGTACAGTTCCTGCCCGGGATTTATATTGCTGAAATCCGCATCATTGGGGAAAAATGCTTTTACCATACCCAATGCTTTCAGATCATCGTTCAATTTCCTTTCGTATTCAAACTTGAACTTCGGCATCGAAATATCAACATTGGCTTCGTCCAGCTTATTAAGCCATTCGCTCCATATATCGGGTGTAAGTCCCGTAGCAAGCGGGCCCACCGAATAACCGCTACCCGGCAATAGAACGATCATAGAAAAGTTCTCCTGGCCATAAGGCATTTCCACCATTTGCAAACTGTCGTTGGCATAATAGAGGAATGTACCTTTCTGATGCATGAAGGGAACAGTTGATTGTTCTTCGGGAGAGGATCGGAACGTTCCATCTGCTGTATCATCCTTCTTGAAACTGTAGGTCCACTGGCCCTTAAAATAAATTGCATTGATCAGGAACATTACCTGGTCATCTGAAATGGCATCAATTACTTTGGTAATTTTATCATTCGTTTTGTCTGCCACCCAATTGTTGATTGTATTGGCCGAACCCGGATCACTAAAATCAAGCGGCCTTACTTCAGCATTATAATATTTCCGGTTTACCGAAAGAAAATCGGGCAGTACGTCGAAACCCTGCCTGTACCATATGGAATTGGCAATTCCCAGTTTTACCGTCGGATCCAGATTCAGCAAAGCATTGCTCAGAGTTTGAAAATGCCCGTTCACCTCATCAGCAGACAAATCAGGGAAACGAAGCGTGTTTTGCATCTCCGTGCGGGTGTCACCGTTGGCCCCGTTATAAGTCATGGCCAGCGCCAGCGATATACTCAATGGTGAAATGAAGAGATTCTTATCAGGACTTTCACTGACATTGACCTCCCGGAAGATATCAAAACCGAAAGCATTGTTTGATAATACAAGTGATTTCTGGTTGCTGGTCAGATTAACCTGCACCAATTCCCTTTTTTCAGGGGCGTTTTCTTTGCTGCAGGCGGCATTGACAGCCAATATAATGAGAATAGCAAGAATTGAAGGTTTCATAAAATATTTGTTTACCGATAGACGGGAAATAGAATGAAAAGGTTGCTTTAGCCTACGAGTTTAGCGATCAATCCGAAGCCGGTCAGGCCGGTTTCGGATTATCGAAATAACCCGATCCGTCCCAGCAGTGAGTGCACAGTTTTTCTTTTGGAAGACCGATGGCGCCTACAAGATCATTAAGTTTCTGATATACAAGGGTGGTGAGGTCAAGGTTTTTTCTGATCTGTTCTACCATGCAGGCATACTTCCCGTTCCTGTAATCCGAATAATCCTTCATATCAAACTCATCACGATCCTCGAGTTTCTTCACCGCCTTGTGGGTTGCAAGGTCCAAGTTAGACCTGGATCTGCTGAAGTTCAGGAATTCACACGGGTAGGTGAGGGGAGGACAGGCGATTCGCATGTGGACTTCTTTGATGCCTGCAGCATGGAGATTACGGACATTGTCTTTCAGCTGCGTCCCCCGTACAATTGAATCATCAAGAAAGATCCCTTTTTTTCCGCGTACAACCGAATCATTGGTGATCAGCTTCATGCGGGCGACCAGGTCACGTGTAACCTGACTTTGCGGCATGAAACTGCGTGGCCATGTAGGTGTATATTTTGTATAGGGACGCTTAAGCGGAATCCCTCTTGCATTGCTGTAACCCATTGCATGACCGATACCCGAGTCCGGAATGCCGGCAACAAAATCAGCATGCACAGTATCATTCGCTGCCAGGGCAGCACCGCAGTGGTACCGGCATTCATCCACGTTGATGTTTTCATAAAACGAGGGCGGATATCCATAATAAACCCAAAGAAATGAACATACCTGCATTCTGTCGCCCGGTTTGCGCAACTGTTCAATTCCTTCGGCTGTGATCCTGACGATTTCTCCGGGACCGAGAAATCTTTCGGTTTCAAACGACAGATTCGGGAACGAGCAGGTTTCAAATGCAACCGCCCTTGCATCCTGCTTTTTTCCTATAACAACGGGCGTTCTTCCCAGCTTATCCCGGGCAGCTATGATGCAATCCTCGGTGAGAACCAACAGTGAACAGGAACCTTTTACCCGTTTGTATACATTCTCAATCCCGGCCAGAAAATCATCAGCTTCTGCAATAAGCTTGGCAACCAGCTCCGTGGCATTAATTGATCCCTGGCTTGTTTCTGCAAAGGTCTGGTGCTTTTTGAGAAAATAAGCCTCCAGTTCGTCCATATTTATGATCCTGCTTACCGTGGCTACAGCAAAACGTCCCAAATGGGTCGTAACCTGTATGGGTTGTGCTTCCGTGTCACTGATGACACCAATGCCAATATTCCCGGTGAATCCGGCCATATCTGATTCAAACTTATTCCGGAAGTAGCCATCCTCCAGGCTGTGTATGGCACGCTGAAATCCATTTCCGGCAGAATAAAATGCCATGCCTGCTCTCTTGGTTCCCAGGTGTGAGTGATAATCAGTTCCGTAAAAAACATCAGAAACGCAACTGTTTTTTGAAATACTGCCGAAAAATCCGCTCATGGTTTGAAATTATCAGGCATAATATTGACCGGCTAAATGTAAATAAACTATTGTATATTAAAAGCACGTGTTGATAAGTGTCTGAAAAACCCTGTCACGGTTGGTATAATTATAGGATGTTCACCGTGCTTAAAAAAAGATTATCTTTCTCTTATAATTATTCAAAATGGCACAAAAAAAAGCATACCTTTTCATGACATGTCTCATGCTGTGTGCACTTTCTGTTTTATCAAACGGGACATATTACCTGGATGCCGCAGATGGAAATGACAACAATTCCGGTATAAGTGAAAGGGAAGCCTGGAAATCATTACGGAAAATAAACAATACCACGTTCCGGCCGGGCGATGTTATTTTGCTGAAAAGAAATAGGGTGTATGACGGGAGTCTTTTGTTGATTGGCTCCGGCAAGCAGGGCTCAATTATTAAGCTCAGTGCTTATGGTGCCGGAAGACGACCCCTGATAAATGCCACAGGCCGGGAGACTGCCATCAGGCTGATGGATGCCGGCCACTGGGTAATTTCAGATATCGAAACCACAGGCGGGGAAAAAGCCGGGATCTTTGTTGGATGTTCCAAACATGACCAGGTAATAGAGGATATCAAAATCTCAAATTGTTATGTCCATGATATTGGTGACAGTACCAAACCGGATTGGGAATTGTCCACCACCACCGGGGGCATCATTGTGGTTAACGGAGCATTTGATGAAGCCGGAAAACCGGTTTTCTACAATTCGGTTATTAATAATATCCTGATCCGCAACTGCATTGTGCGGTACAATCAGCGATGGACCTGCATCAGCATTAGTTCGGGCAAACCACGCGGCATCCGCGGTAATTCGAATTCCATAAACAACTGTATCGCCGAGTACTCTGCAGCTGACGGGATCAGAATGAATGGTGTTCAAAACAGCACCATTGAATACTGTGTAATGTATAAAAACGGTTCCTGGCCCCAATCTGCGGGCAACAACCTTGGCGGCCTCGGAGCCTGGTTCTTCGACGCCGAAAACTGTACTATACAATACTGTGAGGCATCTTATGTTGGCGCAAAAGAAACCGATGGCGGAGCTTTTGATATCGACTACTGGCAGAAAAACAGCACTGTCCAGTATTGTTACGGCCATCACTGCGCGGGATACGGCGTTTCGGTTTTTGGTGCCGACAACTCCTTTCCGACCGAAAATTCCGTGGTGTGCTACAATATATTCGCCAATAATGGGCGGGATACCACATTTGCCTTCCAGGGCGATTTTTTTGTGTTTACGTGGAATGGCGGATTGCTCAATGGGGTAAAAATTCACGATAACATAAGTTTCTGGGAACCATCGAAATCTGCTCCGGCCCTGAAATTCCAGGCAGATTTTACAGGTAGCAAATCAAATTCGTTTACGCGGAATACAATTTATTCCGGGCATCCCTGGATGGTGACTGCCAAAAACGATTCCCTCCGCTCTGACAGCAATCTGTACCGGTACCCCATACCCGGAAAAACAACAGATCCTGGAGCACCCGTCTGGGAATACAGGAAGGAGAAGTATTATTCGTTGCAGGACTGGAAAAATGCCTCCGGCCTTGACCGGAATAGCAGGATTGAAGAGAAGGGTATCATAGATTATTCTTTTATTGGTGGTGAAATATCCCCCTGGGATGCAGATCTTGGGAATTTCAAGGGAAGCCCGTTGCTGATATTTTCTACCGGTCAATACAATGACGACAGGATGGTTATCAATGATACCCTCATGGCGCAACTGGCTTTTATCAAAAGCATGGAACGGCAGTATGGTGAAAAAGGCCTGAAAGTTTTGTTATTATTGGAGGCAGATCCGAATAATAATATTGCCATGATGAATTTCCTGGAGGATCATGAACTTATGGGAAATCTGCTTATTACAATTAACAGTGCGAATAAGGCACGGGAAAATTTTCATGGGATTAGCAATCCAACGACATTCCTTGTTTCGAAGGAGGGTTTAATGATCAGGAAATGGGAAAATCTGGCATTGCCAGCACAGCTTGGTTTTGCGATTGAGTTGATCCTAAACACCGAATACTGACCTGGCCGGCAGGCAGGTTACCGCTTCATCCCCTGATCCTGTCCGTGACCTTCCGGTGCCATTTTATATCTTCCCACATTCCCCTGAAATGAGGATGTGTGAAATTTGATGTACAAATAAACTTATAATTATCGTGCTTACGCGCCAGATCGACGCATATTTCCGCACTCTCCTTTACCCATTTCCAGTCCAGGTCCGGATGATCGAACCAGAATATTGGTCCCCATCCTTCCGTGTTTCCGCACACTATATTAAGTTTTGAAGCCATACCGGAAATGGACGACAATCTTCCATCCATCCATCCGGCCAGCATCGCCATATTCTCTTTCCAGAATTCCAGCAGTCCGGAATATACGTTTCTGTAATCCAGAGTCTGATCTATTTTTCTGATTTCCGAAAGTCCGGGTATTTTATTTGAATGTTCAAACCAGATATGATAGTCCAGCGCGTTAAAAAGTGACAGATCAATCTGATCCAGTTCCATCCCTGAATCGAGCGATGCAAAAAAGTCAATGCCCGGATATTTTTCTTTCATTTTCCGGATGAGATTGCTTATGAAATCATTGTAGAATTCCTGCTGGAGCGGATTTCCTTTACCGGATATGATCACATCGGGTAAATTTGCATCCGGATTGTCCGTTTTATATTGTTTAATATCAGATAAGCTGTTCATTTTTTCCTTGAACCAGTCATAACCATGCCAGTTGGGATATTCATTCAGTAAATCCACATAAATTACATTGTCAAGCAGACCGTGGGATTGAAGAAAGGACAGGGTTTCATCCCATGCCCTTAACAGTCCGCCCTCTTCCCTGAATATACCTTTCCGGGCAGTGCCATGCTGTAAAAACCAGGTTGCCAAGCCAACCTTAATTTCATATTTGCGGCATTTGGGCAGAAATTCCAATAAAGCCTCGCGCGGACGGAAAGACATGGTGTAATCATTTCCCCAGAGAGAGGGTCTCCAGCCATCCTTAACGCTTCTAAACTCCTGTTCAATGTTTCCTTTTGAATCTGACGCTACAAACTGTGGCATGGCATCCATTCTGATGGCATTGTAACCTCTTTCTGCCAGTGCTTCCAATACATGATCCCAGTCTTCAAATTCACCATACCGGTGATGTCTTAATATCCAGCTGAAATCCCACATTGCAATAGCAAGGGGTTTCCGGATACCGGAAATTCTGACCGTCTTTTTATTTCCGTCCGGCTGCATAGGACCGGGAAAGGGAGTGATTGCCGGGTGAATAGTAGCAATTCCTGCCCCGAGTGCTATTTTCCTTATAAAATTGCGTCTGTCCGTTCCCATAATGGGTTAATTTGCTAAATTTAATCAATTGTGAGATAAATCCTTTGACCTTATTATCCTGTCTATGAAAATTCTGCTGACACTGCCGGATCATGTCAGGAACTGGCGCATCCCCGTCTGCTGCATCGTGGTAATATTAAAGGTGAGAATGGAGTTTGGAAAGAATGATAAGTGACGGAAAATTAATAAATTCGATTATGGGTATGCTTAATCCGTACAAGTATAAACAGGTATCCTCCGTTCTGCTGATCTTTCTACTAATTACTGCATGTAGCCAGAAGGAGATCAGAATATCGTCGCCGGATAATTCCATCGCATATACTTTCACATTAAAGAATAACGTGCCGGAATACAGCATTTCATATAAGGAAAAGCCTGTTGTAGTAAACGCCCAGTTGAGCCTGTCATTCGTTGAAAAAGGGGAATATAAAAGCGGTCTGGAAGTTGCTGAGCCTCTATTCCGCGAGGGAGAAGAGAAATACGACCTTCCCGTTGGCAAAACACGATCAGTTCATGATCTGTACTCCGAAGTTGCCATTCCACTCCGGGAAAGAAAAGGACCCCACAGAAAAATAAATCTCGTTGTAAGAGCATTCAATGACGGCATAGCCTTTCGGTATGAAATCCCTGAACAGCCAGAATGGAGTTCGTTTTCCCTGTCAGAGGAAAACACCACATTCCGGTTCCGGGGTGATCCAAAGCTGCTGGCCTTGTTTCTTCCGAATTTCACCACTTCACACGAAGGTCCTTATAGTTCGCTTCTGTTGAGCCAGGTGAAAGAAGACACCCTGATGGATGTGCCTGTATTGTTTGAATTCCCCGGATCCGTATTTGTGTGCATTACTGAAGCGGCATTGGTCGATTATGCAGGGATGTACCTGGTAAAGCACAATGGGATTGTAACAAGCAGATTATCTCCATTACCCGGAAAAAGTGAAATAGCGGTAAAGTCCACATTGCCCCGCCGTAGTCCCTGGCGTGTGCTGATGATCAGTGACAGGGTGGGGACATTAATTGAATCAAACATGATCACAAGCCTTAACGAGCCATGCAAAATAAGTGATCTATCATGGATAAAACCCGGAAAATGCACCTGGCCCTGGTGGAATGGAAATGTTACACCTGCAGGTGACTTTGTACCCGGTAATAATTTTGAAACCAATAAATATTACATAGATTTTTGTGCAAGGAATGGATTGGAATATCATTCTGTGGTGGAATACGGCGGACAGGCATGGTATGTTAACGATGGGGAAGGATTTGCGCCGGGCCCCAACACCGATGTGACCAAACCAGTGAACGGCCTGGATATGCAGCAAGTTTGCGATTATGCGAAAGAAAAAAATGTCGGGATAAGGTTATGGGTGCATTGGGCTGCGTTGTATCCAAAACTGGATGAAGCTTTTATGCAATATGAAAAATGGGGTATCCGTGGGCTGATGGTAGATTTTATGGACCGGGATGACCAGGAAATGATAAGAATACAGGAAGAGATCCTCGAAAAAGCAGCGATGCATAAAATGCATATCCAATTTCACGGCACATGTAAACCAACCGGACTTTCACGAACCTGGCCCAACGAGTTCACAAGAGAGGGAGCCATGAACTACGAATATAACAAATGGAGCAACCTGGTAGATCCCGATCACGATATCCATATTCCGTTTACCCGGATGGTTGCCGGGCCCGTGGACTACCATCCCGGTGGTTTCAGGGCGGTTGAACCGGATAAGTATAAAATTCAATATACGGAACCTTTGGTGCAGGGCACCCGATGTCATATGCTGGCCATGTATGTGGTACTCGAAAGCTACCTTGGCATGTTATGCGACTTTCCGGCAGCATATGAAGGCCAGCCGGGTTTTGATTTCCTGAAAAAAGTGCCGGTTACCTGGGATGAAACCCGGGTGCCCGTTGCGGAACTGAATGAATTCATCTGCATTGCAAGAAGAAAGGGCAGTGAATGGTATACCGGAGCGATAACAAGCCGGAAAAAAAGGGTAATTGATATCCCGCTTAACTTTCTGGGCGCCGGAAAATATATTGCAGAGATATATACTGATGCTACGGATGGCGATCCCAATCATCTGATCAGCGAAACCCGTGCCGTAAGTAATTCTGATACCCTGACTGTAAATCTAAATGCAGGAGGAGGTATGGCAATGCATGTTTACAAATGAAAAGCACCGCCAGGATGACAGGTCTTTTATAGAATTGTCCTCATTCATATTGATATAGAAAAATCACCGGTTTTTTTTGATTTTGTCTTTCATTAGTGTCCGGTAATATAATTAACAGGGAAAGCCTTGAAATAATTCAACCTCTACGAGGTTGTTAAAAAGGGAGGTCATTATTAAATGTCCTACAATATTTCAACTTCTACGAAGTTGTATTGTATCCTCGTAGGGGATAAATTATTGTAGAAGAATAATTTGCGTAAACTCTCCAACCTCGTAGAGGTTGAATTGTAATATTAGTCGGACAGAAATTCGTCTGCTTTCCAATAAATCCTATTCTATGACCTTATTAACCTGTATATTATAAATTTCAATCCGGCATGGATTACCCTCCCTGTGATCCTGCATAAAAGACCTGCCAATCCTTTTATATTTTTTCGTACCTTTGCACTATGAAAATTAACGGAAATACAGCCCTGCTGGCGGAAAAAATTAACAGGCTCAGGAAAAAGAAAAATGCCGTTATCCTGGCCCATTATTACCAGGTGCCCGAAATCCAGGATATCGCCGATTTTGTGGGGGACAGTCTTGACCTGTCCAGGAAATCCGCGGATACCAATGCCGATATTATCGTCTTTGCGGGTGTTAATTTTATGGCAGAAACCGCCAAAATATTATCCCCGGAAAAAAAGGTCCTCATACCTGACCTGAATGCAGGATGTTCCCTGGCTGAATCTTGTCCGGCTGACCTGTTCAGGAAATTCAGGGACAAATACCCGGACCATATTGTGGTTTCCTATGTCAATACCACTGCCGATATAAAAGCCATGACAGATATTACATGCACTTCCACCAATGCCGTCAGGATCATCAACAGTATTCCGAAGGAACAGCCCATTATTTTTGCTCCGGACCGGAATCTGGGCAACTATCTCAACAGCCTAACCGGGCGCAATATGGTGATCTGGAATGGTGCATGCCATGTGCACGAAGAGTTTTCGCTGGAAAAAATCATGACCCTCAGGAACAAATACCCGGATGCAAAACTCATCGCCCATCCCGAATGCCAGAAACCAATACAGATAGCAGCTGATTTTATCGGATCTACATCTGCTTTGTTAAAATTCACTGAAACAGATAATTCACGGGTATACATCGTAGCTACGGAATCGGGTATTTTGCACCAGATGAAGAGAAAAAGCCCGGAAAAGACCTTTATCCCGGCACCTCCCATGGATTCAACATGCGGGTGCAGCGATTGCCGGTTTATGAAACTCCACGATCTGCAAAAGATTTATGAAAGTCTGCGCGATGAAAAATTTGAGGTACAGGTGGATCCGGAAATCCGGAAAAAAGCATTGATACCGATACAGAGAATGCTGGAGTTGTCGGCCTAGAAAGATGGTTTCAGGGGCTTCGCCCGCCTGCCTGCCGGCAGGCAGGTTTCAGGTTTCAACGATCAGCTATCAGCTATCAGCCTACAGCCTACAGCCTAATACTCTATACCATGATAAAACTAAATCGTCGTTCATTTATCGGCCAGACCGCCGTATTTGCAGGGGGTCTTTCACTTGGTTTGCATTCATGCATGGGAGACAAAACTGATATTCTTCAGGGTATCAGGGAATTTATTCGCAATGTGGCAAATCCTGACGGATCTTTCAGGCCCGGGATCAATCCTGATTATAAAGGGACTTCTGACACAGGATTGTCCGGAATTGCCGCCCCGGCATATGCCACAATTCTCTGCTCCACCTTCGGGTGGGCTCTTCCCTATGCCGCCAGGACAACAGAGTTCTTACTTTCATGCCAGAGACCTGATGGTGCTTTTTATGCCCCAAGCGGTAGCATGGACAGCAACGAACCGCTTTCGAAGCTTTACAATACTGTACAGGGAGTCGTTTCCCTCCGCCTGCTTGGTGTGCAGCCTGCATATGATCCCATGCCTGTGATCGGGTATTTTTTCAATGATGGTGAATTTAAAGAGCTTCCTCTTTATACAACCAGCTTCTTTCCCTTGTTCTACTTCGCCATGCATCAAAAGATGCCTGAAAATGTCGATAATCGGATGCGTGAATATATACTTCAGGAACAAAAAGCGGATGGCTATTTGCAGGATCATGTGGCCGCCACATTTCATGCTGCCCACTATTTCCGGCTCACTGGCAGGCAGGTCCCGAAGGCAACTGAAATGACTGAGAGGGTGATCAGGGATCAGAAAGAGGATGGTTCCTGGCATTTAATGGACCCTGACTGGGATGTTCATGCCTGTTTTGATGCGTTGTTCATTCTCCGCCAGGTTGCCGACCAGCGGGATCCGCGCGTCACCGAAGCTTACCAGAAAGCCAATGAATGGATCATCCGGTGCAGAAAACCGGACGGTGGTTTTACCCATTATCCGGAGGAAACCGAATCCGATATGGATGCCGTCTATTTCCATGCCGGGGCCCTTGTGGAAACCGGATACCTGAAAATAAAACCGGATCTGGAAAATGAGGAGATCATGGGCTGGGGACATGCCATGAAACCGGGAAAAAGGTATACTTGTTTACAATAATTTTTTGACTGCGGGATAAGTCTACCGGCCGGACTTAATAACAATTTTAGCGCTTTTCAATCCATTTGAAGAGGCAGTTACGACGATGTCACCGGGTTCCTTCCCTGATTTAATGATCGCGAGACACCGGCCCTGCCATGCTTTACGCGTTGGCATCAGAAAGCTTTCCGTACTCATTGGATTTGCATTCGCCAGGGAAGCCAGGGTTCCGGGACCGGAAACCTCGATTTTTACAGGATAATCTGCCTTGGGATCGCGCAAACCATTCTCATCCACCAGTTCCACGGTAATATAGCTGAGATCCTGCCCGTTGGCCTGAATCAGTTGTGTGTCAGCCTGTAATTTTATGGAAAGCGGTTTTCCCGTAGTTTCCAATATGGCTTGTGCTGTGCCGGACTTTTTACCTGAGCCTTCTGCTTTCAATACCCCGGCCTGGTATGGAACCTGCCAGGTTGCCGTAAACCTGTTCAGCTCATTTGTTTCCTGCTTTCCAAGAGATTTGCTGTTCAGGAACAGTTCAACTTTTTCGCAGGAAGAATAGACAGTCACTTCCATGGACCGGTTTTCATATCCCTGCCAGTTCCAGTCGGCAACCACATCGCTCCAATGCCACAGGCTCCAGTACTCCCTCTTCTCATTTACGGGAAATGAAGGTTCGGGCGGTTTTACAAAAATGGAAATTTTTCCTTTTTGCCACAGAACATCCCGGTAGCAGGATTGGGGACGCTTCCACCCACAAATATCAATATCACCGCAGAATGCCAACGTCCATGGAAAGAAATCCCTGTTCTGGTAATAACCCCGCCATCCTATGCTGGCCTCCCCGATATAATCGAATGAAGTCCAGACGAAATCACCCATGACCCATGGATATTTAACGGCATCCATCCAATAATCAAATGCCTCCAGCGGAAACGACTCAGTGCAATACATGATCCGGTCCGGAACCCGCTCATGATCCAAAAGGTATTTATCCCTTGCATAATTATATCCTGCCACATCCAGTACATCGAAAAAGGGGTCCTTTTTTTCCGTTACACCGTTCACTGCAGCGGTTACAGGGCGTGTTGGTTCCAGTTCATGTATTAAATCCCTGAGCTTTTGTGCCACAGCCACAACCTCAGGAGAATCCATTCCCTGAATTTCATTGCCAATGCTCCACATTATTATACTGGGATGATTGCGGTCACGCAATATCATGCTTTCTATATCCCTTTGCCACCACTTTTCAAAATACAAATGGTAATCATGGGCATTGTTGGGCCTGACCCACATGTCAAAAGCTTCATCAATCACCATCATTCCAAGCCTGTCACAAGCTTCAAGAAATGCCGGCGAGGGTGGATTGTGAGCGCAACGGATGGCATTGTATCCGCTTGCTTTTAACAGTTCAACCCTTCGCTCTTCTGCCCTGTCATAGGTTTTTGAACCCAATGGACCGTTGTCATGATGGACACATCCGCCTTTAATTTCAAGGGCATTGCCGTTAAGCTGAAGCCCTTTTCCGGTGCTGAAAGTAATTGAACGAATGCCAAACTTCGTTTCCAGGCTGTCCGTTAGTATTCCATTACTGTAAACGTAAGAAATTGCGGTATAAAGTCCTGGTGAATCCGTTGACCACAATTCCGGGGAATTGATGCCGGCATCCTGCCTGAATTCAATATCCTGACTGGCGGGAATTGATTCCCGGGACCTGGTTTCCGCCTTTACAATGCCATTTGGATTTTTAATACGGGTCACAAGTTCTACAGCAGCTGTATTATCCGATGAATTGCTGATCCGGGTTCTGATATGCACCGAAGAGGCTGCCGTTGACACTTCCGGTGTGATGATGTACGTTCCCCATGGCGCAATGTGAACCGGGTCCGCGACCCGCATCCATACATGCCTGTAGATCCCTGATCCTGAGTACCAGCGGCTGTTCTGGCCTTCATTCCTGACCTGCACCGCGAGAACATTATTTTCTCCGAATTTCAACTTGTCGGTTATGTCATACCAGAAACTGGTATAACCGTAGGGATGATTTCCCAGGAGCTGGCCATTCAGCCATACATCAGCGTCCATATATATGCCGTCAAACTGGACATAGACCTTCCTATCCTTATTTCCGGCGTCCATGGTGAAAGATTTGCGGTACCATCCTGTACCTCCGACCGTAAATCCTGTTGAGACCTGCCCTATGGCATCCGTATGAAATGGGGATTTGGTGCCGGGCAGGTCTTCGATGCTCCAGTCGTGAGGCAGGTCCAATATCCGCCAGGAGGCATCATTAAAATCCTCGCGTTCGGCTCCCTGTGCACCACCCCTGTGAAATCGCCAGTCGAAATCAAAAAGAGTCGCCGATTTGCCGATAGTTTCATCTGAACTGACTGTTTCACCCCTCAGTCCAAATAAACTGACCTGACTTATCAGGAGAATGCTTATCAACCCAAGATTCGATAGTTTTTTAATTATGGTGTACATGATGGCTGAAGTTTAGGAATGACGACAGATTTACTCGGGAATCAATATGAATATTTGCAGGATTTTTCAAAAAACTAATATTAAAAGTAATAAATACTTTTATATCTGTATCACTCAATTAAATTTTTTTGTACATTTCAATAGCATATGATCGCATATTTTGAATAACCATTTCAGGCTTCCTTTCTGCATCGATATCATTTCATAATTTCAAATACGCCGATAAAAAAATGATCTCATTGAAATCTTTGTCAAAGCATCCGGCAGGAATCGTTTTTCATGTTTTAATCATCATGATATTTGTTACCGGAAGTTGCACAGTAAATAAAACTGCATCTGAAGAGTTGTTCAATCCTGCATCATGCGATACGCAATTAATAAATTCAGCCACCGGTGATTCCTGGTTCTTGAAGGACGGAGCGCTGGTAGTTAATTTAGTGCCGGGGAAATACGGTTCGGTCATTTCGATCAAATCATCGGGCGGCTTATGGGATGCTTCAAAGTATCGTTTTATCAGGTGTGAAATTGAAAATTCAGGTAGTTTGCCCCAATTGGTAGAGTTGGGTTTTGGCAATTATGACCTTACACTTGGCGGTACCCTTGTTCCGCCGGGGGAGAAGAAATTTTTAAAAGCGGTTATTTACCGTAATCAACATCCTGCCTATATCGATAGTCTGTTTCCGGTAATGCATGGTAAGCCCGACGGAACATTGCGAAGTTGGATGAAGAGCACATGTGATTCTGTTGAATGCATTAATCTGCTTTTTCCCGGATCCGGAGATGGGTCACAGATCAAAATTGGCAGGATATGGTTAGAAGGTCCATATATTTTATACCCGGCAAACGAACTTAAAAAAAGATATTACCCTTTTGTCGACAGGTTTGGACAGCTCAATGACCGCGAATGGCCGGACAAAATTAAGGATGAAGCTGACCTGGCTGATCATGATGAGAAAGAGAGCATGGACCTTGCAAAGCATCCGAGGCCAGTGGCCTGGGACATCTATGGCGGATGGGCAAACGGACCTCAATTGGATTCCACCGGGAGATTCAGAGTTGAAAAATATAACGGCACATGGTGGTTTGTAGATCCTGCCGGGAAGCTTTTCTGGTCAAACGGCTTTGATTGCGTGGAATTCGGCCGGCAAAGCCAGACCCGCATATCCGGCCGTGAGGGTTACTTTGAATATCTACCGTCACCCGGAAGTCCTGAAGCCCGGCTTTATTACACTACGGGCGAGGGTGAAAATATAATGAAGTACCTGAGCTTTCATTCATTGAATCTCAGCAGGAAATATGGTGAATCATGGAAGGAGATCAGCAATGAAAAGATACATCAGCGAATGGTCAGCTGGGGATTTAATACCATTGGCAATTGGTCAGACCGGAACATTTACCTGAAGCGCAGGACTCCCTATGTTCTTACTTCCAATACGGAAAAAACAGGAGAATTATCAGACCCTTATCTTCCCGGCTTCAGGGAGAAACTTCTTGAGAACCTTGCAGCAAGCAAAGAGGAGCTTGCCGATCCCTGGTGCATTGGTGTTTTTATTGATAACGAACTGAAGTGGGGAACCAAATGGGCTTCGAAAATGGGTGAACAGATACTCGTTGCACCACAATCACAGCCGGCTAAAAAAGCATTCGGGGAAATGCTCAATAAAAAATACTCTTCAATTACTGAATTGAATAAGGCCTGGGGAACTGCTTTTGACAACTGGGAACAGATAATAAAAAATCATGAGTTTATTCCTGGTGCTATTGCTGATACGAAAATGTTTATGAATGAATTCGCGACAAAGTACTACTCGGAATGCCGCGATGCTGTCAGGAAGATGTCTCCTGATCTTTTGTACCTTGGTTGCCGGATGGATTTTCATCTGTATCCGGAAGACACAACGCTGAACGACATCATAAGAATCGCAGCTCAATATTGTGATGTGGTAAGCTTTAATCGCTACAGATATACATGCGCTGAGCTAAAACCCCCTGACGGTGGAGACTATCCGCTGATCATCGGGGAATATCATTTTGGTTCATTGGAAACAGGATTGCTGCAGCCTGGTTTGCGCTACGCTGCCGATCAAAATGAACGGGCTGATCTTTTTGGCTTTTATCTTACCAGTGCATTGAAAAATCCATTTATCATCGGAGCCCATTGGTTCCAGTTGGTTGATCAATCCGTTGCAGGAAGGGGAGATGGAGAGAATTACCAGGCGGGTTTCCTTACAGTCGGAGATGTCCCTCAGCATGAAATGATCAACCGGTCGAGGGAGATTGGTTATAATATGTATGAGATCAGGACGGAAATCAAATAAAACCGGAGTGGTTTTTATCAACCAAATTCCAATGAATATGAAAAAGAGAATTGTCATCTTCATTATGCTGGGCATGCCGGTTTTATTTTCAGGCATGAGGGAAACCCATACAAACTCAATGAATAAAGTTGACCAGGTGCTTTGGGTGGTCAAAGATCTTTCCAATACCATGGCTCAGTGGGCAATACTTGGGTTTAACCAGGTTGTGGAACTTGATACTGTGGATGCGAATCTGAAAATAGCCGGAAAAGTAGTTAAACTGAGAATGGCCAAAGCGAATCTTGGTGGTGCAAACATAACATGGATCCAACCATTGGGGGAGGGATCACTTTTTTCAGAATTTCACAGTTCTTATGGGGATGGTGCCATGAGCCTTGTCCACAGAATGGAAAACAACGATGTCCTTCAGGCTGAATTAGCCCGTTTATCCGGAATCGGGTTGAAAGTCAAGGAAGTGATCACCATTGTGACAGATAATGGAAATCTTTATTATACACTTCTGGATACCAGAGAAGAAGGGAAATATTATCTCGGCTTTACATATGGGGATGATGACCTGAAGATAATGCATGACCTTTCCCCTGAGAACCTTCACCATATGAAGATTAACCAATATGCTTTTGCGATCAAAAAGGCAGAGCCTGTTTCTGAATTCTGGCACAAAGCTGGCCAGCCTGTATTCCAGATCAATCATCCTGAGCTGGGGAATAAGCATTATTACGGAGAAACAGCAGATCACGATCTTATACAGGGCTGGCAAAGACACGGAACAGTTGCTTATGAATGGTGTATACCTGTAAAACTGCCTATTGTCTATGAGGATCATATCAGGAAGCATGGCGAAGGAATTCATCATTTGGCTTTTACGGTGGAAGACATGGACAAAGTTCTGTCTGATTATAAATCAAAAGGTTATGTTATCTCAATGGGAGGTACATGGGGCGAAGCAGGTAAACCGGGTTCCGGAAGATATGAATATGTTGATCTTGAAAATGCCGGTGGTCTGACCATGGAGCTTTTGTGGAATCACCCATGACTTCGCTCATCTTCCAGTTCAAAAGCAGATATATATTGTATTAAATCATATAATACTGAAATATGGATAGAACATCATTGTTTGTCTTTATTCTGTTGGTATTATCCGCAACCAATAGTTTTGGACAGTCAGCTTCAGTAAGTGAAGAAGCCGTCAGGATCTGGGAGGAACCGGTACCGCTCCCAACTTATCTTGTCGATCCGCCTGATCTGAATCCGAGATTTTATGACGGACGGGCATACCAGGGTGCACAGGGAAGGGTTTATCCCTATCCTATCTACGAAAGCCTCTCGCAAACCAGGGTTGTTAAGGAATACGACATGGTATTCCTTGAAAATGAATACATTAAAATTAATATTTTGCCCGAGATCGGGGGTCGTTTGTTTGGAGCGCTGGACAAGACCAATAATTACGATTATATCTACAGGCAGCATGTTATCAGGCCCGGATTGATCGGGATGCTGGGTGCCTGGATATCGGGAGGGATTGAATGGAACTTTCCCCACCATCACCGGGCAACGGCCTTTATGCCTGTGGATTATTTTATGCAGAAAAATGAGGACGGAAGTGCCACCATGTGGATCGGCGAACTGGAAATCAGGCACCGCATGAAATTTATGCTGGGTATCAGCGTATATCCCGGTAAATCATACTTTGAGGTAACGTTCAGACCTTATAACGGAACTCCTTTTACCAACTCCTTCTTATATTTTGCCAATACAGGTGTGCATTCAAACGAGGATTACCAGGTAATATTTCCGCCTTCCACAGAATTCGGAGTATATCATGGAAAAAATCAATTCGTCCGGTGGCCATTGTCTCACGAGGAATATAACAGCGTTGACTATAAGGAAGGGGTTGATATCAGCTGGTGGAAGAATCACCCTGAATGGACTTCCATATTTGCATGGAATTATGAAGATGATTTTGTAGGCGGATATGATCATGGAAAAGAAGCAGGACTGGTCTGTTTTTCAAATCATCATATTGCTCCCGGCAAGAAATTCTGGACATGGAGCACGGGTCCCAGAGGACAGCTTTGGGATAAGGCCCTGACTGAAACAGATGGACCGGAGCTGGAAATAATGACCGGAGGTTATTCGGATAACCAGCCGGATTACAGCTGGCTGCAACCATATGAATCAAAATATCTCAAACAATACTGGTATCCGATCCGCGGGATCGGCGGTGTGAAGAAGGCAAACCTGGAAGCAGCTGTCAATTTGGAATTTTCAGGGGATAACAAGATAAAAATTGGTTTTAATACCACCTCATCAAGAAAAAATGCCAGGCTGGTAGCAGAGGTTAAGGGAGAAAAAATACACGAACAGCAAATCGATATTGATCCTTCTCATCCTTTCCTGGGAGAAATTAAAGTGCCTGCCAACATATTGGAACAGGATATTAAATTAACCCTCTATACATCAGATGGATCAGAACTTATAAATTACCAGGCTGAGGAAAAGAAAGAATCACCCATGCCAGAAGTTGCTAAACCACCCAGACCTCCCGGAGAAATCACCACCATTGAGGAATTGTATCTTACCGGGCTTCGTCTGGAACAGTTCTACAATCCGTCCTTTGATCCCTATCCTTATTATAAGGAAGCGCTGAAGAGAGATCCGTCTGATTACAGGGTAAACACAGCGGTGGGACTTCATTATATCAGGAGAGGCATGTTTGCTGAGGGGGAGCGCCATCTGCAGACTGCGGTTGAGCGGATAACAGGTAATTATACGAAACCAAAGGATGGTGAGGCTTATTATTATCTTGGCCTATGCCAGAAATTCATGGGAAGTTTTGAGGAGTCCTATAAAAATCTTTACCAGGCAACCTGGAGTTATGCTTTTCATTCCGCTTCATATTATCAGCTTGCACAACTGGACCTGCTGAAGGGCAACTATGATCAGGCACTTGGGCACCTGGACCGTTCAATTTCCACAAATTCAGATAACACTAAAGCGTTTAACTTGAAATCAGCCATTTTGAGAAATTCGGGCAAACCGGAACTTGCACTGAAGATCAGTTCCGGAATAATTGATCACGATCCGCTGGATACGTGGGCCATGTATGAAAATTATCTGGCGAATAAGGCCCTGGCGAAAAATGAAGAAGCACAGGGAATGCTCACAACCATTAAAAGCAGAATGCGGAGCTATATGCAAACATATCTTGAACTGTCCCTTGATTATGCGAATTCAGGACTTTGGACAGATGCCATCGATATTCTGTCAAATCCGGATCTGACGTCAAGTGGTCCGGAAGGATCTTATCCAATGAAATTATATTATCTTGGTTACTTCTGGCTTCAAACAGGAAATAAGGAAAAGGCTCTGGAATATTTCAAACAGGCAGCAGCAATGCCACCGGATTATTGTTTTCCGTTCCGCCTCGAATCAATAAATATCCTTGAGACAGCTATAAAAATGGTTCCATCTGATCCCCGGGCACCTTATTACCTCGGGAACCTGCTTTATGAGCTTCAACCGGAAAAGGCCATCGGATATTGGGAAATATCCCGTGACATTGATAATTCATTCCCAATAGTTCATAGAAATCTTGGTATGGCCTATTACAAAACGAACAACGATTTAACCCTGGCTATTGCAAGTTATGAAAATGCCATTGCTCTGAACAACATGGATCAAAGGTTATTGTATGAAGAAGATCTGTTGTATGCCGCTGCCAGGACAGACCCGGAGAAAAGGCTGAAAGTGCTCAGGGATCATCACGAAGTCATTGCAAATAACAATGTTGCTGATGCGTTGTCAAGAGAGGTAATGCTTCTTGTTCAGCTCGGCCGGTATGATGAAGCCCTTGGCATAGCTGAAAATAACTATTTCCGTCAGTGGGAGGGAGTCAGTAAGGCATACAACTCGTTTGTTGATGCCCATCTTCTCAGGGGGCTAAACAATTTTAGTTCAGGTGATTTTAAAAAGTCGCTGGCTGATTGGTTAAGTGCCCTTAAATATCCTGAAAACATGATGGTTGCCGAATCATACCGGGGAGGACGTGAAAGTCAGGTTTATTATTTGATCGGTACTGCTTATGAGAAATTGGGAAATAATAAAAAAGCAAAAGAAATGTGGGAACATTCTGTTTCCAGAAGGCAGAGCCCACAGTATTCTGAAAATCATTTTTACAGGGCTCTTTCATTAAAGGAGCTGGGAAGCACTTCTGAGGCAAATGGTATTTTTGATGGACTAATCGGATTGGGAAAACAAAGACTTGAAATTCCGGATATAGATTTCTTCGCAAAGTTTGGTGAAAGGGAAACGGCTGATGACCGGAAAGCTGAAGCACATTATCTGATTGGCCTGGGATACCTGGGAAAAGGCATGGAAAAAGAGGCAAAACCGGAATTTGAAGAAGCCGTGAAACTAAATATAAACCATATATGGGCAATGCGGTACTTTAACCAGCTCAGGTAGGTGCCATTCCCGGTTTTATCCTGAAACAGAAATGCATATAATATAAAGGTAATATGAAAACAAAATACACAAGACGCCAGGTAATAAAAAATATCGGACTGGGTACGGCCGGATTGGTCATAAATCAATCATCATTTGCCCATGCTGAAAAAAGACATATAGTTACCCTGAGTTTTGATGACGGTTTTGAAAAATCCAGTATCAAAACCGCTGAAATATTCGGGAAATATGGATTATCTGCCTGCATCAACGTAATTGCAACCGCCCATCTTAATAACTTTAAACTACCAAATGAATACCATGCGTGGAAAACAGGGGATTTCAAATTATGGAATGAATTGAAATCCAAGGGTCATGAAATCATGCCCCATAGCTATGATCATCAGAACCTGGCAGAAATACCCTTCGATGAGGCCAGAAATTCCATCTTAAAATGCCTGGAGGTCTTCGATAAAGAGCTCAAAGGATTTGATGCCAGGGAATCAATCTACAATTTTGCTTACAACAGCTCTACTCCGGAAATTGAAGAATGGCTGCCAACTCAGGTGAAAGCATTCAGGACCGGTGGTCCTGCTGTAAATCCATTGCCTTTTTCCGGACAAAAGAAGCTTACATGCATTTCTCATGGTCCTGAGAACATCGATAAACATTTGGGAGAAAGCATTGATAAGTTTCTTGAAGGTCCATCGGGGTGGTTTATATATAATACACATGGACTGGATGATGAAGGCTGGGGACCTGTGAGCTCTTCTTTCCTTGATGACCTGCTTGGCAGGTTATCGAAGATAAAAACCGTGGAAATTCTGCCGGCCGGAAAGGCATTGAATCGATTAATCTGATATGTGCCATATCTAAAAACCAAAGTCAAACATAATGAAAACACGCTCAATTTTTTTAGTCTTCACGGTTGTTATCCTGGTTGGTTTTTCCATCGCCTGTGATCTGAAAGACAGATTCAGAATTCAAACCAGACCCACGAAATATTTCGTATCCCCGGCAGGTGAGGATCGTAATCCGGGAACCATTGATAAACCCTGGATGTCAGTCAACAAGGTTAACAGTGTTGATCTCAATCCAGGTGATACGATATTTTTCCAGGGAAACCAGGTATTCAAGGGAACGCTTAAACTAGATTCCCTGGATGCCGGGGATGAGAATAAGACTATAGTCGTAACATCCTATGGAGAGGGAAGAGCGACTATCGACGGGGGTGAAAGCTCAGCCCTTTATGCGGAAGGATGTAACTTCCTTAATATCCGTGACATCGAATTCAGCGGTGCTGGCAGGAAGGAAGGCAATACTGCAGATGGTGTGATGATCATGAATTCCAACTTTGTTCTGGTTGACCAGGTTGAGGTATATGGATTCCAGCATTCAGGATTGCATTTATATCGATGCAATGATGCGAAGATAATACATGTCTATGCTCATGATAACGGATTTGCGGGAATTCATGTAACTGGCAGTACCATGAACGATCCGGTAAATTATGACAATCACAATCTATATATAGGTCATTGTGTGGCTGAGAATAACCCGGGTGATCCGACTGTACTGAAAGGTCATAGCGGAAACGGAATCCTGGCATTTTCCTCAGATGGGGGTGTCATTGAGTATTGTGAAGCATTCAATAACGGATGGGACATGCCATGGACCGGAAATGGTCCGGTGGGAATATGGATCTGGGATTGTACAAATTTCATAATTCAGCATTGCATATCACATGATAACAAAACGCACCCGGGTGCAAGGGACGGAGGGGGTTTTGACCTCGACGGCGGTGTTTCGAATTCGATTATCCAGTATTGCTTATCCTTCAATAATGAAGGTACCGGTATTGGTCTTTATGAGTTTGGTGCAAGTAAACCGTGGCAGAACAATACCATACGGTATAATATAAGTCAGAATGATGGAAAAACTCATGACGGATCCCTGGGAATTTGGAGGGCAGAAAGCGGGACAATGCGGAACTGTAATATATATAATAATACCTTTTATAACAGTAACCCGCAGGGAAACATTATATGGCTTGACAGTAGCATGCCGGGATTTAAATTCTATAATAATATTTTTGTTTTTACAGGTAATTTATTGTATAAGGGGAATCATTTTAAGCATGAAGTATTCCTGGGTAATGTTTACTGGAATCTTGCAGGCGGTTTTAAGCTCGAAGGATACAATAGCATTGAATCGTGGGCAAATGCCACAGGAAATGAAATGGCCGAAGGATCCATTAAAGGCATGTACACGGATCCTATGCTTGGCGCACCCGGTACAGTTACAATAACCCGTCCTGATGAAATGTCGGCAGAAAATCTTTCAGCCTATATGCTAAATCCCGGATCGCCATTGATCGATCATGGTATGAATCTGAGGGAATTGTTTGGTATTGATCCGGGTGAAGGGGATTTCTTAAAAACAAAGCTTCCCGGGGGAATTGGATATGATATCGGCGCCATAGAGTTCATCGAAAAATAATATCACATCAACCAACACATATCATAAATTAAGTATCTGTTATTCAAATAGTAGGTAATTCAAATCCTATAATAGATTAATTTTTTTTTTCAAATAATTAATTTTTAAAAAAAATATATTACTTTAGAAGAGTAAAATATACCTTTAATAAATTATTGCACGAATAACTAAAGATCAAATAAAAGTATTCTTATATATCTGACTAATAATCAATACCTTATCTAAGGACACCATATTTTGTACGGAGAACTGCTTAAAAATTTGCATTTGACTTCAAGTTGAATTTCGATTGACTAAGGCTGTTTGAATCTATAAATACAATAAAGGTGGCAATATGAAAATTCATGCCTCTCCTTTTTTATGGTTCCCGTTACTGGTCAGCACTATTATTCTTACTTCTTGCGAAAAGAAATTTGACGAATATTATACTGTTCCGAAGAATCTGATAGGGACTATCCTGGAGGTTCTGGAAGAAGATGGTAATTATACGCAGTTTACCCGGGCGATTGAGATGGTGGGGTATGATGATGTTATCGGAGTAACCGGTAATTTCACTGTCTTTGCACCGGATGACCAGGCTTTTGCCGAGTTCTTCACCGAAACGGGGTACACCTCCCTGGAGGATATTCCCGAGGAAGAGCTGAAAGGAATAGTTTATTATCATATAGTCTTCTGGGCCTATTCAAAATTCATGCTGGTATACGGACTGGGTATACAGGATGAAGATATTGAATACAGCGCATTGGGATTCAAACAGATTTCAATGTACACTCCGCCCAAAACCATTGAGTACGACACGCTGGGCCAGAGATACACGGTATACCATGAATCCAAATTTCTGCCTGTTTTTTCAGATGCCTTTTTTTCAGAGATGGATCTGAATGCCACAGCAAACTATACCTTTTTATATCCGGGCACCCCGTATGGTGGATTTAATGTTGACAGGGCACAGGTTATTGAAGCTGATATACCGGCTCAGAACGGGTGGATACACAAGATCAATAAGGTTCTTGTTCCGCCTGGCAATCATGATGACATACTGGAAAAAAGACCCGAATTCAGCCTTTTCAGAGAATTGCTGGATCTGAATAAATTTTATCAATACAGTCAGACTTATACAACACAACAGGATAATGAAGGGGACGTTAATGAGGACGGCGTCCTTGATTCACTCTTCCTGGAAATGAACGCCATATTTCCGCCCGGGAGCTCCCCTGACGCTGAAAATGTCGGAAATAGCGGGAAACAAAATGTTGTTACGCTTTTTGCCCCGACCAACGATGCCCTTCAAAGTTTCCTGAACAATTATACTAAGGGCTATTCTTCGCTCTTTCAGATCGGCAGATTCTGGATGGACTGGTATCTGACCCACTACATTGGCAGCAATTACTGGCCATCAAAATTCAATACCCTGACAGAGGACTGGGAAACTGATCTTGCATCCACCCTGGTAAACAGCAATGTGACCCAGGGCGATATACATCACTCTCAAATGGCCAGTAATGGTCCTTTTTGCGGGATCAACAAATTCTTTCTGCCTAAGATTTATGAATCTGTAGCACAACCTATTTTCGGGAACAGTGAATACGAATGGTTTTGTGACATGCTGGTATTTTACCAGGTGGAATCCCTGCTGAATGATGAGGATCTCGAGTTCACCCTTTTGGCGCCGACAAATGCAGCCATCGATAAAGCCGGGTATATTTTCAGGACCGGACTGGGCGGGTGGGGACTGTATTCAAAATCGAATCCCCTGGCTCCCCTGCCCAGGAGGGAGGCTTCGGATATTGTTAAAACACATGTAATATTCGGAGAACTGTATGAAAATGAATTTGAGGAAGGCAGATTTATTGAAACCTCGCAGCATACATACATTGGCAAGACACAGGATGGAATATATGCAGGAGGGGATATGACATCGGCAAAATTAGGCGCTCCGGAAATTGTCGGCGGGAAAGGATTGCTGTACAAAATTGACAGGATGCTGATCTCTCCCCGGTATTCAATTTTTGAGATTCTGT
>Ga0105092_10000246_pt1 | contig 27550 bp, 14 predicted proteins | sample PPLLak2March2015_FD_87021 | JGI IMG/M metagenome (GOLD analysis project Ga0105092, IMG submission 87021) | Freshwater sediment microbial communities from Prairie Pothole Lake near Jamestown, North Dakota, USA - PPLs Lake P7 Core (1) Depth... | ecosystem: Environmental > Aquatic > Freshwater >... | reverse complement strand
TTGGTACCTTCCGACTTTCGCAGCACGGTCTCCGGCCCGGCGCCCTCAAGCGAGATATTGCTTGCAAGGCGAACGGGACCCTGCAACCTGAAAGTCCCTTTTCCCAGGCGGACGGTTCCTCCGCCTCGCGTCTTCAACGCATCGATCGCCACTTGAATGGCGCGGCACGTGAATCCCGGAATATCGGCGTCCGGCCCGCCGACCGTGATGACTTCGGGAGCACGGTTTATGTGGACGAGCGCATCGGGCAGTGCCGATCCCTGCCCAAAAGCCGCGGTTATCAATGTGACCCAGACAGCAAATGAAAGGTTGAATCTCATGGAGGTAAAGTATCAATCTGCCGCGGGGGCTGCAAGGAGTGACGGGGTGACAAGGTGACGGGTACCCGCGGATCACGCGGGTACCCGTCACCTTGTCATTCTTTCCCTCCCCCATCGTATTTACCGTGAATCGACCGGCGGGCCGGTGTTACCATGCGCTTAAGCCGGTCATGGAGGCAATATGAAGATTCTCCCGCGTTTCGCAGCTTGGGTTTTCCTCGTCACGTTCATCCCACTTGCCGGCTGGGGGCAGGAGGCCCCGAAGCCGCAAAAGCCATCGATCTCTAACGAAGAAGCAGCAAAACTCCCGTATACCTACTCGCTGGCCGGTTTTGAGGACCAGGGAACCTTCACGCTAAGGGTAAACGAGGAGCCCCTGGGGACGACTGACTTCACGTGGCGAAAAGACGGCAGCTACGAGAGCCACTTCAATCTGAAGATGGGAGGCCAGACGATGCAGGTGGACGTCTCGGTCATCCCCGGCGACGGCGGTATTTGGAAACGGATCGAAATGAAGACGTCCAGAGGCCCTGTCCTGGTCGAGCGCGAAGGCCGCCTGACCACCCTTACGTTTCAGGAGAAGAAGACCACGGTCCAGCTCGAGGAACGCTCGACCGTTTTTGACAATTACGGCCCGGCCCTGGGCGCGGCCATTGTCAAGGAATATGACGCAGCGAAGGGCGGAAAGCAGCCTCTTTCCGTTTGTGTGGCGGGCGGCGGACCAATCGACGGAGCGCTTGAACGGCTGGAAAATGCCGAAAAGCCGGTATCAGGCAAGGACCTGGTCTTCTCACACTACCGGCTCTCGATCCTGACCCTCGACATTGATTTGTGGCTGGACAATACGGGCAAAGTCGTCCTTGAAGAGGTGCCCATCCAAAAAGCGGTCTTCATCCGCAAAGGTTTTGAGGAGCTCGCAGCCAAGGGCGTTGAAGATCCTCTCCTCTCAAAGCCATCCTTCGAAGTCACCGTCAATAAGGACACGATGGTGCCGTGCCGGGATGGAGTGAAGCTGGCGACCGATGTTTACCTCCCCAAGACAGACGGCAAAGTCCCGCTGATCGTTTACCGAACGCCTTACGGTAAAGAGCTGATGGAGCTGAACGGCAAGTACTGGGCTCGGCGCGGCTATGCCTGTGCGATCCAGGACTGCCGGGGACGCTTCAGGTCCCAGGGGACCTGGGTTCCTTTCATGCACGAAGCCGAAGACGGCCACGATACGATCGAGTGGCTTGCGGTCCAGCCGTGGTCGAGCGGCAAGGCGGGAATGATCGGCGGGTCTTACCTGGGGTGGGTCCAGTGGTGGGCGGCCAGCCAGAAGCCGGCGCATCTCGTCACGATCATCCCAAACGTCGCTCCGCCGGACCCGCACTACAACATTCCTTACGAGTACGGCACGTTCTTCCTGCTCGGCTCCATCTGGTGGGCGCAGGTCTTGGAGAGCGAGGCAACCGCGGATCTTTCCGGCGCGAAGATGTCCCAGGTCGGGGAAAGCGATTACAGCAAGATCCTGACGACGCTTCCTGTTATTGATCTCGACAAGATCCTGATGAAGAAGGAGAACCCATATTGGCGGGATTGGGTCAGTCATCCGGACAACGGCAAGTTCTGGGAAAAAGCGAATTTCCTGGAGAAGCTGAAAACCGTCGACATTCCCGTCTTCCACCAGTCCGGCTGGTTTGACGGCGACGGCATCGGCACCAAGCTGAATTATCTGAAGATGAAGTCCTTCGGCCACGCGAACCAGAAAATGATCGTTGGGCCGTGGGGTCACACCGATACGGCGAGTCGCGGGATCGGGGATAAGGATTTCGGGAAAGACGCAGCGCCCGACCTCCAGCGCGAATACGTGCGATGGTTCGACTACTGGCTGAAGGGAGTCAAGAACGGCGTTGACACTGAGCCGATGGTCCGGCTGTTCGCTATGGGGAGCAATAAGTGGCTCACCGGAAACACTTATCCGCTCGAACAGACCGAATTCAAGAAACTGCTGCTGAAAAGCAGCGGAAAAGCCAATACCGGCAAGGGTGACGGGCGCTTGCTTTGGTCGCTTCCGGCCGATTCGGCTGAGCTCGATGCGTACACCTACGACCCGGGAGACCCGACGCCGGACCCTCGGTTCTATCCTACTCGCAGCCAGGAAGAGTTAAAGAAGATGGTCATCTCGAGCGAGGAGGAGAAGAAACGCCAGAAGGCGTTCCACCGGGAAACGGCCGACAAACGCGCAGACATCCTCGTTTACCTCACCGAGCCACTTGAAGAGCCATTGACCGTCTGCGGCCCGCTGTCCGCAGTCTTGTACACCTCGTCTTCAGCGGTGGATACCGACTGGTTCGTAACGCTGGCCGAGGAAAAAGCCGACGGTGAGATCTTCACACTGGCGCAGGGGAAGATCCGCGCCCGGTACCGGAACTCGCTCACAAAACCCGAGAAGCTCAAGCCCGGGGAAATTGTGAAATACACGCTTGACCTCTGGCACACCGGCATAACTATTCCGAAGGGAAACCGGTTGCGCGTGGAAGTCGCGTCTGCTTTGTTCCCGACGTTCGGACGGAACCTGAACACCGGCGGCCACAACGAAATGGAGACGCGCTTCGTGAAAGCCGAGCAGAAGGTCTTTCACTCGGACAAATACCCGAGTCACATTCTGTTGCCGGTGATCCCGGAGAACGCCAAGGTGTCAAAAGCCAGTCAATAGGCGGCGAGGTAATGATCAGACGGATCGGACCGATCGGTCGGATCGGTCGGATCAAGAGCGGTCGAGGTGACGATGACAAGCGATTTGCTCTCTCGCAGGCGGTTCTTCAGCAAGGCTGTCGCCTTTGGGGCGGCCGCGGTGGCCCTGCCACGGTTTGTGCTCGCCCGGCCCGTGCCTCCCAGCGATCGAATCACCCTGGGCTTCATCGGGCTCGGCTTTCAGGGGCTGAGCCAACTGCGCGGCGGTCCGTGGGCTGAAAAAGGCGGGTTCATCGGACGGAACGATGTTCGAGTCCTGGCCGTGTGCGACGTCAACCAGGAACGGAAAGAAGCGGCCCAGCAGGTCGTCAATGAACACTACGGCAACCAGGACTGCGCGGCTTACCATGACTACCGCGAATTGCTCGGCCGGAAGGACATCGATGCGGTTGTTATCGCAACAGGCGATCGCTGGCACGCTTCTCTCTCGATAGCCGCCTCAATCGCGGCCAAGGACATCTACTGCGAGAAACCGCACACTTTGACCATTCGCGAGGCACAGCGCGTTGCCGAGACGATGAAGCGCTACGGGACAATCTTCCAAGCTGGGACCCAGCAGCGCTCCTGGTTCGAGTTTCGTTTTACCTGCGAGCTGATCAGAAACGGGTACATCGGCTACGTTGAAAACGTGACAGTCAACGTCGGCGGCCCTCCGCAGTGGTACTGCAGCGCGCCTGCCGAACCTGAGCCGCCGTGGCTTGACTGGAACCGCTGGCTGGGACCCGCGCCCTGGCGTCCGTACACCTCCAAGATTGCGCCTTCCGGATGGATGGCCTTCCGTGATTATTCAGGCGGCGAGATGACGAACTGGGGCGCCCACATGTTCGACCTGGCTCAGTGGGCCCTGGGGATGGATGACAGCGGGCCGATCGAGATTTTCCCGCCGGATGGCAAAAGCTACCGGGCTCTCACCTACAAGTACGCGAACGGCACCATCATGACCCGAGGCCCGATCAGCAAGGACGTGCAGGGAGTCCGCTTTGAAGGCAATCGAGGCTGGATCGAAGTCAGCAGGGATCACCTGGAGGCTTCTCCTGCCAGCCTGCTCCGGCATCGGATCGCCCCCAACGAGATTCACCTGCACGAGAGCCAGAACCACCAGACCGACTTCCTGGAGGCGGTGCGTACCCGACGCCGTCCGGCCAGCGACGCCGAGGTGGCCAAGCGGTCGATAACCGTCTGCCATCTCGGCAATATCGCCTATTGGCTGAACCGCCCGCTGTGGTGGGATCCCGAGAGAGAGGATTTCGTCGATGAGCCGATCGCCAGCAGGATGCTGGAAAGAGAAGCGACAGTGACGGATTGAGGCTGAAACGATCCCGTGCCGCGGCACGGTCTCTCTCGGAGTGCGGTGGCCCTGACACCGCGCTCCGAAAGAGAGCGTGCCACCACCACGGGTTCGCGAGAGTTAGAAAGCGACTGCCTATGAGAAACTCGAGCTTAGTGTTCTTGGCCATAGTGGTTTTCCTTGAGCTTTCTTTCACTCACGCCCAGGACATCACAGCGCTCCTCGAGAAAGCGCGGAGTTACGATCTCGGGAACGACACTCAGGCGATCGTCGCGCTCGAAGAACGTATCGTCGTTGAATCGAAAAGCGGCCCGATGCGCAGCTCGATCGCGCATCAACTGGCGACGGAATTGGGGCATCCCGACGCCAGCGCGGCGTTCAAGCAGTTCATCTGTCGCCAACTGGCCCTTATCGGCACTGCTGCCGAAGTTTCCGCCCTGGCGGACCTCCTCGATGACGCCGTCTTGGCCGACATGGCTCGATACGCGCTCGTCCGGATCGACGATCCTGCGGTCGACACCGCGCTTCGAACTGCGCTGATGACGGCGAAGGGGAAGGCCCTCCTCGGGATCATCGAAACCATCGGGAACCGGGGGGACGTGGATGCGAGCGAGCAGTTGGCTCAGCTGCTCAATTCCCCAGAGCCTGCGGTGCAAGCAATCGCAACCGCGTCCCTCGCGAAGATCGCCAGTCCGATTGCGGCCGAGGCGCTGAGGAGACGAGCCGAGACCCTCCCCGGCTCGTTGCCCGATAGCCTCTCCGACGCGTGCCTCGTCTCGTCCGAGAAACTGGGCGCGGGGCAGGTTAGAGAGGCGGGCAGCCTGCCGCTTTCAGAACAGCTGCTGAGGATGGTCTTCAGGAAAAGCGCGAACGCGCACTTCAAAGCAGCGGCATTGAAAGGACTCCTGGCCCGCGGCGGGAAAGAAGAATTGACGCTCCTCGCCGAGACTCTCAAGCGGGGGAATTCCGAGCTTCAGCGTGCAGTCGCGGCCGCCGTGGTGCCTGACCTGGCCAATCCTCCTCAGATCGATGCCGTTTGTGCCCTCGTTTCTCAGCTCCCCGCGGACGTCCAAGTGATCGTCCTGGGTGCATTCGCAGAGTACGGCAGCGGGACAGCGGGCGTGATGACGACCATCCGAGAGGCGGTAAACAACCGCGACCCCGGGGTGAGGCTGGCCGCCATCTCTGCCTTAACCTCCTTGGGAGACCCGTCCGATCTCGACAGGCTCGTCAGTTTCGCTGTGAATGGGACATCCGAGGAGCAGCAGCGCGCGAGAAAGGGCCTGGTCCTGATGTCGTCCCCGGGCGTCAGCGGCCGGCTCGTCAAGCTCCTGACCGCCGGGGATGAGAAGTCACAAACGATGCTGGTAGGAGTGCTCGGCGAAAGGCAGGCGCGCGAAGCGTCGGCCGAGCTGCTGGGGCTCGCGAGAACGCGGGCAGGAGCACTGACCAAGGAGGCGGTAAAGGCACTGGGGCAGGTCGGAGGGCCGGACGAACTGGCCCCGGCCATCCAGATCATGCTGGGCAGCGGGCCCGAGTTGCAGGAAACGGCCGTCCAGGCCGTGGTGGCCATCGCCCGCAGGACGGAATCCGAGTCGCAGGGTGCAGCTGAATTGGTCGCAAAATACCAGGAAGCTGGCCCAACAACAGGCGCCCGGCTCGCTATTATCCAGGTGCTCGGCCGCCTGGGAGCCGATCCCGGGCTGCCGCTCATCCTTACTGCGCTGAAGGATACCGATCCGGAAGTGTCCAAAGAGGCGGTGATTGCTGCATCCAGTTGGCCGGACGCCAGGCCCACCGCGGATCTCCTGCGGATTGCCCGCGAATCACAGATCGCCTCGCAAAAAGTGCTGGCGCTACGCGGTTATCTCGACCTGATCGAGCGCGATAAAGAGCTCGCAGCCGACGACAAGGTGCGCCAATACGAAGCCTGTATGGCACTGGCCTCAGACGACGAAAAGCAGCGCGTTTTCTCGAAACTCGGGCAGGTCGCTTCTTTCTCCGCTTTGAACCTGGCAGTCAAGCTGGCCGGAAATCCGGCCAGAGAGGAGGCGCTGGCAGCGACGATTTCCATCGCGCAGAAGGTGTGCGCGGAGAACACCGGGCTGGCTCGGCTGATCGTCCAGAAGACCATGGGATCAAGTCAGAATGAGAAGGTAACCGGACAGTGCCGTGACATTCTCGCCCAAATCGACAAATTGGAAGCCGCCCACCCGGAATCCTTCCCTGCATTTCGTGTCATTCCGATTAACCCGGAGTCTCGTTTCGAGGCGGCGGCGATGGTCGACGTCAATCGTGACGGCCGACTGGATATCTACTGCGGCGGTTCTTGGTACCAGGCTCCAAACTGGTCTCGCCATGTGGTTCGGCAGATCGCTGAAAAGGACAACTATTTCCTGGATTTCGGGGCCATCCCGGTCGACATCGACGGGGATGGGTGGACGGATGTCGTCAGCGGGAGCTGGCATGGGAAAGATGTCTTTTGGATTCGAAACCACGGGGCCACTGGAGCTCCCTTTGAAACGGTCAAGATTGATGAGCCGGGCAACCTGGAAACTGTGCTCGGCCTTGATATCAACGGGGATTCCCGGCTGGATTTCCTCCCCAATACTATCGGATCGATACACTGGTACGAGTTTCGCCGGGATGTGAGCCAGGCATCCGGCGCGCGTTGGACTCGACACGATCTCCCCGGGGGAGTGGCCGGTCACGGAATCGGAGCCGGTGATATCAACGGGGACGGCCGCGTTGATATTGTTTCACCCAAGGGATGGCTCGAACAGCCGGAAAAAGGCGATGTCCCGTGGATTTGGCACCAGCAGTTCGACCTCGGCAGCGCCAGTGTCCCGATTCTCGTGTACGACGTAAACGGCGATCACTACGCGGACCTCGTCTGGGGCGCGGCTCACGGCTATGGCCTGGAGTGGCTGGAGCAGGTGCCGGTCGGCGAGAAGGTCCGTTGGGAAAGACATAAGATCGATTCGACCTGGTCGCAGCCGCACTTCCTGCTGCTCGCTGACGTTGATGGCGACGGGACAGAGGAGGTCGTGACCGGGAAGCGTTACTACGCACACAACGGGAACGACCCCGGCGAGGACCATCCTCTATGCATTTATGCGTACCAGTATGACCGGACTACCCACAAGTGGAACCGGCACCCCCTTCACGAAGGCGGACGCGTCGGTTTCGGCATCGCCACCATGGCCGGAGATATAGACAAGGACGGAGATATCGATCTTCTTGCACCGGGCAAAAGCGGGCTGTACTTGCTGGAGAATCAGCTGCGGAACCAGCCGAAGAACTGAACCGCTTCCTGCCGCTTCCAGAGCGGCGCACGGAGCGCACGGGCATCAGCCCGGAGCGGAGTAAGTCCTTTCCCGCGGATAACACGGATAAACGCGGATAACGCGGATCGGCATCCGCGTTATCCGCGTTTATCCGCGTTATCCGCGGGAAAGGACTTACTCCGCTCCGGGCTGATGCTCGTGCGCTCCGTGCGCGGCTCTGTAAAGTATCAAGGCGGTCCGTGTTTAAAATGAGCTTATGAACTTCGGCGTCGTTTTGGACGAGATTTTCCTCGAACACCACAACCCGCCAGGGCATCCTGAGCGCTCGGAGCGAATCAAGGCTTTAATCGACGCTCTGGCCAGATATCCCGGTCCGGTCCTGCGGTTTGCCCCTCATCCGATCGATGAACAATGGCTCCTGGCCGTACATTCGCCTGAGTATGTGAACCGGATTCGAGCCACCGGGGGATTGCCCCAGCGCGATCTCGACCCGGACACTCACACCAGCCCCCGCTCATACGAGGTTGCGTGCCTCGCGGCAGGCAGTGCGGTCCACTTGCTCGAGTTAATGCGCCAAGGGCGGATTCAAGCAGGCTTCAGCCTCGCACGCCCGCCGGGGCATCATGCCACGAGAAATCGGGCGATGGGGTTTTGCCTTTTTAACAATGCGGCGGTGGCTGCCGAATGGGCGATTCAGAAGAAGATGGCCGGCCGCGTGGCTATCCTGGACTTCGACGTCCACCACGGGAATGGGACACAAGAAATCTTCTGGAGGCGCTCGGATGTGCTTTACCTCTCAAGCCACCAATTCCCCCATTATCCCGGAACCGGCGCATTCAGCGAAGTCGGAGCAGGCGAGGGGGAGGGCTTTACCGTGAATTTCCCCGTCCCAGCCGGGCGGGACGACGCCTTTTTTGTCCGTCTCTACAATGATCTGGCGGTGCCGATCCTGGAACAATTCAAACCCGAGCTGATCCTCGTGTCTGCCGGTTATGACACTCATGCCAAGGATCCCCTGGCGGGAATGAAGATGACGGCCGATGGATTCGGGGCCATTGCTTCTGTCTTAGCGGCAGCGGCTACGAGACTCTGCCAGGGACGCCTCCTCTTCCTGCTGGAGGGCGGGTACGACCTGAAGGCGCTCACGGAAGGCGTCCAGGCGACGATAGACGCCGTCCTCAGCCGCCGCGACTTCTCAAAGCTCATCGAGAAACGAAGCCGGGATTTCGAGGAGTATCGCACCTTTGCTATCCCGCACTTTCGTGACTACTGGAAGCTCGCTTAGTCTCGTCCACGATAGTAACTTCCCTGGGCCACTACTCCGGCTTCGCCTCCAGGAGCAACGATTTCTGGAAATTGACGGTTAATCGGGCTTCGGGGCCGCGGATGGTGCCGTAGTCGGTGCCCTTGACGTAATCGACGACCCGGTAACTCCTCGCTTCGAGTCCACGCAGGATAATCGGGCCCTTCCAGGCCTTGTCGTAAAAGGCGTAATACATCGCGCCGTTCTTCCGGATGGCGTGGGTCTCCGGACGGTCGAACCCGATATCGTAAAGCTCGCCGAGGTAGGTCCCGTTCGACAGCATCTTCTGCCGATAGAGATCGAGCCATCTCTTCCAGGCTCGCTCTCTTTCCGGCGTAAGGTCGATTTTCGAACCCTTCTCAGAACCTAACGGCCAGGTGAACTTGGTGCCTATTACCGCTCCGATACCGAAGCTCGAAGCGAAGTCGTCACCTCCGTCCGACAGCTCCACGTGATCGCCGAAATAGGCCGCCTCCGGTCCCATCAAGGCTTTCAAGGTCTTGCCCTTGAGCCGGATCTGCCACGAGCTGGTGGGATCCGACGCAACTCCATGGCTCATGAATGGCAAGGTGAAAAATGAATAAGCCGTGCCACACGGGCAAACCTCGAGGACAGCGTCCGAGTTGATGGATCGGGCCGTGTCATAGATCGCCTTGAAGAATTCGGGCATCTTCTCGACCGATTCTTCCGGATAACGATGGTGATGGGCCGGGTTATAGCACGGAGGAGCGGCATTTAGGTGCTGACCATCGATTTTCAGGCCGTCGTACCCCCACGTCCGGATGAACTTCTCGACGAGCCTATTCGTGTATTCCTGGACCGGCGGATACGCCGGGCAAAGGTAATAAGCGTCCCACCAGGAGATCGACTGCCGGGAGCCGTCGGCGTTCAGAAGCAGATATTCCGGGTGCTGTTTGATCAAATCCGTTCCCGGATCCACAGCGAGCGGCGCCCACCATAGCCGGGCTTTCAATTTGCGCGCGTGGATCTTGGCGACCAGGCCGGCCATGTCCGCATCGCCCTTGGGGAACTTGACGGGATCGAGTTTCCAATCGCCTTCGGACGTCTGCCATCCATCATCGAGCACCGCCCACGTGTATCCGAGCGAACTGACTTTGGGGAGGGCACCGAGAACCTGATCCACCGTCACGTCGCGCTCGAATCCCCACGCGCACCAGATCGGCTCATACGCGGCTTGTGAAGCCGGGTTCATTCGGACCCCGAGGCGATCCATTAGCCGGCGATAGTCGGAAAGTGTGCGGAAGTAGTCGCCCCGGTGGACCGTCACGAAGGTCCGCAGGGTCTCCATGCTCTCGCCCGGCTTAAGCGCGCGGTTCAACTTGAGCTTCACACCTAGCAGGGCCTGCTTTTTCTCGGAAACGGAGACCGGCAGCGAGACGAGCTTAGGCACAGGTTCGAGATGGCCGACCGCCATGCCGACATCCTTCCGCCAGACGTCGCTCATCGGTGTCCCCCCGCCGTAGTCCGTTGCGTTCATTCCCATGTAATTGTCCTGGGAAAAGCCGGGTTTCAGCGGGAGCACCCAGTCAGGCCGTTTTTCGTAAGACCCGGATTGATAGGACCAGAAAAGCGGGTCGCTGCCGGACTGGGAGTTCAACGAGTAGTGATTGTTGAGCCAGGCCTTTACATCAATGTTCCGGCCGCTCGTGTTCTTGTACGAAACTCGCGTTATCGCCCAAGCCGGAAAGTCGTCGTACAAGTCGACCGTCACCCGCCTTTCCAGCGAGCCGTTCGTGGCAACCAGGATGTGGCGCGTTCCTTTGCCGATCTGGTCGCGAATCGCCTCCTGCTTCCTGTCGTGAAGCTTGTACGCGCCTTCGGTCTTCGGTGACGTTTCGATCTGCTCGGCTTCAAGGAAGTCGCCGAGGGGCGTCGGTTTCCCGTCCAGTGTCGCGACGATCCGGCTTTCGAGATTCTGGTTGAACTCAAGGGTGATCTGGCGGCCGGAGAGTTTCGTCGTGGGCGCGGTGGCGGGAAATAGCAGGGCGACAAATGCCCACCCCGCAAGTGCAAAATAGTACTTCGTGCGCATTGATTGAGTCTTCTTTCGGAGTGCGGCGGCCTTGACACCGCTTTCTATTCGCCGCCCTTGCCGGCGGCTTAGCAGCTGTCTTCCCTATTCTCTCAATATCCTCGTCGCGTTGTCGCGGTAGACGCTCTTCAGGATCTTGTCGTCCAGGCCGAACCCGTTCAGACTCCAATGGTAACCAAAGCGTCCATGGTCGTAGAAATGCTCGTCCACCGTTTCCAGGATCCGGAAAGTGGTCCGATACATGGCCGGGTCGAGGCCCATGTCAGTTCCATAGAGCAGTCGACTAGAATATTGCTGGTAAAAACGAGAGACGAAGCGTGGGATGGGAGCGGTCTCCGCGTAGCGGGCCGAAATATCCGCATACAGGTTCGGATACGTATCGAGGAGCTTACCCAGCCGGGACAGATCGTAACAAACATTCGCGAAATGGCATGCGATGAACGTGGTTTTCGGGTGCCTTTTCACGGTGCGTTCCAGGATATCAATCATGCCCGAGTGGCCGACGATGCCCGGTTCATTATCCAGCCTCCAGTTCAGAGCATTCATCAGCCCGTCGTTGGTCGCGTCCATCGGCTGGTACATCCAGATGGGATCGGCGACGTGAACGTTTACCGGCAGACCGAGTTGCCCGCACTTCTCGAAAATCGGGTCCATCCTCGGATCATCGGGGTGCATGCCGGCAGCTTTGACCGGACCGTAAATCAAGCCTTTGCCTTTGTCCCCCAGTTCGCCGACTCCTTTGGCCCCGACTCGGACACATCGCTCGAGCTCCGCCACCGCCTTCGCCCCAAATCCGGCCTTGTCGTACCCGGTGTAATCGATTCCACACCACAGCTCGAAACGGCCGGGGTAAGCCGAGTAGTCGGCATATAGCGCGTCAAACTTCGCACCCGTTGCCATTGTCAGGATTACGGTCTTCTCAATCCCGACGGCGTCCATGGTTTTCACCCATTGGGCGATCTCTGCCCGCGTCTTGGCATAAGGGTGCGAATGGACATCGATGACCGGGTACTTGGCCTTTTCAACCTTCGTTATTGGGATTTTGTAGAGGGACTTTGGCCGGTAGTCCTTAAGCAGCAGTTTCTCGGCCGGAGCAGGAGTGACCGCCGGCTTTTGAGATAAGGCCAGGCGCGGTATGAGGACAGCAGCAATGAGTGCGGTGATTGATACGAGCCATTTTAAATTCATTCGAGGAGTCATTCTTCACCTCGTACGATACTCTACAGCAGGATCGCACTTTAGAACGCGTTACAGAGCCGCGTGGCAAAGATCGGATTTTAGAACGCGTTACAGAGCCGCGCACGGAGCGTGTGGCTCGCCACCCAGGCTGCTCCGCCGAAAACGCTCCGCGGCCCGGGTGGCGAGCCACACACTCCGTGCGCGGCTCTGTAACGCGTTCCAATGTCCATGCGTGCGTCTAAAAGGGCTTGCCTACCTGAAGCGAGTCCCTTTCCACTCCCGTGTAATGTAGCCGGAGACCCAATAGCCGAGCGCCATGATGGTGAGGACGGGGTTGAATCCGCCGTTTGTGACGTGAAGGCTGCCATCGGCCACGAACAGGTTGTCGACATCGTGAAGCTGGCCGTATCGGTTGGTTACCGAGGTCTTCGGGTCATTCCCCATGCGACAGGTGCCGGCCTGGTGAGAGGAACCCATTACAGTCCTTCCCGGAATCGACAGCCACGTCCGAGTGGCGCCTGCTTCCCGAAGCCAGGCCTCCGCTTTACCGGACACGAATCGGCAAGTCTCGATATCGTCGGGATGGCGTTCTCCGGAAATCCTTGCGACCGGGATGCGCCAATAGTCTCTGACGCCGGGTTCGATTTCGACTCTCGAGGCAAAGACCGGCATCTCCTGGACCGGCCCGTGAATCCCGATGAGTCTTTTGAAATACTGACGCTGGAAATCCTTGTGAGCCTTGCCCCAGCGCGGTGCTCCGGGAGGCCGGCGCTTGGTGAAATTGTAGGGTAGACAAAGGAACTGGTTGCACAGGAATCCGCCGCCTCGAAGACCCGGGTTACCGTGGTTGAAATCGGAAATCGCAATCTGTGCGCCTGGTCCGACATCGTCGTAGATTTCTTCTTGCAGCAGGCCGTACGCGCCTGTGTAGGCATGGTCCTGGAAATTCCGGCCGACCCAGTCGTAGCGGTTCCCTGCCCCTCGCGGGAACAGACGCGAGCGGGAGTTCAGCAGCAGCCGCGCCGTTTCCACGGCCGATGCCGAGACAACAACGAGATCCGACGTCCGGGTCTGGAGCTGGTTGTCGGCATCGAAGTAGCGGACTCCTTCTGCCCGCCCCCGCTCGTTGATGATTACTTCACTGACCACGCAATTGGTCAGAAGCGAGCAGTTCCCCGTGGCAAGAGCAGCCGGGATCACGGTGTTGTGCGTCCCGTTCTTCGCGTTGACTTCGCAAGTGAAACCCGTGCAGTAGCGGCAGTGAATGCAAGCCGGGCGTCCCTGGTACGGCACCGTGTTCCGAAGCATCGGAATCGGGAAAGGGTGCATCCCAATCCTTTGTGCCGCCGGCTCGAGCAGGAGCGCGGGCCGCGCATAAGGGTGAGGCGGCATCGGGAGCGGCTTGCGCCGCGGAGGGGCGAAAGGATTCGCCGAATCGTCTCCCGAGACTCCGATCTCCCACTCGGCCTTTTCGTAAAACGGTTCGAGGTCCTCGTAGCTGATCGGCCAGTCGTCGAGGGTTGAGCCTTCGGGGCATCCGTAAGTCGTTCGCATCCGGAAGTCCTGAGGCATGAACCGCCAGGCCATCGCACCGTAGGTTGCCGTTCCGGAGCCGACATTGGCGCCTATGACCCCGAACCCTCCTTCGGTGGGAACTACGGTTCGCCAGCCACCGTCGCCCGTTTTGATGACACGGCGATGCCGCGCATCGTCCGGACCGTAAGCATTGCGGAGCGTCCCGTAGACCTGCGAGGTGAGTTCGTCATGGCCCAGTTCTTCGAACTGGGGCCACCCGCCCCGCTCGATCAAGAGCACGGAGAGACCTGCCTGGCTGAGCTCCTTGGCGACCACGCCGCCGCCTGCCCCGGCCCCGACTACGATTGCATTGACATGACCGTCTGGCATCCTGCTGATACTCCGTCAAGAGCCTAACACACGAAAGGCACCCGTAGAGCAGGTTCTTCAAGCACCAGGAATCCTGCCTCTGAAGCTTTGCAGTTGCGTTCATTATTTCGGAGTGCGGTGGCAACTGCAGCGCTTCAGAGGGCAATTCCTTGGTGCTTAGGCCTGCTTTCCCAGGCCTGGCTAAAGGAGACTCGCCGCCCGCCTACTCCGCTCTTGCGGCGCGGGGCGTGCGGGGTCGAATGACCGAGGAGAAGCGGCGAGGGTTCTTGACCGGCACAGTCAAAGTGAAGTGGCTTCCTGATCCGGGCGCGCTTTTGACTTCCATCTTTCCGCCCACCAGCTCCAGCCGTTCCCGGATGCTGAAAAGTCCAAACCCGTTCGGGGATTCGTGACCCGCACACGTCTGCCGCGGCTCAAATCCGACGCCCTGGTCGCTGACTACGATTCGGACCTCGCCCTTCGCCTGGAGAAGGCAGACTTCCGCCTTACTCACTTGGGCGTGCTTCACAACATTGAAGAGCAACTCTCGAGCTGCTTGAAAAAGCAGCACACGGACATCCTGGCTCCTCGGATCGGCCTGCTCATCGGCTTTTACCGTCACTGCCAGCCCATGTTTCGCTTTCATCCAGTCGCCGAGCCACTCGAGCGCCTGTCCGAGTCCGCGATCGTAGAGGACCGGCGGGCTCAGCTCAAACGTGAGCGACCGTGTGGCGTCAATTGATTCCGTCAGGATCTGCTCGAGCTGGCGTATGACTTGACCGTTCGCTTCAGGGTCCGATTCGCCCCTCAGCCTTCGAGTACACAGTTTGGCGGCCACAAGAAGCTGTTGAAGATTGTCATGAATGGCTTGAGCCAGCCGACGCCGCTCGCGTTCCTCCGCCTGGCTCAGCTCTGCCGCCAGAGACCGCAGTTGCACGGTTTGCTGCTCGAACGCGCGCACGGCCCCACGAAGATCGGAAGTCCGTTCCTCGACCCGTTTTTCGAGCCTATCGGCCAGCCGCCGGTACCGTTTCTCGCTCCGGCGAAGCGCTTTTTCCAATCGCTGGCGCTCGATCGCGTAACGGATGGCACGCGCAATCTGCCGCTCATCGGTTTGTCCCTTGATCAGGTAATCCTGGACGCCTTGCCGGACCGCCTCGATCGCGAGCATCTGATCACTCAGGCCGGTGAGGACAACTAATGGGACGCCGGGCGCCTCACGCTGAGTGCGCAGGAGAGTTTCAACCCCGCAGCTGTCGGGAAGCGAAAGGTCCAACAGGACGACGTCGAAAGTCTGCTTGCCCAGCCGATCCAGAGCTTCGGTCAAGCGTTCTACGTGCGTGACCTCGAAGCGCTCGAACCCAACATCAAGGAGATGCTCCTGGAGGAGCACGGCATCTGACGCGCTGTCTTCGACGAGCAGGACCCTCAAAGCGGGTGTGGTCATACTGGGAGCTCCATTAGCCTTCCATCATTTTCAAGCGCGTGTCCGACTTATCAGGCAAAGTGACAACCGCCAGCCAGAAGCTCTCGATCGATCGCACGACCTGCAGAAAGTCCTTAAAGACCACCGGCTTGGTGATGTAGCAGTTGCACTGGAGCTGGTAGGCGCGCAAAACGTCCTCGTCGGCACTCGACGAGGTCAGAACCACCACCGGGATTGTCTTTAAATTGGGGTCGGCCTTGAGCTCGGCCAGCACCTCGCGTCCGTCTTTGCGCGGCAAGTTCAGATCAAGCAGGATCAAGTCCGGACGGGGAGCCTGGGCGTATTCATTCTGGCGACGCAGGAAAGCCAGAGCCTGAACGCCGTCCTGCACGGCGCTCAAGTGATTCGCGACTTTGGCTTCCGAAAGCGCCTCGATCGTCAACTCGGTATCGCTGGGGCTGTCCTCCACCAGCAGAATCTCGATAAGGTGGCCCCCGTTGTACTTATTCATGCGATGCTCTCCCTCAGAGGAATCGTGAAATAGAAGACTGATCCTTTTTCGGGTTCAGAATCAACCCAAATCTCTCCGCCGTGGCGCTCCACGATCTTCTTACAGATCGCCAGGCCGATGCCCGTTCCCGGATACTTCACCCGGGTATGCAGGCGTTGGAAGATCAGGAATATGCGCTCTCGATACTGCGGCTCGATTCCGATGCCGTTGTCTTTGACGGAAAAGAGCCAGGATCCGCGTCGCTTCTTCACGCCGACGCGGATCTCTGGTGGCCGGTCACTGCGGAATTTGATGGCATTGCCGATCAGGTTCTGCAGCAACTGCGCGATCTGGGTGGCATCGACATCGAGCACCGGCAGCACATCGGCCGTCACTTTCGCTCCGGCTTCCTGCAGACTGACTTTCAGGCTGCTCAAAGCGAGGTCCAATAGCGTATTCAAGTCCGTTCGTTCAAAGCTTTTCCCTTGAGTGCCTACCCGCGAAAAGGCCAGCAGGTCGACTACCAGGGTTTGCATCCGAGCGGCCCCGTCCGATGCACCGGCGATGAACTGAAGGGCCTTCTCATCCAACTTGTCGAGGTATCGATGCTGCAACAGCTCGACATAACCCGCCACAGCCCTTAATGGCTCCTGCAGGTCGTGGGAAGCCACGTAGGCGAACTGCTCGAGATCTCGGTTCGAGCGTGCCAGCTCTTCGGCGGTCTGACGCAGACTGTCTTCTGCTCGCCGGCGTTCGGCGATCTCCGTGTGGAGTTGGGAGTTTGCCGCCTGAAGCTCCCCGGTCCTTTGTTTGACCAGTTCTTCCAGGTGATCCCGGTACTTGCTCAATTCGGCTTCCGCACGGAACCGGTGAATCGCTTCGCCAATCAGCGGCGCCAGAGATTCGAGCAAGGCAACCGACGGTGCACCAAAGTGAGCTGGCCTGTGATCGGCTAGGTGGACCGCACCCAGCACCTGGTCCCTGTACCGAATGGGAATGACCACCAGCGACGAGTAGCCGAATTTGACACAATTACCGCGATAGCGAAGCTGCTGCGTCGGAGAGAGTGCGCTCACAAACTCTGCGGTATCGTTACAATAGAAGGATCCGGCCGACGTCACGAGGAACTGCTCCTGCTGCTCGGTGGTCTGGTTCACCGCGCGAATGCAGACACAGTGATCGTTTTCGAGCGAGATCCGGCTCTCCAGTTCCAGGAAGTCGCGGGGGAAGCCGGCGGAGGAGGCAAACGGAATCTCACGATTCTCGTCTGTTATCCGAATACCAACAGCTTCACATTTGCTCCAGGTCTGTATCAGCTCAACCGCAGAGTCAAGATATTCCTGGCTGGAATTCTTCAACGCAAAGAGCTCCAGGAGGGAACTCGTAAAGTCACGGCGCTCCTGCGCGGCTTTCAGTTCAGTCACGTCTCGGGCGGCGGCGAAGACGCCTTCTACGTGACCGGCCTCATTCCGATAGACCGTCGCGTTGTAGAGTACGTCGGTGGTGCGGCCGGACGTGTGCCGGATGGTCAAGGGGTAGTCACGAACCTGGCCCTCCGAAATCACCTTCTGGTACCCGGCATTCGCCTTGTCCGGCTCCGTGAAGTAATCCGAGAAGTTGCTCCCGATCAGGCGATCCCGCCCGAGCCCGGTAGCCGATTCAGTGGCTTCGTTGACGTCCGTAATCTTCCCCTCGGGACTGATCGTGACGAGCGGGTCCAGGCTGGCTTCAAGCAGGCTCCTCGCGTACTGCGACGCCTGGCGCAACTCGGACGTCCGGGCGGCAATGCGCTGCTCCAGGATCGTGTTCGCCCTTTGCAGCTCCTCCGCCGCCCGCTTCCGATCAATGGCGATGGCGACCTGGTCGGCGACCGTCTTCATCAACGCAATGTCTTCGGGATCGAATTCCGATCGATTGGTGGCGCCGAACGAGAGTGTCCCCAGAACCCGCCCTTGACAGATCAACGGATGGCAGGCGTAGGCCTTGACGCCGTAAGATTTGACCAACTCGGTGCCGGGTTCCGATCTTTCTCCAATATGGCCGCAGACGATTGGTCGGCCCTGCACGACTGCCCGGCCGCAGACGGCCGTCCCGTAGTCGAGCCATTCAATCTTGTCCCCCTCCTCTTCCGGGATGCCGGCATAGGCGTTCAAGCGGAGTTGATGTTTCCCCTCGTCTACGAGGTAGTTGAAGAACACCTGGCACTTCATGAACTCCATCACCTTGCGACACAAAGACTGCACGACCGCTTCGGGGGACTCAGTCTTGAGCAGCTGGCTGGCCGTCTCGGAGAGTACGTCGAGTCGCAAGTTGGTATTGGTCAACTCCTCTTCGCGCCGCCGCCGGTCGGTGATATCCAGGAACAGCGTGGCAAACTGCCGGTCAGAAGGGGCATAGGCTATGACACCGTAGTCCTTCTTCAAGGCGTCGGAGTGTTGTTCGATGTACGTGGGGCGGCCCGATAACGCCACTTCGCCGTACATGTCGATCCAGGACTGCTCGATGTCAGGCAACACCCGGCGGACTGTCCGTCCTATGACGTTTTCCTTCTTCAGCCCGGTCAGCCGTTCAAACGCGGGATTGACCTCCAGGAAGCGGTAATCACTCGGCACCCCCTGCGCGTCGCAGATGATCTCGTGGACCGCAAAACCCTCGCTCATCGCGTTAAAGAGCGTCTGGTAGCGTCGCTCGGTCTGCCGGACCCTCTCTCTGGCCTCTTTTAGAGAAGAGGCCTCAATCAGGTCCCAGCCCTTGTCGTTACGGATGAGGGCGAATTGGTGATTGCGGAGTACGTCGAGAATTTCCGTCCCGGTGCACCTATCCAGCGAGTACGTACAAAGCGCCATCATCCGGTGCTTCCCGATGACCGAGTTGATGGCTTCTTCGTAGTCTGCGAAGTCTTTCCAGCACGCTTTCTCGAGCCAGGCGGTATTGCCGGTGAGCCGGAGTCCCTCGAATCCCCTCGCCAGTGCCATCTCCAGCTTTTCCATCCAGCCGTTGAGGACGCGGTCCATGTCGAAGCTCCCGCCCTTCATGTACCACTCCGAGTAAGGCAAGACTTCGATCTGGCCTTTTTCCAGGAAATCGTCGAACCCGGGCATTGCACGCCGTAGCGATAACTTGGCCTGTTTGTCGGTCAAAGGCGCGGAAGTCACCCACATGCAGTACTCGTTGTTTTCCAACCCGGCTTTAAAGTAAGGAACCAGGATGCTGGTCAGGTCGCGGCGGGCTCGGTAGAACTGGCAAAAATGAGTACCCCAGGGTGCGTCACCGATAATATCAATGCCGGTCTTCCTCATTCAGCACTCCCATCTCGTCGATTCCAGGCAGCCGAGAATCGACGCTCACTCCACTCGAAGTGGGCTTCCAAGTAAGCAGAGTCTGACTTTCGAGACGCTGAGCGGACAGGATGTCTCTCAGCGCGAGAGGATATCACAAAGTGTCAACTGCTTTTAAATGTTGCTGTCTGATTTCAGCCCAAGCTCGCTTCTTAGGCAATCTGTGAACTTGCTATAATTTAGCCTTTCACACAGGAGGAAGCGATGCAGCTCTTCTTTCGAGTAGCCAGCCTGGCGATCGTTGCCGTTCTCTTTTCGGTTTTTCAGCCCGATCTTTCAGCCCAGGGACAACGGGTCCGTCCGAGCCTGAAGGCCAGCGTCAACCAGGTCTTGGGAGTGGACACCAACATCACGATCCAGTACAGCCGGCCTGGCGTCAAAGGCAGGAAAATATGGGGCGAATTGGTGCCCTATGGGATGGCGCCCGGGAACAATTACTCGAAAGGCCAGCCGTTCCCCTGGCGGGCCGGAGCCAACGAGAAGACAACGATCGAATTCAGTAAGGATGTTCTGGTCGAGGGTAAGCCTCTACCGGCCGGGAAGTACGCGATCTTCATGCTCCCCGGCGAGAGCGAGGTCACTGTCATATTAAACAAGAACCTCGCCGGTTTGCCCTTTGTCTACAATGAAGCCGAGGATGCGTTGCGGGTTACTGTGACGCCAGTCAAGGCACCGCACCAGGAATGGCTGCAATACGGATTTGACGATTTGGCAGGGACGTCGGGCACGGCTTACCTGCACTGGGAAATGCTGAAGATTCCGTTCAAGATTGCAGTCGCCGAGCCCGCCCCGCCGGCTGCCACGCCGACGACGGGCCAGTAGATCCTTCGTAGCTGGAGTCGCGTTAGAGCCGCGCACGGAGCAGAGGGTGTTGAAAAAGGGCCGCGAAAAGCCGATTACGAGCACGAGCACGAGCACGGGTAACTGATTCTTGGCCTTTCGTGCTCGTGCTCGTGCTCGTAATCGGCCTTTTCGGACATTTTTCAACACCCTCGGAGCAGCCCTCTGCTGCTCCGTGCGCGGCTCTGTAACGCGACTCCAGCTACGGCTTGGTCGCCGCCTTTGTTGCCGGCTTCAGAAGTTGTACGACACCCCCACGAGCGGGGTGGCATCATCGCGCAGGCCGTCGTTGTCGATCGCGAAAATCACACTCAGGTCAACTAACAGTTGGCGCACGGGATTGAGTTTCACACCGGCGGCGCCGTTCACGATGTTGAACGAGCCCGTGCGGAAGTCGAAATCCTGGTAGCTCTGATTCCCGGCCGTGACGCTCGTCCAAGTGATCCGCTGCGAGTCGATAATCCGCTGTGTCAACAGGTCAAAAGCTACTGTCACTTTCGGGTGAATCCCCACATCCACGCCGCCTGTGAAAAGGAACTGATCCGGCAGATCCCCTTTGGTTCCCGCTATGACGTCACCCGCGAGCTTGCTGTCCCCATTCCACTGGTAGCCCAGGTTGACGTGCGGTGAGAAAATGCCGTATTTCAGAGACACGGCCGCAAAGGGCTTAACGCCGACTGCGCCTGAACCCAGCAGGTTTTCCTCGTCCCCGGTCGGCAGCCTTAAATCCGCGGCGACCGCCACCCCGCCATTTTCCCACCTGAAAACCGTGGCTTTCCCCCGTAGCTGGATGTCTCCCAAGCCACTGGCCGTGCCGCCGATAGTCCAGGTGTTTTCCGGTCCCCCCGTTTCCGCGAAGCGGTGAATGTCGCTCGCAGTCCCACTCCCCACCCGCTGGATATCGGCAGTCGATTGGACATTCAGATCGGATCGAACAATGGGGAGTGCCACGGAAAGATCCACGCTGTCGGTGAGACCATAGGTCGCGAACAGAGTGAACTCGTCGACGGTCAGGTCGATGTTGCTCGTCGTGGTGATCACGTCTTGCTCAAACGGGAGATCGAGATTGGCAAGGTCCTCGTGGCGGAAGACCGCCGGCACCGAGCTCAAATCTCGCCCTTCCAGGGTGTCAAATCCGAAATGCTGGTAGCTGAACCCAATGTTGACGCGGTTTTTGCCGATTGTCTCTGCACGTTCGGCCAGAATGGGACCGAAGCTCTGCGCCGAGCGAGTCATTGTCCCAAGAGCTGGATCCACCAGGTAAGTAAACCCCGAGGCAGGAGATGACAGTGGAAGCGAAGTCAACTGGCTGATGACACTCGTGTTGAACTGGCGCAGGGTCTCCTGTGAAGATTGCAGGAAGTGCGCGCGGTGGGTCGGAAACCCGGCTGTACTCGGATCCGCCAGGGTGATTCCGGGGCCGTAAAGGCCCGGCAGAATCTCGGCAAGTTTTTCCTTCTGCTGGGCGGATACACCCGCCACAGCCATAACCAGGACGGTGCCCATAAGCAGTAATCTTCTGAACATCTTTCTCTCCTCCTCGAGCCAACGGCTGCAGAGCCGGAATGCACCCGCTTTTTGGAGTGCAGCGGCAGCTCCGGCAAGTCCTTGCCGGAGCTGCCGCCGCACTCCAAAAAAGGGAGCCCCCGTGCGCTTTACTACAGTTGGCAGTCACTTACTTCGGAAATTGCCTACAAACGACTGAATGGCCCAGGAATTCCCCGCTCGGGCCATCCGGAAAGTCGCGGAATCGCTCGATCGGCTGACCTGTTGCTTTTCCCCCTTGGGCGTGAGCGACAGCTCAGCTCTGCAGACCACCACGGCCTGCTGGTCTTCGAACGAAAACCGAACGGGAGTGAAAGTGAGGCTGATGGAGTCGTTTATCTCAAACGTAGAGCGGAAGGACTGGAGGTTCGACTGATCCATCCCGGGCCACAGACTCCGGAGCGTCTTCAGGTCTTTTCCTGAGAACGCCGCCGCGTAGCTCGTGATGATTCTATCCAGGGCTGCCGTCGCACTCCTGCTCGACTGGTAACGCCGTGCAGCGTTGTCAAACGCCTCGCTGGCATCCGCCCAGCGCCCTTCTTTCAAATATTGTTGCGCTCTTGCCTCTTCGGCTTCGGCAACCGCATCCTGGCCACCGAAGTCTTGCCTGGTCGCCGCCAGCCGGCGCTGGCTGTCCTGGGCTGCCTGTCTCAGACCGGCGGCCTGGTCCTCGATTGGTTTTGCCGATCGTGCGTTTTCAGCTCGTGCGTTCTCAGCTCGTGCGTTTTCAGCTCGTGCGTTTTCAGCTGCTTTTTTGGCCGCTTCTGCCGCCTGTTCCATGAGGTTTCCAGCATCCTGGTAGGACTTCTGGGCGCCCCCAAAATCATTTTGTTGCAGCTTCAGCTCAGCGCTTGAGCCAGCCGCCTTGGCGCGGGAAAAGAGACCGGGCGCGAGCGAGTCGGCGTTCGCCTGTTCGGCCGCAGTCCGCTGCTGGTCGAAGGACTGCCTGGCAGCCAATGCCGATTGCCTTTCGCCCTCCACCTGCCGACCCTGCAGTACTTCGGCGGCTTTCCTGTCGAGCTCCAGGTAGGTATCGCGCGCCTTGTAGAACCTGGCAACGCTGGCCGTGTAGTCGCCCGCCTGGTAGAGGCTCGTCGCCTGCGCATCCAGCCGCTGGCCCTGCGCCAGGCTGAGACCGGCTTCTGTCGCCGACTTCTCAGCCCGTCGCCGCGACTGTTCGGCCTCGGCCCGCGCAGAATCAGCCGCCTGCCGACTTCGAGTCTGCAATTGCTCAGCCAGTCCCTGGATCTCAGGATCCTCGCCGGAAAGCCGGCGAAGTGAGGCAAGAGCCGCTTCGGCCTCGGGGTATTTTCCGGCTCCCAGCAACTCCCTCACGCGTCCTTTGTAGCGGGTCACTTCCCTTAGCTGTTTTCTCGCCTGGGCTTGAATCTCGAGCGCCTTCGAGTCCCGATCGGAAAGAGCTAACGCCTCGCTTGCCAACCGCTCGGCGCCGCTGTAATCCTTGGCCGCAAGCCTGCTCTTAGCCTCGTCCAGCTTCGGCCCGACTGCATCACTTGACGGATTCTTCACTTCTGCCTGCTCTGGCGGGGACGGGGGGGGAAGCGGAGGAGCAGATTCGGGCGTTCTCTGGACGGCTGGGGGCTTGACGGGCGTATCCGAACGAACTCCGGCCACGTCGGGATCGCGGACCAGCCAAACCAGCCCAAGGACGAGCAGCAGACCGACGGTGGCAAAAGAAGCAAGACGAGTCCGGGTCTGATTCTGGACGGCCAATGTTGCATCAATCTCCGCCTTGGCCGCCAAGGCCTCGGTGTGGCCAGGCTCAACTCGCAGCAGCTCGTTGAACCTGCGGCGCGCCCTTCTCAGCCGCCGCCCCGATAAATCCTGCCTGGCCGATGCAATCAGCTTAGCGACCCGCTGTCGGCGCTCTTCTTCCGCGCGCTGTTCTTGGAGAAGTTGCTCCGCCCAACCTTGCAGCCGCTGGAGCTCCTGGTCCTTTGGATCATGCGCCAGGCCATCGACCGCTGCCTTCAAACAGGCTTCTGGTTCACCCGCCTGTTGCGCCTTCATAGCGACAGTCTTCAGGGAATCAACTTTGGCCCGACGTTGCTGTTCGCGGATCGCCTCGTTTGCCTCTTTTTCCAGCCGGACGGCTTCCGCCTGCCCAGGGGAGACGCCAAGCACCTCCCGGGTGACTCGGACGACTTCTGCAAACTGCTGCCTTTCGAAATGCCGCCGTCCCTCCTCGATGAGCCTCGTAATTCGTTGTTGAAGCGCCAGTTCCTGATCCGCAGTAGCCAACAACCGTTCCAGCTCTTTGTGGTTTCGGGCAAGGGCTAAACCTTCCAGGGCGAAAGCCCTCCCTGCCTCGAAATCGCGTTTCTCACAAGCGGCTCTCGCCTGGACCACCAGCGCTTCGATTTTCGTCCGCCGCTCCAGCTCGGAGCGGGCCAAATCGGCTATCCTGGCTGCATCCTGGGACTCGGGCTCAAGGGCCAGCGCCTGCTCGGACGCCTTCAACGCGGCACTGTAGTTGCCTTGCTTCAGAAAGCCATCCGCCTCGGAAGAGATCCTTTCGACCTGGCGTTTTCGTTCCAAGGCTTCCGAGGCGCTCTGTTGCAGTTCAATCAGTTCCTCGTTACCCGGCTCCACCCGGAACCCCTCGGCCACGACGTCCAGGCATTCCCGCCAGCGCCGGGCTTGCGCAAGCTCTCGGGCGGCGGCAACCAAGTCTCTAACGCGTCTCTGGTTCCGAATTCCCTCTTCCGCCAGCTGCACCGTTTCAAGTGCTTCAGCGTTGTCTTTAAACAGCTCCAGAACCGCGTTCGATTGTCGTATCGCTTCCTGGTAGTCCCGCGCCAGGAGGCGCTCCCGGGCGCCTGCCAACAACTCCTCGGCCTGTTTCTGCTTTTTGAGCTGGCTTTGCGCCTGTTTTTCGAGTCGTCGGAGGCCGCTGTTCTCTCCGCCCAGCTTCAGCCCGGCCCGACAAACTTCGGCACACTCTTCGTACCGGCCCTCAGAAAGCATCCCCTCCGCTTCCGCGCGCAGCTGCCTGACCTGCTGCCGCCGCTCCAGCATCTCGGTCGCTGTCCTTCGAATCTCGTTGGCCGCCGACTGTTGTGCGTCGACTTCCAGAGCGTGGCCCGCGATTTCCAGGGCTTCTTCGTAGGCGCCCCGCTCCAGGCTGTTCGAAGCCTGGCGGATCAGGCTTTCGAGCGTCTCGAGCTTCTCGCGCAGGGCCTTGAATTCGGCGTCATCCGGCGCGAGCGAAAGGCCGTTCTCGATCAGGTTTCGACACTCCTCAAACCGCCCCTTGCAGCAACAGTCCCGCGCCTCGACAAGGATTCCCCGGGCTTGCTCCAGACGATCGAGTTCGGCCGCCTGATCGCGCAGTTGGAGCGCGTCAGTGCAACCCGGGTCCAGGACCAGCGCCTCCTGGGTTTTCCGGCCGACAACCTCGTAATCGCCACGGGTCACAGCCTGGCGCGCTTCCTCGACCAGCCGGCTTAACTGTTCCTGCTCCTGCTGCTTTCGCTCGCGGCCTTCCACGCATTGCTTTTCCATCGCGAGCAAGTCCGGGTTGCGGGGGAAAGTCTTGAGCATCTCGCCGACGGTAGCCAGGCAGTCGTCCCATTGCTCAGCTTCGAGTTGGCGTTTGCAACGTTCGAACGATTCGACCAGCGGCCTGATTTTTTCAAGGTCGCGGACCATCGTGTGCAGCGCCTTCTCCAACTGTGTCTTCCGCTGTAGAAGGTGACCGTAATCCCGTTCGAGCTGATCAGCGCCCGCTTGCATCTGCGGCAAGGCAGCGGCGGGCTCGCCGGATTGCGGATAGACTGTGTCATCCAGCAAGGCCGGATCGAGGAGCTGATATAACGGGTGTTGCTGAGCTTCCGCGCGCTGTCGGTCGACCTCGGATTCGATTTCTGTCACCTTTGCGAATAGCGCTCTTTCCTTTTCGGGCAGCCCGGCCGCGAAGGCGGACAAGGCTCCCGCCATCTCATCGCCCGTCGCGAAGCGCTTGGCCGGATCTTTCTCCAGCGCTTTGGTCAGAATGGCTTCGAGTTCTTCATCACAACCAGGAAGGTGCGCCGACAGCGGGGAGTGCGGTTCTGCGATGATCTGGTAGCAAACCGCCGTTGGGGAGTCGGCCTCGAAGGGGCGCCGATAGCAGAGGAACTCGTAAAGGATAACCCCGACGCTGAAAAGGTCGCTGCGGCCGTCAATCTCCCGGGCTCCCTTCGCCTGCTCGGGCGACATATAATACGGCGTGCCCATGAGAGTGCCGGTTCGGGTCATGTCCGAAGCACCCAAGCGGGCCAACCCGAAGTCCAGGATTTTCACCTGGCCCTCGGGAGTCAAACGCACGTTCCCGGGTTTGATGTCCCGGTGAATGACCCCGTGCTTGTGGGCGTAGTGAAGCGCCCGGCAGATCTGAGCGACGAGCTCGAGCTTGCGAGCAAAGGCGACAAAAGTCCGCTGGCGGATCAGGGCCTTCAGATCCTCGCCTTCGACGAACTCCATCGCGATGAACGGGCGATTCTGGTCGTCGCCCATGTCGTAGATCGAGATGATGTGCGGGTTGCTCAGGCGGGCAGCCGATCGGGCTTCGCGGAAAAAGCGAGCGCGCAGCTCGTCATCCATCTCGCCGGAGGTTGTCATGACCTTGATGGCAGCGTGGCGCTCCAGGATCGGATCATAGGCTATATACACAAGGCCCATGGCTCCCCGGCCCAATTCTCCCTGGATCTCATACCTGCCGATCATCTTTTCGGCCATATATCGGCTTTTGCCTGTGGGTCCTGTTCGCCCTATTCGTAGCGCAGCAGAATCGCGGTTACGTTGTCGTCCCCGCCGGCCGCATTTGCGGAATCAACGATTATCCGGCAAAGCTCGTCGAGACTGCCTTCGCCGGTCAGTTTCTGGCAGAGCTCGGAATCCGCCAGCCGGTCGGTAAGACCATCGGAGCACATCAGGAGAAGATCGCCCGTGCGCAGCTGGTGTTCTCGCACCTCGACATCCAGCCGTCCGCGCATTCCAATGGCTCGCGTCACGACGTGACGCATCTGGTGCTGTTTGGCTTCCTCGCGCGTGATGACACCTCGTCGCAGCAACTCCTGCACCAGGGTCTCGTCCTCGCTCAACTGCCTGAATTGCCGGTCCCTGAGCAGGTAGAGCCGGCTGTCGCCGACGTAGCAGTAAAAAACTTTCTCTCCCCTGATCCAGACGGCGAGGAGCGTGGAACCCATCCCCGCGTACTGCTCCTCGAGCTCGGCCAGGTGCGTAACTCGGAGGTTCGCCAGAGAAACGCCGGTTTTCAGAACATTGTGCTCATAGGGGATGGCAGTGCTGTATCCGAAGGGCCAGGTCATCTCCTGGGGCTCATTGGCCATGGTCACAAAATCATTGAGGGCAGAGGCGGCCACGCGCGCGGCGACTTCACCGGAGGAGTGCCCACCCATGCCATCGCTGAGAACATACAAGGCGGAGGTCTCGTTCAGGATCAGAAAATCCTGATTAACCTGGCGCCTGCGTCCGACGTCCGACAACGCGGCACAGCTAATCATCCTGCTCCTTCCGCACTTGAATCCGGCTACTTGGCTAGCAGCCAGACTCCCAAGGTAGTTGCTGCGATAATCAATATTGTAGATTTATTAATCCGAAAGAAAAAGGGCGGACCGGAACTGGATTACTCTTCGCAGGTGCACCTTCACGCGGGCAGCCTAGAAGATGCAAACTCGGGGCTTTTGCCCCCGGAGGGGGCGGATGTTTGTAGCAATCGAAGCGAGAGAGGCCGGCGCCCCAGCGGGGCGCGATGTTCCGTGGCTGCGCGGAACATCGCGCCCCGCTGGGGCGCCGGCCTCTCTCGCTTCGATTGCTACAAACATCCGCCCCCTCCG
>Ga0105092_10000243_pt1 | contig 27776 bp, 25 predicted proteins | sample PPLLak2March2015_FD_87021 | JGI IMG/M metagenome (GOLD analysis project Ga0105092, IMG submission 87021) | Freshwater sediment microbial communities from Prairie Pothole Lake near Jamestown, North Dakota, USA - PPLs Lake P7 Core (1) Depth... | ecosystem: Environmental > Aquatic > Freshwater >... | reverse complement strand
GAAAGAGCAACCAGGCTCTTCAAGCCCACATCTACGCCCGAGGCAGTCTTGGGTTCTATCTGAGGTACATCTTCCGTCTCGTATACCACGGTGGCATACCAATGGCCCAAGTGGTCTTTCTTGATGGTACTATAGGCATGCGCTTCGAAGATAGGGTTGTCCAGTGGCATACCAATGGCCCAAGTGGTCTTTCTTGATGGTGCATGTCTTGATCTTCCCTTCAACATCCCTATGCTTGAATATCCTGATGGAGCCGATCTTGGAGAGAGTCAGCTTCGAACCATCCATTTGAATCCGACTTGGGGATGGACTGCGCCATAGGCTGAAAGCGATTGGATTAAAAGTTGGAAAGTGGAGTTGATTATTACATCCGGCTTGCATCCGGCCATTCTAGGTCTTCTTAACGGCCTGAAGCTTGGACTCAATGGATATCTCTTTGTCCAGACGGAAATCGATCCGAACCGTGGTGATGATCCTTTGCACACCCATACCCTCCAGCCTCTTGTTTGCCTTTTCGACAACATCGAAGAGCTGCTCGAAGCTCTCGGCTTCCAGAGACGTGGACATCGGTCCCGGAACAAATTTCACTCCCGCCTCATTCAATAAATCATGCACTGCACCCACATATCCGGCGGCGCTCGTTCCCGACCCCATGGGAATGATGGAAAAATCAGCCACAATCATAATAGTAGCCTTACCGCCGCAGATAAAAAAGTCACTATAGAATGAGAAAAGAGTTGGATGACGAGGCTGCTTCCATTTCCGTCTTCCGGTTCCATTTAAACGTTAGAAGCCCTGCAGATCGGATAGCACTTTTCTCGCCGCCGCTACCGGGTCTTCTGCCCCGTAAACAGATCTGCCCACAATCAGGTAGTCAGCGCCCGCTTCAAGGGATTTTGAAGCTGAGCCGCCCTGCGCGCCCACACCCGGCGAGATGATTGTCTTGTTTCCGATTATGGATCGAATCTTCTTGATCCTCTCCGGGCGCGTGGCCGGGGCGACGACTCCCGCTGCGCCCACATCCACGGCGAGATGGGCCATCTGCTCGGCCAGTGGAGCCATGAAAAGCTCTGCGCCGGGATGGCTCATCTCCGTCACTACGAAGAGGTCCGCGCCGTATACGGCAGTGCTCGCCGCGCAGGCTTCCAGGGAATCCTTCCCCGGAAAAGCATGAGCAATTACGCCGCTTGCGCCCGCACCCAGCGCCGCCTCGCAGATGAGATGGTTGGTATTGGGAATGTCGGCGATCTTGAGGTCGGTAATGACCGATGAATAGGCTGAGATCTCCTTGACGATGCCGATTCCTGCAGAGAGGATGAGCGGATAGCCGATCTTGATGGCATCGAAGTATGTCGAAAGTTGCTCGGCTAGGGAGACTGCTCTTGCCTTGGAGGTCACATCCAGTGCCAGGATCAGACGGGTTTGCTTTTTCATTTGAGATCAGCTACATCAAATTTGTATTCGGCTTAATTTTGGCTCTTTTGGCTTAATTGTTCAAATGTAGTTTCCGATCAGCTCTGCAGCCTCACGCAGATCGCCCACCACTTCACGCCCGCTGCGTACCCCTTTCCGGTCCAGGAAGAGAGCATCAAGCCCAGCTTCCAGCGGCGCTTCATAATCGTAGTTGTAGTGGTCGCCGATATGCAGAACCTCGAAGGGCTTTGCCTTCAGGTGAGCGCAGACAGCTCCGTAAACCAGGGGCGACTTCTTCACGTCCCGAAAGTCGCTGGTGACGGAGAAGGTCTCGTGGAAATAATCCTGCAGCCCGTCCAGCTCAATGTCGATGAACTCGCGTGCCGCATTGGAAGTCACCACCAGCACATAGTTGTCGGCGAGAATGTCCAGCGCCTCCTGCACCTCGGGATAGGTCTCGATCTCGTCCTCGTAAAGCTCCAGCAGATCGTCCTTGGCGATCTGCAGGCCGAATTTGTCTATCCAGTACTTGAGGTCGTACCATTCCAGGTGATCGCTGCCGATCTTCATGTATTCGCCGATGACGTACTCCTTCGCAGCAGCAAACTCCTGGCCGGTCTTTTCTGCGTACAGGCTAGGAATGCCTTCCATCCAGACCTTGTCCACGAACCTGGAGTTGACCAGGGTGCCGTCCATGTCCAGGGATATGAAACGAATCATCTTTTTCTCCGGTTTGAAGGCGTAAGTTGGCCTTGGGGTTATTATTCTTTTTGGAGATCAATGTGGCAAAGATGATAGGTATCAAGTCCTGGCCAAGAAGACGAAAGGTGCTTGTAGTACGTGCTTTATTGATGAACTTCATGCGCAACTTTATCGTCGTCGGCCACAAGGCCACCACATCCCCCAACTTCTCCCTGGAAGACATCCCCGGCACCTCCGGGCGTCTCGACATCCTCTGCCGCAGCGTCACTGCCGGCTTCGTCCTGTCCCATGGCATCCGAAAAGATGTCTGCGTTTACCTCGTCCTTTTGGGCGGCACCGTCCCCAAGACGATTGTCCTGCAGGGCGAGACACTGCGCCACCTGAACCCGGATGAGCGCACCACGGCGGCGCTCCTCAAGAAAGCCCTGGCCATCGAGGCAAAGCCGGAGTGGGCCATGTCCACATCCGGCATCTTCGTTCGCACCGGAGGGCTGGCGGAAGTGCTGGCCGACCTGAAAGTAGCGAGGATTCTGTACCTGAAGGAAGACGGCGCGGACATTCGCGGCGTTGAATGCAGTGGCCTCTCCTGCGATGCGGCCTTCATTATGGGAGACCACACCGGAATAACCGACGAGGAGGAGACGCTGATCGAGCAGGTGGGCGCGAAGACCGTCGCCATCGGGCCGATGAGCCTGCACGCGGATCACTGCATCGTTTTGCTGAATTGGATGCTGGATACCGGGATGGTCGGGTCGAACGAGAAATGGTTCAAGTAAGCAATTGTCTGCAAATGCAAAAAATGTGAAAGATGTTAAAGATGTTAAAGCGCGAAAAATATTAAAGATGAAAGATGCCAAAGCAGCATCCTTTTTCTGCCCATTTTCTACTCTTTTTTCACGATATGGTTTTTCTTCACATAGGCAGGCGCTTGGGGATGATTGTGCATGCCGCCGTATGACTTGCAGGAGGGATAGTACTCCGTGCCCAATTGAACCATGCCCGCGGTCTTCTCCCCGGCCTCGCTCTCGATAAATGCCAGGGCCAGATCTATGCCCGCAGAGACGCCGGCAGCGGTCCAGACGTTTCCATCCCGCACAAATCGGTCCTCAACTACTTCCACATCGCTAAGCTCCTTCAGCCGCTGCAAAGATGCCCAATGGGTCGTAGCTCTTCGGTTATGCAAAAGACCGGCACGATGAAGGATGAAGGAGCCGGTGCAGACGGAGAGCACCGACCGGCAGCCCTTAGCCTGGCGGGAGACGAATTGAATCAGGGCGGGGTTGTCAACCTCCCGGCGCGTGCCTTCTCCTCCTGGAACCAGCAGATAGTCCAGCGGCGGACAATCGGCAAACGTCGCATGAGGATTAAGTGAGAGACCCTTGGCACAGATCACGGGGCCCGGCTTCTCTGCAACCATCAGGCAGCTATCCGGGCCTCGGGCAAATTTGCTCCAGAACGATATCATCTCCCAGGGGCCGATGAGGTCCAACTCCTCCAATCCTGGGAAAACCAAGAATCCGAATATCATGCTAAAATCAGTCTCCTCTCGCATGGTGAATCTGTGATCAATTCTTAATGATTCGTAATTGATATTTTTATCGGCTAAGAGTTTTTGGTCGGGAACGGTTCCTTTGGGCGACTGCAAGCTTGTTTTCAGCCTGGACATAGTGCCTTGGATATTCAACTGTTTCACCAGTAGAAAGAGCAACCAGGCTCTTCAAGCCCACATCTACGCCCGAGGCAGTCTTGGGTTCTATCTGAGGTACATCTTCCGTCTCAGATACCAGGGTGGCATGCCAATGGCCCAAGTGGTCTTTCTTGATGGTGCATGTCTTGATCTTCCCTTCAACATCCCTATGCTTGAATATCCTGATGGAACCGATCTTGGAGAGAGTCAGCTTCGAACCATCCATTTTGAATCCGACTTGGGGATAGGTGAAAGACTTGTACCATCCCTGTCCTTTGAATCTGGGATATCCTGGCATCTCTTCGTCCTTAACACGCCTGAAGAATGCCTTGAAAGACTTATCCAGCCTACGAAGCACATCTTGAAAAGCCAGTATTTCGCAGCTCAGCCGAATTTTCATTGGTGCAAACCCTCTCAACTATTCGCGAATAAATCGCATGTACCGTATTTCTCTTTGGTTCTTAAATTAATGATAAGAGTTCAATAAAATCATTATATACTCAAATTTGATTTACTATGATGCAAAAAATTATCTAAATCCTTATCAGCGTCCCTTATCATAAATATGGTCCTACTGCAATATAATTACAAAATCCAGCACTCAATTTGTTTTGAAAATAATTTATATCTTATAACTATTCTCTATATAAATATATGATAGAAAGCTTTATTTACTCAATTGTTCACTTATATCTTTCAAGGGTAAAAAGAATCTGTTCCCTTGTTGCTAGAAGCGTTATGAGTGACTAGCTTCAGTTTTGTATACAGGAGTGAGCACCTGGGCGATGAAACTCCTGGACTCAGCAGATAGCATCTATATGCAAATAGTTTGCAGATTACCTTTCTCCAGAAATCATTTGCGAAACAAGAGTTGAGTTCCTGAGCAAGAATCTTCGAAGAACCCTTGAAGCCCACCATATAGCGCCACACCTCTTTAGTTGCATGAAACCTCTGTTAAAATATGAGTGCAATGCTTGGGTTCTTCTTAACGGATGAGTGGGATGAGATTCTTCGATTCAATAATTGCATTTCTGGTGTCTCGATCTGTAGATTGGTCTTCCATAGAAGCAACTCTGTTTGAACTTGAGTCGAGCCCACAAAAATAATCCTTTGAGGATTTTAGAAGAAATGTCATTGGTTGGTACCTCGCCAATTTTAAAAATTTGTGCCCCATAAAATTTTGTTCTTCTAAAATCTTCAATTGAACTATCATGACATGAGACAGCAGCTCGTAGCCGAAGGCATCATTTTATGATCTACGAGGCTTTCTTCTCTAAAAAACATTTTTTCAATTTAATTTTTTCTCTATTGCGCTATTTATCATATCTTAGGTTCGGCTATTGCTGGCATGAGGCCTAAAATGGTCAATGAGCTAAATAGGATAAAGCCGGTCTGACCGGATTTTTGTTTTAACAGACCCATTACGACATGTACCGGATATTGCCGTTATTTAATATTATATTAATAGTTAGATAAATTTTATTAGTTGGTAAAATTGTTTAAAACTAGATATTTTTGGATTTAGCCTGGAATAAGCAAGTTCTAAAATTTTTTTCGGCAATTGGAGCATTCTAATGTCGAATTCATGTGCACTCTTTGTTATAATAATATATTCTATAAAAAATATGTCGGAGATGTAATTGTGAAAAGTCTAATACTCTGTGAGTGCGGCGATTTTGTCGAAAATCACACCTTTAAAGATTACATAGAATCTTCGTTCGGCCCGTCGACTCCGACCATAGGCCACACTGAATGCGGTCTCATATTCAATTTCATCGATGAAGGCCTGCCCAAAAGATTCTCCTCCAAGAAGGAGTTAAAGACAATTGCCATAAAATTTGCCAATATAAAGGGCATGAACAACGAATCACAGAGTATTTTTCTTTTAGAAGTAGATCGGCTCAAGTCGACAGGGAATCTGGCGGACATGGATATACTCTTGAGGGCTTTTAAGTCTTTCTTGGCAAGAGTTGAGAAAGAATAATGATCTACTCATGTTTATGTTTTTATAATTATCTCTTCATTAGTTATTTGTAGGATTCTATTGGTATGCTGTAATTGGGGATAAGAAATGATTGTTAGGAGGATCGCAATTGGCCACTTACGAAGCCATTTCAGAGGTAAGTACCTCTCTGAAGAAATTAATATGGAATAATATCAAAGGAACAGCTCTAGGAGAACAGGTAGGCGAAAATGGCATAGCCTTCAACCATCCGACAGATAATGATGCTGGTTCGAATGCAAAGAAGCTTTCCATTTTTCTGTTTAAAATCGGAGAGAATAGTTACCATCAGAATCATCCGCTCTCATACGCTGACGGGAGCGGTCATCCCATAGCGCTCGACTTGTATTATATGATTACCGCGCACTTCGAAAAGTCTCTCTCTGATCATATGCTAATGAATCAGAAGCTGATCGGACGAGTTGTTCAGATATTTCATGAAAATCAAGTATTGCGTGTTCCTGCTCTTGAAGACACTCTCTCGGATGAAGATATAAAGATATTCAGCTACGATATGCCGCTTGAAGAAATAGGCAAGATCTGGGGAAGTATCCTGGAAAGCAATCCCTACATGCTTTCAGTTTTCTATGAGGTGACTCCGGTGATAATCGATTCGAAGACGATGGTTGCGGCCAAGAGGGCAACTAAGGTATCTTTTGATAATCAAAAAGGTGGTGTTAAATCCAATGTCTGAAACCGCGCTTTCCATTGCCTTCTATTTGAGAGACGGCTACTCGAAGAGCCAGGCTAAAGGAAATATTCAGGTATCTCTAAGGTCCTCCGGCAAGACGGCAATGCTAAATCCCAGCGGCTGTTATACCTTTGTCGATTTGCCGGAAGGAAAATATGTCGTTAAGATAGAATCCGAGTTCTACATCTACGATGAGATTGAATACGAAGCATATACGGAAGGCGCTGTCAGCGGCGAGGTATTCGACCTGATCCCGGCGCCTAATTATCCTTTTTTTTCCGCAGGTGAGACGCTGGTTCGGGGGATGTTGTATAAACTCAAAGATCCTAAAGATCTCAAAGATCCCAAAGATCCCAAAGATCCCAAAGATCTCAAAGATCCTGTTCCTTATGCCGATATTTATAGCAGTGTTTTCACCGGCGATCTGAGACGAAGAAAAGGCCCGATATCTAATGAAGGAGATTTTACATACTATGCAGCTTCGAAGACCGATTCCAGAGGCGAATTTGCTCTCTTCTTCGGCCCTATTGTGAATGATATGATCATATCTGAAGACTTAGATCCCCGTAGAGTCTATCTCTTAAAGGGTCCTGAAGAAAGCAGCCTGAACGATAAAACCGAGATACCGCTTCTGGTCGAGAATCGGAGTATCATGAAAAAAACGAGCATCAACCGCATTGAATTGGGATTCTCAAACACCCGGAATCTTGATTTTAATTCTTCATTCGCTTAAATGGAATATTAAATCCTCTCGCATTTTCCATATTGCGATTGAATGGTTGTCTGTTATATCTTCTAGCAGGGGGAATCGACATGATTTAATTTACTAATGCCCGGGGATGTTCGTCAAATCCGACTTTCATCCGGTCGAATGGGAGCGCGCTATAATTGCTATTGCCATTAACAATTGCCTCCTATCGATATAAATCTTAGGTCAGCCGCCTCTTAAGGTAGCAACGGCAGAGGTCCATTCTATTGCTGCCTCTTAATTGGCAAGATGATATTTGAACATGGATATTCTGCCGTTCTACAAGAATCTGGCCGGACGGTGCATCTCAATCGCTCCAGTCCGCAATTGAATATGAGGCGATCTATAATCAGGGCCGCTTCAAATCGGCATTTAGATCTCTTAAGCTTGATCTCTTAGCGGCCATGTAAAAAAGTCTGAACTATTTAACAATTTAATAGCTTGTAGTAATAAAATATGCAGGAGGAATTATGCCTCAATACTTAACGCCCGGTGTGTATATAGAAGAAATTGAGATCGGTGCAAAGCCCATTGAAGGAGTAAGTACAAACGTAGCCGGATTTCTCGGATCGACTGAGAGGGGGCCGGTTGAGCCGTTTTTTGTAACCAGCTTTGATCAATTCAAGAAGCTTTATGGAGGATACATCAAAGATTCATATCTTGCTTATTCCATTGAAGGTTACTTCCGAAATGGAGGCGCAAGCTGTTTTGTGGCAAGAATTGCCAGCAAAACCTCAATACAGTCTTCAGTCCCTGTTCCTTCGAACCCAGGCGGAGCAAATGCTTTCCAGATCGACGCAATCGGACCTGGAAAGTGGGGAGATGGACTAAAGGCAACCATCGCAGCCAGCACTATTCATGGCGATGATCTGTCCTTCTTCAAGCTCAAGCTGAGCTATGATAAGGCAATTGTTGAGGAATATGATAATCTCTCTGTATCTTCTGAGTCCACTGATTTCTTCGAGAAGAGAATTAACGGCATCTCTAACTTTGTAACGGTTGCTAAATTGACCGCTTCTAATCCCCTGCTCGGTGAACACTCTCTGGGTGGCGGCAAAGATGGAGATGCCATTAATGCAGAGGATTATTCCGGCAGAGAGCTGACAATTGGTGAAAATGGTACCGGCAGGTATACCGGCCTCATGGGCTTTGACAGGATCAGTGAGATCTCGCTTATCTGCGCTCCGGATGAGAATAATGTAACTGGCTTGAGCGGCAAGCTAATAGATCACTGCAATACCCATAAAGATCGATTTGCTATCCTTCAGGCGGGCGATGGAAAAGTAGATATCAACAAATTGAATCCATCAGAACCGCGCTCCAAATATGCGGCATTCTATTATCCCTGGATTCAGATCCTGGATCCCGTCACGAACATGCCCAAATATGTGCCGCCCTGCGGTCATGTGGCCGGAATCTATTCCAGGACGGATGTAGAGCGCGGCGTTCACAAGGCACCGGCCAATGCGCCTGTCAGCGGCGCACTGGGATTGATGTTCAATGTCGTTGACGAGGAGCAGGCAATCCTTAATCCTAAAGGAGTAAACTGCATACGGTCGTTCCTGGGCAGAGGTATTCTTGTTTGGGGAGCCAGAACCACGTCACTCGATTCCTCCTGGAAATACATCAACGTCAGCCGTCTCTTCATCTTTGTGGAGAAGTCCATAAAAGAGGGAATCAGATGGGCTGTCTTCGAGCCGAATAACGAGAAACTGTGGTCCAGGGTCAAGCAGACCGTCGATCAGTTCCTGACTGCTGTTTGGAGGACTGGTGCATTGATGGGAACAACAGCCGACCAGGCATTCTTTGTGCGCTGCGACCGTACGACCATGACCCAGGACGATATTGACAATGGTCGTCTGGTGGTTTTAGTGGGAATTGCGCCAACAAAGCCTGCCGAGTTTGTGGTCTTCCGCATCGCTCAGGTGGCCAAGGGCTCGGATATAACTGAAGCATGAGGTGATGAAAAATGGCAGATAGAAAGGACCCATTCAGGAGTTTTCGTTTTAGAGTAGAGATTGACGGAATAAATCAGGCCGGTTTCACCGACGTTACTATTCCTGATTCATCCATTGATGCCGTCGAATACCGTGAAGGCACCGACAAATACACGAAGAAGCTGGCGGGCTTTTGGAAGGAAGGCAATGTCTCCTTGAAGTGGGGCATCACCGACTCGAAGCAGCTCTATGATTGGTACAAGAGCTGCAAGGAAGGTAAGGTGCAGAGGAAGAACGTGGCCATCAAGCTCGTGGACGAAGAGGATAAGGAGATCGCTGTCTGGACCTTCGAGAATGCCTGGCCTATCAAGTACAAGGCTCCGGACCTGACGGCAAAGAACCACGACGTCGGAATTGAGAATCTTGAGATCGTTCATGAAGGCATGAAGCGGGTCTCTTGATTCAGTTCAACCAGCTTTTGAATTTCCCGGAAAGAAAATACCGGCATTAGATATATCTTATGATTAAGTCTGATTTCGATCGATTATCCTCACTGTTGAGTGGGCGATCTTATGACATAGAAATTGCAGAGAGTTTGAATTCAGGCCGAGCAGGAAGAATGCCGGAAAGGAAAATGGCAATCTCCATTGACATCATTGAATTAATGTGGTGTTTTTTGTCAATGGAAGTAGCTTGAAACAATTGGCATCTAAATCGATGTGAATAAAAATAATGGAGGAAAACTATGCCTCAATATTTGACCCCTGGTGTATATGTAGAAGAAATCGAGATTGGAGCTAAACCGATTGAAGGAGTAAGCACCAATGTAGCAGGATTCCTCGGCGAAACCGAGAGAGGACCGGAGGAGCCGACCTTTATAACCAACTTTGATCAGTTCAAGAGACTTTATGGAGGATACATTGCCGGTTCGTACCTGGCCTATGCTATTGACGGATACTTCCGAAACGGCGGAGGTAGCTGCTTCGTGGCTAGAATCGCAAATAAAGACTCCAAGTATGCTGCACTAATTCTCAAGAACGCTGCTTCGAATCCCGAAAATTCGCCTGAGAAAAACGAGGATGCAAATATAGATGCAGACTCGGTAGACCCGATTGAAGTCGCAAAAATCCAAGCAATAGGCCCCGGCCTATGGGGTATCTCAGTTCAAATCGGCATTAAGGATGCAGGCCTAAGCAGCGAGAATGCCAATCTCTTTAAGCTTGAAATATATAACGAAAAGGGTCTTGTAGAGGTTTACGATAACCTCTCACCGTCTGACACATCCAGCGATTACTATGAGAAGAGAGTAAACGGGATATCAAATCTTGTTACGATCTCTCATTTGAAGGACGGAAGGCCTGTCAATATAGCAAATACCAAAATGATTGATGGCAGTGATGCAGCTGTCACTGCAGAAGATTACAAGGGACGAGTGGATGAGAAAACAGGTAAACTGTCCGGTCTCATGGCTTTCTCTAAAATAAGCGAGATCTCACTCATCTGCGCCCCTGACGAGAACAAATTTAAATTGAGCGATCTTCTGAAGGAGCATTGCGAAAAGCATAAGGATCGATTTGCTATCCTTCAGGCTGGCGAACTGAAAAAAAATATCACCGAATTGTCTCCTCCAGTTCGCTCCAAGTATGCCGCATACTATTATCCCTGGATTAAGGTCCTCGATCCCGTCACGAATATGCCCAAGTATGTGCCTCCCTGTGGCCATCTGGCCGGAGTCTATTCCAGGACCGATGTCGAGCGCGGCGTTCACAAGGCTCCGGCCAATACGCCCGTCAGCGGCGCTCTGGACCTGCAATTCAGCATAGTCGATGCCGAGCAGGAGATCCTGAATCCGAGGGGCGTCAACTGTATCCGTTCCTTCCCGGGCAAGGGAATCCTCGTCTGGGGAGCCAGGACTACAAGCCTTGATTCCTCCTGGAAGTATATCAATGTCAGTCGGCTTTTCATTTTTGTGGAGAAGTCCATTAAGGAGGGGATCAGATGGGCGGTCTTTGAGCCGAACAATGAGAAGCTGTGGTCCAGGGTCAAGCAGACCGTCGATCAGTTCCTGACTGCTGTATGGAGGACAGGTGCATTGATGGGAACCACCGCCGACCAGGCATTCTTTGTGCGCTGCGACCGCACGACCATGACTCAGGACGATATCGACAGCGGTCGTCTTGTTGTTCTGGTGGGCATCGCGCCGACCAAGCCCGCCGAGTTCGTGATCTTGCGCATCGCTCAGGTGGCCAAGGGCGCTGACATATCAGAGGCATGAGAATTTCTAGAAGCATGAGGTGAAGAAAAATGGCAGATAGAAAGGATCCATTCAGGAGTTTTCGTTTCAGAGTAGAGATTGATGGGATAAATCAGGCCGGATTCACAGATGTGACCATCCCCGATTCCTCCATCGATCCCGTGGAATATCGTGAAGGCACCGACAAATACACAAGGAAGCTGGCCGGCTTTTGGAAGGAGGGCAACGTATCCTTGAAGTGGGGCATCACTGATTCTAAGCAGCTATATGATTGGTACAAGAGCTGCAAGGAAGGAAAGGTGCAGAGGAAGAACGTGGCCATCAAGCTTGTGGACGAAGAGGACAAGGAGGTCGCCGCCTGGACATTTGAGAATGCCTGGCCCATCAAGTACAAGGCTCCGGACCTGACGGCAAAGAACCACGATGTCGGCATCGAAAATCTTGAGATCGTTCACGAAGGTATGAAGCGCACAACATGAAGTGATCCAAGATGTTCCAAACTGAGTATGAGTTCTCTCTTCCTAAAGGCTTTGTGGATGAAGAGGGAAATCTCCATCAGGATGGGGTCATGAGGTTGGCTACAGCGGCAGACGAAATTCTGCCGCTGAAGGACCCTCGAGTCCAGTCCAACCCGGCCTACCATTCTGTGATACTTCTCTCTCGAGTGATCGTCAAGCTCGGTAGCCTCAAGGATGTCAATCCGAGGACTGTTGAAGGAATGTTTGCTTCCGATATAAGCTACCTGCAGGAGCTGTATCGAAAGATAAATGGAGACGGAACTACCCACCTGAAAACTAAGTGTCCCAAGTGCGAAAACGAGTTCGAGGTCGACCTAGCCCCGGGGGAATAACCGGCTATCCCCTCGACAAAATCTATGAGGAGATAGCCTTCATAGCTTACTACTTCAAATGGAGCTTTGAAGAGATTGTAAACATGGAGCACAGAGATAGGAGACTATGGTGCGAGCGGATCTCAGGGATAAACAAGAGCCTTAACAACTCTGAAGGGCAAAGTTCCCAATCCTTGTCTGATATGATCTAGTAAAGACTATCCGATCCGATCCAGACGAAATTGTTCGATCCGATCCAGATGAACTAATTAATTTGTCGACAAATCTCAAAGCTCGGTTTGTCGATCTTGCTGTTATCTCTCCTTTACGGGAAGGGGCGGCAGGTTCCGTGATCTCAGGCCGGTCTCGCACTTGTCATGCCAAGAACAGTTATTTGTCCAGTCGCAACGAATTAGGCAGCCCCTTTCCGGGATAACTTCTGCACTAAAAGCCTTCAGCAAGTCATCATGTCTTTTGATTAGCTTTTTGAGAGGAAACGGTTATGATGCTATTTAATGAAAAAAATCCATTAATGGGATTCAGATTTCTGGTAGAGGTCGGTGGAATCTTGACCAGTGGTTTTTCTGAGGTATCTGGTCTCCAAGCCGATACTGAGGTGGAGACGATACGAGAAGGTGGCACGAACGATTTTGCTTACAAGCTTCCCAAAGCTACCACTTTTCCTAATCTAGTTCTTAAGAAGGGAATGGTCTCTCCGGCTTCGGAACAGTTGTGGGGTTGGTATCGCAACGTAATTGCCGGAAATGTCGTCAGAATGCCGATATTTATATTAATTCAAAGTGAGGATGAGTCGATAAGCCCGACGTCAATTTGGTGTGCCTGGGATGCCTTTCCCGTGAAATGGGTTGGGCCTACCCTGAGCGGCAAAAGCCAAGAGGTAGCGATTGAGACACTGGAGTTCGCTCATCATGGAATCGAAAGGGTCTAGGAGAACGTTGGGTGTGATGGCTGCAAAATCTTTAAGCCCGGTCAAATGGCCGTCATCGGAGATCTTGCACAAATATTTCGGGCTGCCATACATTGATCGCCATCTTGCAGCCTTATCAACAAAATGGCTGTCCCGGTATCCTTCTTATTTGAGGCTGGTGTTCTTGAAGCAAGGCCATAGATGGCTTCAGATCACGAATAGCCGGACTGGGGCGGGACAATCGCTGGAAAATCATTTGAATCTGGCGCTGCAAGTTACTTGGCCCGGCAAATTAGAGCAGAAGAGCACATTCCTGCCGTCTTTCCTCAGGCCGGAAAGAAATACTCCATCCGCCACCAGTTCATTGATAAATAGATATATCATTCGTCCAAATGCCATTAATTCGGGAATGAGGCCGTCTCTCTCTACTCCACACCCGGGCCAGACAGATCCGATAAAAAGAAATGATGGAATCAATTCCAACCACCGGATTCATCCCTATTCCGATGGGCCTTTTCGTCCTGAAGCTTTTCACCATGTCGAATCTCTATTCCAGACTCGGCCATTGCTTCATCCATCATTTTACAATAATGTTAAATATTTCAATCAATTTTTTGAAGCCAGGAATATCCGCAAAACAATCAGCCTTAATCCTTTGGCCAGAGCAGCACCATTTTTTCCGGCAAAAATTCCTGCGGCAAAAGGCCGTCTGATGGTCAGCCATCCGGAAAGCCGGAGCCCTCAATTGCCTACGAATATGCTTCCGACCAATTGTGCAGTATGGATGGGGATGATACATATTGGCGAAATAAAGTCGTTTCTCTTGTCGAGCTCAGAGCCTAATACAATGGCTGCGGCTAATGCTGATGCGAGGGGATCAGGGCTGATGGTGCTTCCACAGTTCTTCAGGAAAGCATGGGTCCATCAAACGGGAGAGACTTTCCGTCCGCAGGGAATCGGGAATCTGCTTATGCCTCTTGGGGCAACAACAGTCGCTGCAAAAGAAGCTCCCAGCAGAGTAGTACCATCCGTCATAAAGGCCGCAACTGAAAATTTGCATGAGAGTACTCAAAGTCTTGATCATCGGCGCAATTTTGCAGGAGAACGTTTTACAGGACAAGGTTTTCCAAATGATATCGTCCTACATAGGAAAATAGCCGGCAGTTCAATGAGCGAAATAAAACTGATGAATCCCCTTTTAAATAGTCTGCATTATTATCCCAAATCTTCTGAAAATGTTACTGATCACAGCGTTTTTAGGGCCGCTTTGCCACGGATTATGCGAACTATCAGCATTCCTGCAATGAATGAAATGACAATCACGGGGCAGAGGCCTTTTCTCGCAGGCGATCCGCCATTATTATTCGCAGATGCTCTTAGCAAATCATCTGAACGCCGAAGCATAACGAAGAGTCCTGCGTCGTCAGTTATTGAACATGCATATCCATTGAAGGCTAAAGTTCAAAGTGCGATTGTCGAAGAGAGAAGCATCCCGGAAAGCCCTGCGTCTGCGAAGCCTCCTATTATTGATATGGGCAAGGTGGCAGATCAGGTCTTTTTCCTTCTGGAGAAAAAAATTAAGATCGAAAGAGAGCGGAGAGGTTTACATGCCTAATTCAAGAACACAAAAAGCCCAAAAATCTTTCGGACAGAACCTGAAGAAAGCAAAGATAATTGTCCTGAAAAAGGACTTTTCGAAAGAAAGAGAGATATCAGTTAATTTTAATCCTTTGGAGTATACATTGAGCAAGGATGCCAATTGGGTGGATGCCAATAAGAAAGATCGGAACAGGCCGCAGCTTCAATTTCAAGATTGCGGGGCAGAAACCCTGTCTATGGATCTTTTCTTTGATACTTATGAAACCGGAGAGGATGTTCGAAAATATACAGATCCGATTGCAAAATTAATATTTATCGATCCCGAGTTGCATCGTCCGCCTACTGTAAGAGTGGCCTGGGGCAGCTTCATCTTTGATGGTGTAGTGACTTCCACTAAACTGACTCCTACCCTTTTTTTAAGCAATGGTGTGCCGGTCAGGGCAAAGGTCGCCATCACCATAAAAGAATATGGTCATGAGGCTAATGCTGCGAATCGTGAATTGAATTCTTCGGATAGAACCCGGGCGCATATTGTTCATGAAGGAGACAGCCTCTGGAGTATCGCAGCAAAATTTTACAATGATGCTGCAAAGTGGAAATATATTGCAGACAAAAATAGCATTTCTAATCCAAGACTATTGGATGCCGGAATGAGGCTGGAAATTCCTCCGCTGTAGGTGCATGACCATGACCGATCGCAGCAAACCATCGTTTAGGATAGAAATCGGCGGAGCAATTCAAAGGGAACTGGCCGGCTATGTGCAAAGGCTCGAAGTGGAAGACAGCATCCAAGCCCCCAGCATGTTCAGTTTTGATGTCGCTGAAACAAGGGAAAAAAAATGGCTGGATGAAGGGCTATTGGACCCCGGCAAAAAGGATGTGAAGATTTATCTGGGATATGTGGATGAGCTTGAATTGATGATCTCCGGCTTGGTGAATTCTCTCGATTATTCTATGCGCTCGAACGGGCAACTTCAATTGACCGTCCAGGGATTTGACTATTCTACTAAACTGCAAAAATCATATAAAAACGATGGCGCTGGATTTAATAAGCAAAAAATTTCGGAAATCATTCAGGGGATTGCATCTGTACACAGTCTCGAATGCAAATGTGATCCGACAGAAATCCTGTATGAATCGATGAAGATGGGTCTCAACGAAAGCGATTATGACTTCGCCATGAGAATGGCCGGATCCATTGGATATGAATTCTATATAAGAGACAAGACGCTTTACTTCCACAAGCCCAATTATAAGAATCCAACTAAAACACTCTCCTGGATGAGATGTGGTGGATCAAATATCGATGGCTTATCTGAGGTTGGTTTTAGGTTAACCATGGCCAATGCGGTGGAAGAGATCGAAGCCAGAGGATATGATCCCAAGGAGAATAGGCAATTGGTTAGCAATATGCGTCCCGCCTATATATCGAGTATTCGTCCGGCAGGAAAAAGGAAGGCGATTAATATTGTGCATACAAATCAAAAAGAGCTTGAATTGATTGCCCAATCCCTGGCGGACGAAGCCAGCCGGACTGTAGAGATTAGTGCTACAATGATGGGAGATCCATCGCTAAGGTCTGGCAATGCCATTAAGGTAGCAGAAATAAGCAAGGTATTTGACGGATGCTATTATATAACCCGTGCAAGGCATACGATCGGGGATAATGGATATACCACTACTTTGAATATGAATGGGCCCATAATTGAATAAATGCCTAAGAGTTGCAGCACATAGTTGTAGTCCATAAGTCTCCTTTTGCACCTGTCGACAACAATGGTTTTATTGCTCTATTTCGAAAATTTTATCATAAATTAACAATTTTATTTAGATAAAATGGCTTTTGCATTGATGGTTTCAAATCTTCCGTCAATGTTTAAATAATAAACGGAGATATATTTATGTTTGGCAAGGATGTTGAAAGCTGGATATCGGGCAACAATGTTCCCGGCATCACTCTTGGCATAGTCTCAAATGTGGATGATCCCGAGGAATTGAACCGGATAAAAGTTAAAGTACCGGCCTTTGGAAAGAGCTACGAGAGCTGCTGGGCTTCAGTGGTCACCTCCAATGCTGGTCAGGATGCAGGATTTTCCTTCCTCCCCTCTGTCGGTGATGAAGTGCTGGTGGTGTTTAAGGGCGGCGATTTGAACTACCCTTATATCTTAGGTTCAGTTTGGTCCAAGGATAAAAAGCCGCCAAAAGTGAGCCAGGACGCCAAGGATAACATGCTTGTCATCAAATCAAGGAAGGGGCATACAATAACTGTTGATGATGAAAAAAATACCATAATCCTGCAGTTAAGCTCGGGGCATCATCTATCGCTGAAGGAAAATACAGTTTGTCTTTCTGACAAGGATGGCAATAATGCCCTGCAAATCGATGCATCGATAGGAGAAGTCACGCTTATGGCGGCGTCCAAATTAGTATTAAGTGCCCCCAGTATCGAGATAAAAGCGTCTCAATCCCTTGGTGTGAGTTCAACGAAGATGAATGTCAATTCTGCAATTTTGGATATGCAAGCCAGTGCAAGTCAGTCCTTAAAGACCAACGGCATTCTTACAATTAGCGGTTCTTTAGTAAAGATTAATTGAGGTTGATGATCATGCCACCTGCTGCTAGAATTGGAGATAAAACTGCGTTGGCTAACCTCGTTGGTCTCGGAGCCCTAAACGTCTTCATTGGAGGTATGCCTGCATGGATATGTTTGAGCAAAACCTTACGCAATAAAACTAATCCTCCACTTCCACCTGTATTTGTTTCAGGAACTGTATACAAGGCAAGCACCTCCGTTATCATCAATGGTCGTCCTGCAGCTCGGATTGGAGACATAGTTATGGAAGAGAGCGAAAACCTAAAATATCCTATAATTGGCGGCTGCCCTACGGTGCTTATTGGCTGACGGATGGTGAATGAAAAAATGGCAAAGGAATTTCTTGGCAATGGCTGGAAATTCCCTGTGAGGCTGAACTCTCAGGGGATGTTTGATATGTCGGAACATGAAGAATGCATCACAGAGGCAATTGGAATAATAATCAAGACCTCTAAGGGTGAACGAGTAATGCAGCCGGATTTCGGCTGCAATATCTTCCGTTATCTGTTCGATAATCCAGATACCGTTACGCTAAAGCTGATGGAAGAGAGCGTCAGAGAATCTCTAAATGTTTGGGAGCCCAGGATTAATCTGACCAAGGTCGAGGCTTCGCTGGATAAGTCGAACGAAGGGAAAGTTCTGATTCGAGTGGATTACACCGTAAGGTCGACTAATAATGAATTCAACCTGGTTTATCCCTTTTACCTGAAGGAATAGAAATGACATCACCAAAAATCGTAAATAAAACTTTCGAAAAGCTCCTGGAAGAAAACGTGAAATTAGCCAAGACAAACGTGAAGGAGTGGAATTTAGATGCCGATAATGAAAAGGACCCCGGTGCATGTCTTATCAAACTGTTTACTCATATGCAGGAGGACATCGGCAGCCGCATAAACCGAGTGCCTGATAAGAATCTCAAAGCTTTTCTCGATATGCTGGGGATAACTATCTCGTCTTCTCAGCCGGCAAGAGCCCCGATTACGTTTTATCCGACAAGCGGATTTCCTGATGCGATCTATATACCGCAAGGAACTCCTTTGGCGGCGCCAATGAATGATAGCAGGGAGGCTGTCGGTTTTGAAACGGAAAAGGGCTTTTCGGTTTGCGATAGTAATTTATCAAAAGTGTTAAGCATAGACCCAATGCATGATGAGATCTTCGACCATCTTTCAAGCGTCCAAAACAAAAAGCCTTTCAAGCCCTTTCGGGGTCAGAATCTGCAGCAGCATGTCCTCTATTTGGGCCATCGCCATTTATTCAGGGTAGAAGGATCGTTAAGCATCATATTGGAAGTGACATTTAATAAACCCGATTCGTCAGAGAATCTCATAAAGCTCAAGTGGGAGTATGTCAATGATGCCGGAAAAACAATAGTCATAAAGAGTACAAAAGTTGAGTATTCTGACAATAAAAAAATTGCAAAGATAACTTTGACTCCTTCTGGAAAGATCAAGGAGACGGAAATAAACGGAAAGTCGAGTCTCTGGATATCCGCTCGAACGGAAAATATCCGGGATGTAGTTCTGCCGGCTATAAATAAAATAAAAATTCTCGGGATCTCATCCGATAAAAATAGCAGCAAACCGGATTTCGCCTTTTGTGGCTTTATTCCCCTTGATTTGAGTGCAGAGAAGATATATCCTCTGGGAAGAGAGCCCAAGCTCTACGATTCATTCAGCATGTCCTGTAAAGAAGTCTTGTCCAAAAGCAGGGCTAATATAAAGATCGTATTCTCGAGAAAATCCAATGATCCGCCAGTGGTTGGAAAAGATCCATCTCTGCTCTGGGAGTATTTCGATGGAACCGTATGGAAGAATCTTCATGTTATAAAGAGCGAAAAATTTGATGAAAAATTCGAAGGGACTCTGGAATTCGAATGCCCATCCGACCTGAGTGAAGGTGAGGTCCACGGCATAAACGGGTTCTGGGTCAGGGCGACTCTGATCGAAGGAGACTGGGGCAAAGAAAAGTTGAAGCAAGTCGGGGAAAATGAAGACATCCACTGGGTTGTTGATAAGTCCGATATAAAGCCGCCCTGGCTCAGCTCAATAGAATTGCAGGTTAAAAGCGACTTGCGGGAAGGGAGTCATCTGGAATGCTGCATGGCTTACAACAATCTGGATTATGTCGACCTTACCGTTAGGAGCAAAGGTGTAAGCGAGGAGTCTCTTGGATTCATGCCGTTCGTTCCTTTATTGGAGACAAATTGCGTCCTGTATCTTGGATTTGACAACCGCTTCCCGGATGGAAATACCAGCACTTATTTTAGCGTTGATGAGGCATCCGTTCCTGTCAACAAGGAAGAAGTGAAATGGTCCTATTGGCTGGGGCCTGTGAGCCCGGCGGAAAAAATGAGCCGATACGAAAGAGTCAAACTCCGTTCCATATCGGGCTTGAGCAAAGGAACGGTATTGCTCTTTTGTGAACAAGGAAAAGAAACTGCAATGGAGGGTGCAGTGGTCAAAGAGATCTCCTCGGATGGAGTCATTGACCTGGAAAAATCATTGAATTACCTATATTCCGAGGCGGCAAGTGTTTTCCATGCCTATATTCCCGTATATCTGGACAATACCGATAGTCTGAACAGGTCCGATATGCTGGAATTCACATCGCTGGAAGCTTTGGCAAAGATCTCCATGTTTGGCAGTGACTGCTACTGGATGGGTGCAAATCTGCTCTGCAAAACGAGAGATCCCGTTCTTCCCATAATTACTGGAATATATCCCAATACCGTTTGGGCAAGCCAGTTTGATACTGTGTTGAATGAGATGCTGGGATCGAGTAGCGGAGAAAAGAGCCTCTCATTTGCCTTTAATCATAGACCCATCATATCTTCCGAGGTCTGGGTGAGGGAAGGAATCATCCTAACCGAGAGCGATATAGCCCATCTGGCGGCTCAGAAGATCGGTTTTGTCGATGTCACTGACAATTTGGGCAAGGTGGTTGATGCCTGGATAAGATGGAAGGAGGTTGATGATTTATACGGTTCAGGTCCCCACGATAGGCATTACCTTTTGGATGCCGCGAATGGCAAGATAACATTTGGGGACGGCATAGACGGCATGATACCGCCTATCGGCAGCCAGAATATCAAAGTCAATTATAAATGGGGCGGGGGCTTGGCAGGTAATCTTTTGGCCGGGAACATCAACGTTCTCGAGATGCCGATAGCAGGCGTTGAAAGGATTGTCAACCATATTGCCTCTGAAGGCGGCTCGGAAATGGAGAGCATGAGCGACTTTTTAGAGAGAGGGCAGCAGCAGATCAGGCACAGAGATCGGGCAGTCACTTTGGAGGATTATGCTCGGATTGCCGAGACGTCGCATAGCAGCATAGCCCGGATAAAATGCATGACGAAAGGCGGTAAGATTCACGTAATCGTGATACCGGCGGGACCTGAAGATCGTCCCATGCCGTCCCAGAGGCTTTTGTTATCCATCAAGAGCACTTTGGAGAGCAAATCTCAAATCTCCTTGCCATCCAACACTTTGAATGTTCAAGCGCCCATCTACAAAGAGGTAAGGGTTGCTGCGGATATAGTTCCCGTCTCCATCGATCTCGCAGTTCCGCTGAAAAAGGCCATTATCGAAAGGCTTCATTCCTATTTGCATCCTTTGATCGGCGGGCCGGGCAAAGGAGGTTGGGCTTTTGGGAGAGGTGTGTATCTATCTGAAATCTATTCCCTAATCCAGGGCTTGGATGGAGTGGCTTATGTGGAGAATTTGACCTTGAATGATAAAAAATCGGATGTGCTTGTGGATGATTTTGAGATGGTGTGTTCCGGCAATCACGTCTTGACCGTGAAATTGGAGGCTTGATCATGTCTCTTTCTACAGACAATTTAGATGATGTCACCTTTGATGATCTGGTTAATGATTCACGATCCAGGATTACTGTCTACTCACCGAGCTGGACAAATCTTAACAAATCCGATCCAGGCGTTACGTTAATAGAACTTCTGTCTTGGCTGACGGAGATGCAGATTTATAGTTTGAATCGGATTAATCAGCCGAATTATCTAAAATTTTTAAAACTTCTGGGCATTGTAAGACCTGCGCCAGCCAGACCCGCAGAGGGCAAGGTTACTTTTGAGACAACGAAAGATGCAGGCGAAGTAACTGTAGAAGAAGGAACTCTCGTTGCTGCAGTTGACCAGGGTACCGGTAAGCAGATTATTTATCAATTAATAAAAAAAGTTGCCGTAGAGCCAGGTAAAAAGGCCGTCGGTCAGGTTGTGCAAGGGCATCTGGTATCGAATGAATTTAACAGCGACGGCTTGCCGGATTTTAGCATATCCTTGCAAGAGAGGATCGTTCGACCTTTAAATGAAAGAGTAAATAAGGAATATCCGCTGGTGAATGTCGATGACAAACCATGGAAGCTTAAGGAAGACCTGGATTCGTCAAAAAAAAGTGACACGCATTATGCAGCGGATTTGGAAAATGGAATAGTGTTCTTCGGGGATAATGAGAACGGAGCAACTCCCAAAGAAGGTGCAAAAATAGCTGTTGAATATTGGACCGGAATGGGCACAGAGGGAAATCTTAGAAAAAATTCGATAGATCGAATCCTCGATCCAAATTTAGCCTCTAAATTGACCGTGATCAACGAAGAACCTGTCACGGGCGGCGTGGATGCGGAATCTTTAGCGAACGCTATCGAGCGAGTCAGAAAGGACCAGCGCAGCGTAACGCGGGCTGTTACAACTGCAGATTACGAGCAGCTTGCTTTGGGCAAGATCGATTTGGGAAACGGGAGAACGCTTGAGATAGATCGGACAAAAGCTATTGCCCTTTATCATCCGGTTCATGATCAGCCGGTTCCTAATATTGTATCCTTGGTTGTTATTCCCAAGAGCAACGATCCGCGTCCCATCCCTACGCAAGATGAATTGAGGAATATCTATGAGCATATGAGCCAGTGCCGGATGCTGGGGACTGAATTATTTGTCGTGCCTCCTAAGTACATTAGAATAAGTGTGAAAGCTGAGTTGGTTCGGGACTTGAAATACAAATCAGATACCGTGAAGCACGATGTTCAGGAAAATCTCAGCAAATTTTTAAATCCGAAGACCGGCGGGAGAGATAAATCCGGATGGCCTTTCGGAGGCTCAGTTTCGGTATCCCAGATCTACAAAGTCATCAGTGAATATGGTGGGGTTGACCACGTGACCGATGCTAAGATACGCAAATGGAATGAGGGGGAACCTGGCATATGGGTGGATGTGGATGGCGGAAAGCTGGCGATCCCCAGCCATGCCCTGGTTTACGTGAAAGATCCATTGGACAATGATATCGTCGTAGCAGATCCGAAATAGGTGTGATAAATCATGAATCGTGATGCATCTAAGCCAGGGTGGCTGCTGAGAAATCTTCCTGCTGTCTATCGGGAGGACCCTGATGGCAAGAAATTCTTGGAACGGTTCCTGGCAGTATTCGAGACAAGATTGGATGAGAGCGAGCGCTTGATAAAGAAGATGCCCCGCTACTTCGATCCCGAGAGTGAGTTAGGCCAACTGGAAGAATTGGACAAACAGGACGAATTGAACAAACTGCATCTTTCCTGGCTGGGCAGATGGCTGTCTTTGGATTACTACGAGTACATAGGCATAGGGCCAAGCCGCAAACTAATGCTCAATGCGGTGAAGCTTTATAAACAAAAAGGCACTTCATTGGGCCTGAAAAATATGGCGGAGATCCTGACAGGGCATGAGTGCTATGTCAAGGAATACATGAACAATGTCTTTCGAACCTACGGCATGGATCAGTGTCTGGAGCCTCGCGATAAAGATTGCTCAAAATTCCCCAGGACTGTCTCATTGACGGTAGACTGCAGCAACAAAGAATTGCTGAATAGAATGGGAAAATACGATGATCTGGTTCATTATGCATGGGACAGCAGTTCCGACATTCCCCATTCCATCTATTCGGTGGCCGTATTTGTTAAGAGCTGGGATGGAGAGCATGATCTGGAGAGTTCTCCGTCGCAGATTAAGAGCATCCTGGAGCCGTTCATCCCTGCCTTTCTGAATCTTCGCGTGGTATTCCTGCAAGATGATGGTGTGAATAATCCCATGATGATATCTCAAAAAAGATCGCAGCATTCGGCAGTGGCAGAGGATCACCATTTTATCCGACATTCGCGAGAAAATGATTCCGGCAGTGATGGGCGCGCTGTCTGAATGTCCGTTTAGATGACAATTTGTAGCTTTTTTTAAAAATTCTAATATTTTATGTTTATCGATTCGTTGGTGAATCGATGCATTGCAGTTTGCTAATATCAGTCTTTAGGTGAAGCAATGCAGATAATTCTGCCTTTGGCAGTTGAATGTAAATTTCATAGCGGAGGAGATAATAATGGCTAAGAGAATCCCTAAAATGAATGAAATGAATAAAGAAATTTCTAAAAATGACGACTTTGAGCCGAATAATGCCGGCAGCCTCAATATCAAGGCGGAGGAAGTGAGAAAATCTCTCTGGATAAAGGAGCCAGTGGGGAACTATTCCAACGGCAAGAAAGATGCTTTCAATGAGAAAAACGGCTATGTCGGAATCCGGCTTCAACAGGGCGTTCCGCTGCTGGATCGGGACTGGAACGAACTGGAAGATATCAGGCGCTACCATGATATGATCTTGCGCAGGAATTACGTAGGAGACGGTACACCTGATGATGGTTTCAAGATCACTGAAATCTCAGGAGAAAAAGACGATTTTCTCATCACAGGCGGCAGATATCTTGTCGAAGGCATAGAGGCATTCAATCCGAGCGAGATTCGATATACCGGCTCGGAAAATGGCAATCAGAAAAAGCTCGATCTGAAGGACGGAGTCGATTATAACGTCTATATAGATTTGCACTTCGAGGAGATTCACGGCGTAGAAGAACTGAAGAATCCTCAAGATGTGAAAATGGAGACATGTGCCAGGCATAAGGCAGTTTGGAATGTTAAAGTTGATGAGACCATTCCTAAGCAATCTGAATCGGAGCAGAACTATAACTGGTATTCAAATCTTGCAGGCATCAAGTTGAATGGACCCAAGCTGGAGATCACAGATCGCAGACGCTATAATGGACGGGATAAAGATATTGATGATCTTAGGGTGAATAAGAAGCTGACCGTCAAGGGTCCGGCTATATTGAATGAAGCCATTATTCAAAAAGATGCAGCAGTGAGCGGCACTTTGAAAGTAGATAATGTGACCGCATTGAACGATCAAATAAATGTGGAAAAACCTGTTAAATTCAATGATAAAGTATCTGCTGAAAAACCTGTTAAATTCAATGAGATAGTATCTGTAAAAGGAATCAAGGCTGTGGATGAACGCGAATCTATTAAACTTTATAGTGCATTGTCTCTTCCCAGCCTTAAGGCACTTGATGGGTCTCAGATTAATGTAGATAGTCGTTTATCTTTGCATGGAGAACTGGAAGCAAATAGTTTTGCTATTTTTAATAACCGCTTATTTGTAAGAGGAGACGAAAAGGAAGCCGGGATAAAGAATTTTTATACCGCCTTACAAATTGGAATAAATCATGTGGATCAAACCTTATGCAAAATAGTCTCTGATGAGAGACAAACTCTGAAACACCTGGCATTCTACTTAGTAGAACCTGGCTCTGATCATTCCTTTTCGCCCGTATATGAAATGACAAATGATACATTCACACGGTATCAAGGATATTACAAAGGAGCCAAGTCTAGATTTTATGGGTCGGTAGTCATCGAATCAGATTCAAAGAAAAAAGATAATATCGACTCGGATATCGCAAAAGCATTCCTTTCGGATGGGAATCTCATGTCTAATCAACTGGTTTGCCTCGATAAGGACGGAAAAGTTCGCCTAACAGATAAGGATGGTGACACTACTGTTATAGGCGTGACTTGCATTGCGCCTTCTTTGCTATTATATGATTCAGATTTGAAACCTAAATCCCAAATCGGCCCAAATTCTCGTGAAGAACTTCTAAAAATATTGGAGAATAGAGCAAAAACCGGCGTAATGCCAAAAGATCTATTTAAGAAGTTCAAGGAAGGAAGTGCGGAGCAGGAAGAGATCTTGCCTTATTTGCATGACTCGGATGCGTGGCCATTTGAAGCAGATAACGTAAACTATGTAACGCTTTCTGGGATTGCAGTATGCCATATTGACGGTGATGCTTCCCCAGGAGACCTTCTTATTAGCAGTAAAAAAAGCGGATATGTTAAAGTGGATAAAAATCCTAAACCGGGCACGATTATCGGAAAGGCATTGGGTGTTCCATATGACAATATATATAAACTAGTAAAAATGCTTGTTTTTCATGCCTGAGTGCATGAATAATCCGATAAAGCAATAGATTTGGCGGCCACTGACTCTATGTAATCGTTAGAGAACCAGCTAAAGAATTTGCAGGTCAAAGTCGATTTTGGCCTGCATAAATTTTCTTTTAATCCCTTTTAAATTGCGAAATTTGCATCGGAGTATATGCCTGCGGGGATGAAATATCCTGCCTTCGGCAGATTCGCCACTTATGTTTTTAAGCAAGCTCTATATTCGAAGTGCTCGATTATAAAATACGTTGATGAATTGTTGTTCTGTTATGTCTCCACTAGATCATGATTGGGATGCTATCTTGGCCACTTGGTCTCTCTATGATCTCACATATTTTCTGCATAAAGTAGAGTGCTGGCGCAGGTAGCGTGCCAATTTTGATGTAAAATAGTAGTAATATCAAGTGCCAGGAATCGGCTTGCTGTAAATTAGATGGCAGCAAGTTATTTCATCACGTGATATAATAATTAGACTGTGTCCCCAAGTTGTCGAAACTTGAAGGCAGGACACAGAGCTATGCAGGGCCAAGAAAAATTTACAGTAATTCCGGCACGCTGCCAGACGATTAAATTAAAAAGTTTTTTCAAACAGAAAATTTGGACTCGAGGTGTTAGCAATGGAAAAGGTATTCTCCAAGAGAAAATCCGATCTCATGCATGGATCGTTGAGAAATGGGTGCAGGCAAAGCCAATCCGAACCCACGCTGAAGGATCGAAGTTCAGGGCATGCCAATCCTGCCTGTTTCTGCGGCTGGCCTTCCCCGGCAATCAATGGTGGCCAGACGGCTAATATGTCCGATTTGCAGAGGCAGCTTTTCGTTGATCGCATCCAGAAGACCGAAGGTAATCGTTTAGTACAGAGCTATGCCCATCAGATAATGTGGAATTCGGAAAACCCTGTTGATGGATTTCAGAGCCGTTCCAGTGGGGTCGAACTGAAATCTCGGAATTCTTTTGAGAATTTGCGCCTCATGCAACTATATGATAATTCTAGAAATAGCTTGGGAATAACTTCAAGCGGCAATGACATTCTGCAGAGGAAGATAGATCCAGAACTGATCATGCAGTTAAAAAATTTTTTATCAAAGCGTGCAGGTTCTGGTGATGAGGACGAAAAAGAAGAATCGAAAGTTAGGCCCGGACATAGAATGCCCAGAGGAAAAATAGCGACTCGAAATAAAGCAATGCAGACCGATGACTTAGGACAACTTATTTTGGGGGCAAGGAAGAACGCCCGTAGGGTGATCAAAGAGTCATCACAAGGTCCCCGAGAGAGAAAGCCTAAATTACCTGAATTAGGAAAAAAATTTTATAATTTTTCTGGGGAGGAGCTAAAAGATTTGTCCTCTGATTATGGCGTGCCATCAACTAAAATAAAACAAATGGTTCCGAAAAATAGGTTCAGAATGCCTAAAAAACCCCAATCAATTTTTTCAAATTATGGGTATAATGCACATATTAAGTCAAGAAAAAATTTTTTCCCTCCAATAAAATCTCCAACTCTCCACCAAAATTTGCCAGAGAAATCCAGAAATCGTAATCTCTCGTTAGGTGCTAGATCCATGCACCCAAAGGAAAGAAAAGATCAATCGTACGATTCTGGGAGTTCTGAATCATTTATAACAGGACCCAATGCTCTAAATGTATCAATGCAATCTCCTTCTCTAACTATCAAGCAAATTCCTTTTGAGAAAACCGGACAACATTTTTTTGATCTGATAGAGACCATGCGAGAGTGCATAATCTCCTCTTATGAATACAATCGTATGGAATTAGAAAAAGAGGCTCTTTTAGCTAGACTCGATCAATTAAGACTTATTTATGAATACGCGGGAGAAATTGCAGAACATAATTCTATCCCTGAATTACATAATTTGATCCTTGAATTCCGATGTAAAGTGGAAAAGGAAATGTCGAGATTGAAAATAGAAATACTGCGAGGATTACCGACAAATTCACGGCATATAACGATTCCAACCCCGAAACCCCTACCGGATTATGAGGAATCTGGTGAATATGGATCTTAGGTAATTAAGGAAGATTATCATGGCGATTATGAGTTTCATTCCGTTGGTGCTTTTC
>Ga0105092_10000242_pt1 | contig 27809 bp, 26 predicted proteins | sample PPLLak2March2015_FD_87021 | JGI IMG/M metagenome (GOLD analysis project Ga0105092, IMG submission 87021) | Freshwater sediment microbial communities from Prairie Pothole Lake near Jamestown, North Dakota, USA - PPLs Lake P7 Core (1) Depth... | ecosystem: Environmental > Aquatic > Freshwater >... | reverse complement strand
CTAAAGATAACCTCAGAAATAATGACTAGATAATAATATACACGATAATTTTCATTTGATTTAACCGTTCTATTCAATTATGGTTTTTAGTCAGTTGTAATAAAGTATGTGAAATACTTCATTTTTATGTTTTGAGCCCTAAGCTCAAAGTTACCTTTTATGGAAATGGGAGCTGAAATGGTATAATAGATGATACAGTCTTTCTGGGTGGTATCATAGATGATTCAGTATCTCTAGGTTTAATATTATCGGACTCATCGTTTTGTGCATTAGTAGTTAATGGTAAAAAAGGAAATATTCTTATTTCATTACTGAAACAAGAATCAAAAATACCACAATATCTAAAGTACGAGTACGGTGATTCGAGATCCCTTTCATAGTTCATCCAATGTGGAGAGTAAATTGTAATCCCAGACGCAAATATCTTTTGGGATGGCTGGATAGAGATAAAGAGTGTAATAGTAAGAAAAGTGATCAAGAGAGAAATGACCAATGAATGATACATTTTGTCCTTGTCCAATCCAATATGATACTTAATACTAAGTATATTTAGAATGCTTTAACAAGATTAATAAGATAATTGGATAAATGAATGCAAGAATCTAATTCCTAATCAGGTAATATACAAAGCTACGTTTAGTATTTGCTAGAAAAAATCATAGAATTTTTTTCTTATAAATTGACGGATATTAATTACGTCTTTGACTAATGTTTGCACAAACAATTTTCTGAATGATTTTAGGTGTGATTATCATGGTAGAAATAGAAAAGTCAAAAATGGCAATTATGGACAAAAATTATCCACTTTTAGCTATGCATGATCATATTATATTCTACATATAATAATAAAGATGTGAATGTATGAAAAGTTAATTGATATAAGAAGCCTTATTTCTAAGATGGCTTTGGAAAATTCTGGATTTCTTAATTTCTTTGATCTCAAACATTTACAGGCCGGCATTTTGAGATTAAAACCTGGAGAAAGGGACACACAGGAACCGCATTCATTAGATGAAATATATCTGGTTTTAGAAGGAGACGGATTCATAGAAATAGGGAAAAAAGAATACATACTGAAGAAAGACTTGTTCATTTTTGTACCTGCCGAAGTAAAACATAGGTTTTATGGGAATACAAAAGAAATATTGGTAATATATTTTTTCAGTGATTAGACCAAATTAATAACTTAAGTATCTATTTGCATAACGATCTAATCACATAGTAACGTTTAGTATTCTATTATGATAAATTCATAGGCATTGCTTCTAAATGTTTAGCTAATACCATCAAAACTTCAATCTTTTTTTTAGGATAATTTGCGAAGTCAAGTGCTTGATCAATAAAGGTTGAAATTGGAATAGCTTCTTCACCAACGACTTCGATACCTTTTTTAGTTAACAAATATGATTTTGTAACTGGCGACGCTTGAACTCCATTTAAGAAATAATGTTGTGATTCAGACATAGCTTTACTTGCTCTCGCATAAAGCTCCTTTACATATTCAGTTTCGACCGCAATACTTGCCTCTAATAGACCCATACGCTTAACGAGCTCATTGACTCTTTTGACACATTCAAGTACCATGATTAATCTACCAAATTATTTCAGTATGCCATTTATTCAGAGTCTATTCTCAAGTCGTCTTTCTTTCCTTCTTGTTCTTGTAATTTCTTGAGTTCACTAACCAGAAACTGTTTATACTTTTCTCTCTCTTGTTCACTCATTTTATCCAAATTAGAACTTAATGTTAACCCAATAGCTGATAACCTGTCTATCATATCCATGGCCATAAACTTGCCAACGTTTCCAACTCTCATCACTACATCTAATTGCTTTTGCATAATATTGTGAACAGAATCAACATCAGCAGCTATATCTATACCTCTCGATGTAATTTTGTATTTGCCACTATCTGTCTCGCTTATTAGACCCTCCTCTAACAGTCTCCCTAACATTGGATAGATTAAACCCGGTGATGGTTTCCATCTTCCTCCACTCTGTAAAATAGCCTTATCGATGATTTCCTTACCTGTCATAGGCTCTTCCTCGAGTAGGCTGAGAATATAATGACGTGAAAACCCTCTTGGAATAGCACTACCGACTCTGGCAAGCCAATTAGATAACATATCACTAGTAATATCGCTAGCGATATATTAGTTTTCTTCTGGTTTCAGTTTTCGTATGTTATCGGAGTTTTTATCATGTTGGTAAGTTTGGGAGTCTGAAACTTTAAGAAGTATAAAACGCTAGTTGGAAGAATGAGTTTACCGATAAATAAACCGTGTCTATTTTGTGGTGGGAGATACGCCAAACTTAACCTGGGGAAAGGATTTGAAGAACATCACGCCTCCACACTGATGATTGGCAAAACTGGAGAAACTGGAGTAGTTATGGCAAAGAGTGTTATCTACAGATGTTCAACCTGTGGGAATATTCAATCGTTCCTTGAAAATGAGCCACAGGTTTAGTTACAAATCTAATTAAATAGTTATTATAACTTCTACTTACTATTTGATCTTGTATATTGGTAAACTTAGCCTCTTTCTTAAATCTGATTATGAAAGTATATTGTTCTGTCTAATTTTAGTTAAGTTTCTATTTACGACGAAGTGATAGAATATCACAGATACGGATCACAGATACGGATAAGAGGAATACTGTGTAAATTTATATATGGAAATATAATTTCATTACTAGTCTTTGTCAGAAAATAAAAACCCTCCTGAAGACAAGAAAAGAACTACTAAAAAGGGTGTAATTATCACAATTATCATTGTTGCAGGAATAGTTGCAGCAAGTTTTTTGGTATACCTCATACCATAAATTAAGACTGTTAATTTAATTTTCTTGTACCAATATACTGAAGGGAGATACTGTTCTCATTGCAAGGACTTCAAATCATGGTCATTTAGATCCAAATTTTTCTACTTGTGGAACCGAAATTAACTATTGGCTAGCCTGTTAGATTCAAATTTACTTGCGGTACAATATTTCTAACTTCCGCTGATGCTTCATATTGAGGATACTGTTTATAACCCCAAGCTTTTGCACCAAGAAATCCATTTCCATTGAATACGTTATTGGGAAACGTTCTAATATGAAGATTATAATCTCTTACTCCATCATTGTATGCAGTCCTACTAACAGAAATTCTATTTTCTGTACCAGCTAATTCATCCATTAACCTTGTTACTGTCGAATCCGATTTAAGCTCGGGATATGCCTCATAAGTTAATATAATTTTGCTCAGAGTAGCTTCCAGTTGATTGCTTAAGTTAACACGTTGTGCCGTATCTGGAGTTTGCATCCATTGGGATCTAAGTTTGGTAATATCTTCTAACGTTTGGCGTTCGAACTGCATGTAGCCCTTCACTGACGATACCAAGTTTGGTATTAGATCATATCTTCTCTGTAGCTGAGTATCTACATCTGCCGCACGTTTTTTAACTGACTCATCCCTGGCTTGCACGCCGTTAAAGCCAGAAAAGTACATAGAATAGAGACTTACAATAATTATGATTATTAATGCTACAATTCCGATACCAACCTTGATTCCGGTTCTCATATTAATTCACAATAACTTTCTTTCAATATGAAAATCACCTTATTAAATCCACTGCCGCCTGTAATGGAGACAATCGCTATCTGCCTGCACCGCCGCCGCCCGAGCTGCCCCCACCGCCGCCTGAACCTCCGCCACCGTATCCTCTTGAAAAACCGCCGCCGCCTGACCAACCTAGTCCACCCAATATTCCTCCCCAACCAAATCCGCTACCTCCCAAACCACCTCCACCTAGTCCTCTCGAGCCAAACCTCCTGCCTCTGCGTTTCATGCCAAGATATAAAATGATACCAGCAAATCCGAGAAGAAAGATCATTGGTATTATTATCTGCCAAATATTTTCATCTTCACTTGGCTGATACTCTTGGTAAATCTGATTCTGATTTCCATATCCAATTTTGTCCCCAAGTGCTATTACTGTTGTTAGGAACGCTTCACCTAAAACATCAAGATTACCAGTAGCTTCATTATCTTGTCTCGCTGGAACAAGATACGAGTCTAATATTGCGCCTGCAGTTCCATCAGTGATATTTCCTTCCAGTCCTCTACCGACTTCTATACGCATTGAACCTCCTCCACTATCGCGTTTCAAAGAATATAATACTAGAATACCATTATCCTTATCCTTCTTACCTATACCTTTTATTCCATCCAAGCTAACTTCATTAAATAAATAATTTGCAAGATTATCTCTATCTTGAATTTCTTGTGCATCCTTCTTTATCCCATGTCCAATAAAACTTGGAATAGTGAATATTACTATTTCAGCAGAGGTTTGAGCATCCATATTTCTCAGATAGTCTTCAATCAATTCCATGTATTTCGCATTTATCAATTTAGCATTGTCGTATACATATTGTGGCCTTATGCCGTATGACTGTTGATAAATAAAAGAGGATAAAATAATCACGATTAAAGTAGTTGATAAAAATAATTTGTTGAGGTTGAAAAGTTCATACAATTTGGGTAACTTTAGATCCAGTCATTTACAAATATTTTGCTTTTGTTTCTCTTAGAAAATCTTTTACGAAGAATAGAATTAAAATCAATTAGAATACTCTAACAGACATATCTGGTGATGAAGTCAAGTCCTCAAAGTTAGAAGTTTTAACATTCCAATAGGTAATTCAATATAGATTATGGCACAACAGGTTACCTAATATATGGTATAGATTATTCCATTTTCAAGATCAATACTTTGAGACGAGTTACTATAATGAAATTTGGAGGCAGTACGCTAGGGGAGGATGGTGCATGCATAGACAAAATAATTGAAAGAATAAATGAAAAGATACAAGCTCAAAACAAGGTTGTTGCTGTTTTTTCAGCTCCTTTGATTAAATATAGAGACAAATTAAGTTCAATGACTGACGTAGCGATTCATATTGGAAAGAATTATGCTCAGTCCAATCCGATAGAGATTGACGTGCTACGTGAAGTGTATGAAAACATTGCATCAAACAATCTGTCTCAAGAATATCAAAAACAATTTTCTGATGAAATCAATAGATTTCACAAGGAAGTTATTATTTCACTCAAACAAACTGCGGAAAATCGCAGATTTGTTGATGTTACCAGATCAAGAACCCTTGCATATAGTGGGGAGGTACCAATGTCATATTTAATGGACTACGCTTTGAGAAGCAAGGATATAAAGTCAGACCATGCAAATATTGAACAATGGCCAATAATAACGGATGATAATTTTGAAGCCGCAAATTTCTTGATCGAAGAATCTAGGGAAAAAGCAAGGCATTTCTTTGAATTAATTGAAAAAAACAGTGTAGTAACTATAGGAGGTTTCATTGGAAAAACTGTGGATGGACTAGAAACGACATATGAGAGGGGTGGCTCCGATAGGTCGGCTGCTGATGTTGCTATTTTGTTAAACGAAAATTACAATACAGAATTAGATTTTGAAAAAGATAATGCTGTATTTAGTGCCGATCCAAAAATAGTAAAGAAAGAATTGGACAGTATAAAATTTCTGTCATACAATGAGGCTAGATTAGCAGGAATGTTTGGGATGAAGATACTTGATCCTCTAGCAATTAAGGAAATCGATAATAACAATTTGGATATACCGATTGTAATTACAAATATGGATAGTCCATCAAATACAACTACAATATCAAAAGTCTCTGCTGACCAATCAGGGAATCTTGTTAAGATTGTTACTGGCAAGAGAAATTGTGCGATAGTGAGAATGGAAAGCATAGCAGCATCACATCTATTGGCATCGCTTGAAAGTGACAAGCAATACCATGACTTTCTTAAATTGTCACCCTACAAGAAGGAAGGGATGGAAATAACACGAATCTTATTCCTTGATGGAGACTACGTTAGGCGCAACGAACATCACTTTAAGGCCTATTATTCCAAAGCCGAGATAGTATATGATAGAGGTGTTGTTACTCTAATTGGTGATAATATGTGGAAAATGCCGAAAATTGCGTCCACAACAAGTAGTACAGTAGGGGAACATGGAATTAACATTTTAAATTTGGATGCGCAAGAAGAAACTTCACGTATCCTAATTGTTGTAGATGATTCCAAGGTAGCTGATGCAATAAGGGCAATTCATGACAAGAGAAACAGAATTGATCGAGATGAAATTTAATGAACGATAAAAGTAAGATTTGGATGGATGGAAAGTTTGTTGAGTGGAATAATGCAAAAATTCACATTCTGTCACACGGATTGCACTATGGAACTGCAGTGTTTGAAGGTATTCGTTGTTATAATACGAAAAGAGGTCCAGCTATCTTTCGACTAGAGGATCATGTCAAGAGGCTCACCAATAGTTGCAAAATGTATCATATGACCTTAGAATATTCTGAAAAAGAGATTAGAGAGGCCATTGTCGAAACTATAAAAATTAATAATATCAACGATTGCTATATTCGACCTATTTGTTACTATGGATATGGAAAGATGGGAGTCAATCCTTTACCCAATAAAGTATCAACATCCATTGCCCTGTGGGATTGGGAAGACCATATAAAAACGCAGGGCAATAATGGTATGAGAGTTATTGTTTCTTCATGGGCTAGGATAGATTCAAGAAGCTTACCCATGCATGCTAAGGCTACAGCGAATTATGCAAATTCAGCACTAGCACGTATAGAGGCGATAAAGTTTGGAGTTGACGAAGCGATTATGTTGAATATGAGTGGTATGGTTGTTGAAGGAACAGCTGAAAATATTTTTATGGTAAAAAATGAGGTCCTCGTTACACCTCCCCTTAATTCAGGCGCATTGGATGGGATTACCCGATTGACTGTATTATCCATTGCAGAACACCTTGGCATTAACTTTCAAATTTCCGATATATCACGTGATGAGTTGTATTATGCTGATGAGGTATTCTTAACCGGAACAGCAGCTGAAATTAAATCAATTGGTGAAATCGATAGGATAATCATTGCTAACGGAAAAGTTGGAAAAATTGCAACAAAGTTACAAAATCTTTACTATCAGATAGTACATGGCGAGATTAAAAAATTCGAGAAATGGCTCACATACATCAATTAAAAGACGAGATTAAATAATCAAAATTCAAAAGCGAATGGTATGAGAAAAAATTTGCTATAGAGGAGATTCATTTAATATTAGTGCGAGGAGTGCTGATCTTAGATCTTTACCATAAGATGCTTGCTTAAAATAGATCGCGTTAGCTTTACTATCTACATCTTGTGATATTTCATCTATCCTGGGTAATGGATGCATGATGGCAATATCAGATTTAAACTGTTTCAGAATGTTACTATCGATTGTATAAACACCTTTAACCTTTTCATACTCTTGGGGATCTGAAAATCTTTCTTTTTGTATTCTCGTAACGTATAAGATGTCCGAATCCTGAATTACCTTTTCGTTCATCTCTACTAGCTCTACAATTTTCATCTTATTTTTCAAACCATAGATAGACTCCTGGCGAATTTGCAATGTAGGGGGAGAAACTAGAATGATTTCAACATCGTAATTAGAAAGTCCGTATAATAAGGAGTAAATGGTTCGTCCGTATTTTAAGTCCCCCAAGATGCAAATTTTTAATCCATCAATTTTCTTCTTTTCTTTTATCATTGTATATAGATCAAGCATTGCTTGTGTTGGATGTTCTTCACTACCACTACCTCCATTAATTATAGGGTGATCAGAAATCTCTGCAGCAAATTTACTTGACCCGTCAAGTTGGTGACGTAGGATTATGATATCTGAATAAAGATCCATTACCCGTACGGTGTCCTGTAAACTTTCTCCTTTTTCTATTGAAGATGATTTCAGATCGGATATTCCAATAGAACTCCCGCCAATTGATGCCATTGCTGCCTCAAAACTCATTCTAGTTCTGGTACTTGGTTCATAAAACAGATATCCCATAATTCTGGCTTTTCCCAACTCATCCTTTTCTTTAGGATGGAGCTTCTTCATTTTGTCCGTTTTTTCAAAAAGATATTCTAGTTCATCTCTTTGAAAATCCTTAATTGAAACAATGTCTCGGTTAAAGAATCTATTAGTCTTCATTGATTATCACTATATAATATGATAAACTCCCTTTACAAAAAGATTCTTGTCAGAATGCAAACGATTTGATGATTTTCTATATAGCATATATTAGAGATTTTTCATTAAAATTTGCAGTTTGGATAAGAGTGAATTAGCTTTGGTCTTCGTTTTAATTATGTCGGCTATATTAGCCATCCAAATTGAGAATGTATATACATTTGGCCAAACCATGGATACAACAATTAGCAATTTTTCTAATTTGACTATGCCGCTAAAAAATACTACAATAGTGGATACTAAATCAAAGACTCTCTCTCTTGACTTGGACGACCAAAAAAACTACTCGGTTAAGACTGTTACTTATACTCCAAAATTTTTGTGTGGTAATGTCACTTCTAATGAAGGTCCGGTAAGACCGGGCCACTACGATACTGATATAAGTATTCTTAACAAGCAAGATTATCCGATAAAAATTCTTTGGAATGTCATACCTAATGATGGTAATTCTTCTAATTCAATCATAAAGATTCTTGAACCTGAAAGCTCCACAGGGATTACATGTAGAGACATTCTTCCATTAGTTACTAATGGTAAGAACTTATTAGAAGGATTTGTATTGTTGTCATTACCCATCAGTGGCAATATGATTAATGCATTCCCTGATCCTAATAATCCAGAAGCATCAATTTTAAGATCTATCGATGAATTGCAAGCAAACTTGATTGATGTACAAGTTTTCTATACAGCAAATGCACTACCTGAACTTCCTAGTGAAATGATATTTAGTAAAATTGATTTTAGAATATTAAGTGATCCTAGTGGAAAAATACCCCAAGGGTTTTTGAGACAAGTGTTAGAAGTTTCCTTAGCGTCCAATATTGATCAGATTTACGACCAGATATTACGAGTAAAGTCTCTATTAAAGGAAAGATTCAGCTTGTCAGATTCTGAAATGAACGCTATTAATATTCAAATTGAAAGATCTGATATAGATAGCCTTTTTACCAAAGATGATCATGCAATATCATCGTCACGTCTAAGTCCTAACATTTACTTTAGATGAAATTAATAATAACAATTGACAAGCTGTAGTTTGGTACGCCAGTAATCAGCTATTGGTTTAATTTTAACTTGTAGAACTATTTCATAATGAGTCATACCTTTAGTGCCCTACTTATCATTATCAATTCTGGTCCTGTAGTCAAATTACCTACAATAACTGAGCTGAAATTGGCGATGATTCCTGATGACAGGAATGGCGAGCCTCCATTGACAGTGGCAGGTTCTGCCTCAACTTGGAGTATTTCAGATATTCTGCTAATTTCAGCATCATTAGCTTTTGGATGAACAATAGCGCCAGCATTTGTAGCCACAACCATTGATCCAACCTGAACAAATCCCCCGATTGACATCGTTTGAATGGGAACGCCCAGAGTATCTTTAATATCTTGATCTACTTCGCCTTTAAACAAATTTGAAACGATTGCCCCCTTATCATTCGCTGAAATTAAGTTTCCAATTGCAGTAAATTTGCTCTTTAGTCGTTCTACATTTAGTCCTGTCTGTTTAAGGATTTGGATTTCTTCATCCGACACAGTAGATGGTAACAAGATTCCATTATTGTTCATAACTGTCATTGGGCCCATCAATCTGGTCCCTGCTACCGAACCATGAATTATTTTTTCAACATCCAAGTATTCTTTGAGTTTATTTGTCTTTGTATCTGCAAATCCAAATGGGAGCAAAAGTGTATTATCGTTGGTCCGTGTAAATAAACCCACATTTGGACTTCTATAGACATCATATTTGTGGATCACCAAATGCTTAATCTCTCCACCATGTGAACATCATATGACTATATTTCTCTTTATGGGCGACTGAGATAAGAAATTATCTATTCAAGCTAAATTTATGATCTAGAATTCCTTGACATAACAATAACTCATGATTATTTCAATCTTGTTAATGCGGTTTCACTAAAAATAAAAAGTGGACGGATTTACTGTTTATCCTGACATACAGGAGCTAAAACCACATTCTATGCACATATTGCAGCCTTCAGTAATAATCAATCTTGCATTGCATGACGGGCATGCTTCATACTCTGTATACTCATTCGGAGATGTCGTCACGTTCATTTTCAGTTTTGATTGAGAAACATTTATTGTACTTTCTGTTGATTCAATTTCTTCAGTATCTCTAAACACTTTTTCAACTTGTGTCATCACATAGTCTTGTTTTATGTTACTATGAATATGGTCAATTACATAGGCACTTGGTTTTACAATGAATTTTTTCTCCTTATCATTTCCAGTGATATGTAGCACCTGTTCATGTCTAGACCCATCCCTATATACCGTCACTCCCTTTAATCCCATTTCATGTGATAATAGATAAGCTGCCTTTATGTCTTCGACTGTAACGTCTGATGGCATGTTTATAGTCTTAGCGATTGCATTGCTTATCCATTTCTGCCAGACTGCTTGAGCCATTAAATGATCAGTCCAATGTACGTCAATGGCAGTTACAAATATTTTCTGTAGCCATTCTGGAATTTCGGGCAATCCTCTTACTGAACCGTAATTATTAGCAATCTTTGTTAGGATTTCATCATTGTAAAGTCCATTTTCTTTCAGTACATTTTCAAATATCCTATTTGTATAGAAGAACCTTCCTACAGTAACTCGTTTTTCAAAAACAAGTGCAAAAACTGGTTCAACACCGTTTGAAGTGTCGGCTATCATAGATAATGTTCCTGTAGGGGCGATTGTAGTCGTCCATGAGTTTCTGATTCCATATTTTTCTATCTTCTCAACTAGTGAACCCCAATCGTACGAGTGATATCGCTTTGGAATTTCATAGTATCCTGCTACTGGTATCATCTTTCCTTCTACATAATCAGTCTGATTGAATAAGGGAAAAGCTCCTCTTGCCTTGGCTATTGCAACACTTTCTTCCATGCTATAGTAAGAAAGTGCCTCCGCTACTCTGTTCATAAACTCGTAACCTTCTTTTGAATTGTATGGTATCTCTAAGGTAAACAATAGATCAGCGATCCCCATTATTCCGAGGCCGATCCTCCTTGTCAATTGTGTATTAAGTTCAATTTCTTCAACTGGATACTTATTCATGTCTATAACGTTATCTAAGAATCTGGTCGAAAGACGTATAGCCTGCTCATAGCGTTGCCAGTCAAATTCATATTTTCCATCAATATTCCGTTTCACAAAATTGGCTAGGTTGATGGAACCTAAGTTGCATGATTCATATGGATACAGTGATTGCTCACCACATGGATTTGTTGCTCTAAGTGGTCCTTCTTTTACATTAATGCATGGATTGTATTTATTGATATTATCGAAGAATATAACACCTGGTTCAGCACTTTTCCAAGCACTGAAAGTAATCAAATCTAAAAGTTGGTGTGAATCAATTTGTTTGATTGGTTCTTGGGTCGTTGGATTTTTGAGTGTGTATTTGTGATTGTTTTCGTTAATTATTGATTCCCAGAAATCGCTCCAAATTCCAACACTTACATTAAAGTTTTCGAAGATACCTGGTTTTGTTTTGGCAGTAACGAACTTTTCGATATCAGGATGCCATGATTCCATTATTCCCATATTTGCGCCCCTTCTTTTTCCACCTTGTTTTACCACATCAGTAATTGTATCTATGATTCTCATGAATGAGATTGGTCCTGAAGCAACGCCAGAAGTTGATGCCACAATATCGCCTTCCGGACGAAGATTTGAATAATTAATACCAACTCCTCCACCGGATTTGAATATCATTGCTGCATCAGTCGAAGATTTCATTATCTCTGACATGTCGTCTTTCATATCCAATACGAAGCAAGCTGATAGCTGGCCAAGTTTTGCTCCGGCGTTCATAAGAGTAGGAGTATTTGGTAGAAAGTCCTTTGAGACCATCAAATTATTGTATTCGATAATTCTATCAGAATACTTTGACAATTGACCCTCCGCAATCAGCCGCAAGAGATTTTTAAAGCTGATTTTCATATGGCCGCTTTTTGCCAAATGAATGTAATGTCTAATCAGCGATTCAAAATGATAACTGTTAAGATAGTGATTGCCAATTTTTAGTTTCAAGTCAAAATCGTCTATTTTCTTATAGTATTCTTCAGCTTCAGTGATATTTTGAACCACTACATCACTACTCGAGTACAATTCTGGATCATGAAGTATATCAGGGATTGTTACGAGTATTGCAACTCGCTCAAAAAGTGATCTAGGATCTTCAATAATTTCATTATTATTATCTCTTAACAAATAGCGTGAAGCAAGCACTCTGAGAGAATTGATATCAAATGATTTATCCACTTCATCGAGGTCTTTCTTATTTAGAATCTTCTTCTTTTCATCTCTAATCTTGCGTCGTTCGTGTCTGTACAGGATGTAGGCTTTAGCGGTCTCTGAAAGACCTTCTTCAATTAGGATTGATTCAACCATGTCCTGGACATCTTCTACACTAGGTATTCGGTTAGTATCTAAAACAGAAAATTGTTGGTCCATTTTTTGAACAACTTTTTCTGATAATCTTTCAGCAAGCTTGTAGTCTGCCTTACCTGCTGCCATTAGTGCTTTGTAGATGGCATTAGAAATCTTTGAATTATTAAAATCGACAAGTCCTTTATCCCTCTTCTTAATTTGCGCGATTGGTTTTTTGTTAGTGTTTGAAGAATTCTCAATTTCCGTAATTTCCTTTGCCATAACGCTTATACAGCTAGGCCCTAGCTTAAAAATATTATTTTACTAAAAAATAATACAATCAGGGTTTAAACTATTTGATTCGATGTCATTATATTGCCTGATAGGCTAGGATGTTAAAATTAGCAGGTTCCAAAAAATTCACCTCCATTACTTCGAGCTTTTTGTCCATTAGTTTTTATCTAAAATTCATTCATGGATGGCATATTGAATATCTAATTTACACAATTTAGGAACAGCAAGCGATTCTAAAGCGGTCGTCATGCTAGCTATTATCTTCACCATTATGTTAGTCCTGCAAGCTTAGCTCAAAAAGTTATCGTATCGGATAATAATATCGCGAGTATTAATTTTTTGAATTCAGGAGAAGGCCCCTTTATAGTGGCGCAAAATTAGTGGAGCCACAGCTTTGACATACTTCAGATGATACGGGCATTTTTGTACCGCACGAGCTACAAATTTTGTTTCTGTAAACTGGTCTGAAGAAATTAAAATCAAATGACCTATTAATGCAATCCTTCAATTCATTATCCGTAAGATCGCTAATATCTACATTGAGTGAAACTCCACCGTTCAGTAGTTTATCGATTGAGTTACTTGATTCTATTATGGGACCAGAATTTGAAAGTAGATCTCTGCCATTAATAAGAAGTCCCTGGGAATAAGACTTTATCATCGAATCATTACCGGCTTGATGGGACAAGTTTCCATATTTTTCTGAGTCTAGAGAAGCTAATCGCGTATTACTGTCATCTGTAATCATAGCAATTCGTATAGAGTCGTCTCCAGCTAGTTTACCTTGATCCGAAGCAACTTCAACAGCTGTATGCAATACCTTTTGAATAATTTCTTCTCCATCAAATTCATGTCCTAGTATATTGTATACAGACTCTCTTATTCCTGTCAAATTAATCACGAGATTCATCTTGCTTAACTGCATCATTTGTGTAATATTGGCCATTACTGGTAGCATTTCTCTCCTTATCATTTCCAAAATAGAATTCTTTCTTGCCAATAGAGAAGAAATAGCTGGTTTTATCATCAGTGCCAATCTGGCTCTGAAATAAGTTTCATCTTTATTCGATTGATAAGCTAATCTGGGCAGATTAATTGCTAATGACTCCAAGCTTACAACTGAACTTGATTTCTGATCCAATTCAGTTTTTACTATTCCGATGTGGCTCCTGTAATTCTTAGACACAGACAAAATTCCTCCGTGCTTGACAATATTTCCGATTAAATCTGTGTTTGCCCTCAGGGAATCTTGATCATTACCAACTAGAGATAACGCAATAGTGGGAATAGGGGTATAGTCCAAATATCTCAGATAAGCAGCCAAAACGGATCTAGTAATTGAACCACCTTCAATCGAAATAGGAAAAGTAATTACCGGAAATCCCGATGAAGAATATGATCTTGAAATGGATGATGAAATAAATGCCCGAGAAAACGCAGACTCTATATCTTCATCACCTCCTTGAATCTTATTTGAAATTGTAGAAACAAAGCTATCAAGTATCACCTCCCTAGAAGCTTCTCTACTTAAGACCGAAACCAACACGGGCAGAACTGCCGTGATATCGTCAAGTGTCTGAATTGGCTTAACTCTTGAAACATTCAAATATTTTCCTTTGAAGTTCAAGCCATTTTCAATAATATTCCTAGTATCAATAAAAACTGTATCGGGCATCAAGTTCCATAGCCCGGTGTTCGATATGTTTAGTTCGCCAGCAAGATGCATATCAGTAATGTCTTTGGGTAACATATTGAACAGCAGATTTTCGGAAAAAACAGCAAGAGAAGTTTCTGATAAAATACCTTCTACTCCATTTCTGCTATATAGAGGGTTGTTAAACATATCAGAGATATCGGATCCTGGAATACCTAATCTGGCTAGTTTTGATCTAAATTCCTCATATCCATGCTCGATTAAAATCGAATTCACGGTTTCCCTAATAAGCGAGGATGTAAGATATACGGTTTGGAATTTGTAAACTTTGTTTTCCACTTCTTCAGTGATTTTGTGCGCTTGCTCAAGAGGCATATTCGCCTCTCTAACTAACGATTGAGTTATCCTATTTGAATTAAATTCTTCGATTGAATGTCTAGAAGTTCGTACATACATTTTTCCACTTTCAATTATAGATCTCTCTTCGATTTGTCTGGCTAAACTCAGCACTAATTTTCCGAGATTGGTAATTGTATATCTTCTTTCGGCCTTATTTAGTGCGACAAGTGACTGCCTCAAAAGCTTCCTCAAATGGTAAGCAAATTTACCAGATTCTTTTTTAGATTTAAAACCAGCTAACGACTTCAATTCTGAATAAGTTAATGGTCCTTTAGAATTTAGGATACGAAGTATATCTATCCTGTTAGGACTTGCCATTACGGAGAAGATCATCCTAACTCTTTTTGCTGCTTGTAAAATTCCACTAGGTTTAGTTTCAGTCTGAGTTATTAGATCATGGCTCGCCTCTATCTCCATCTCACCCGATATTATCTTGAGATAATTTAAAATTGGGTCGTAAATAGTTATTGACTAACAGTACAAAACAATTTACCTACTACGTATTAGAAAATCAAATTCAGATCATTACTTCGTTTTCCTCTACTAAGGAATCATATTCATTCCGGTTTTTAACTACATTAATCGTGGCAGGTATGTCGGGTAACTTTTGTCTTGTCTCTTCCTCAACACTCTGTTCCACTTCGCTCAATATTTTTAGCGCTTCTTCATCTACAGGCATAGATATTTTTACTTCAGGATTGACATTGTAATTCAAAATTTCTGATGAAGCGTTTGTAACATCGTTCAATACCTCATGCGCCGTAGGTATTACCATTGAAATATCTTTCTCAATGTCTTTTATCAAATCTATTGTTGGATTTATTGTATCCATTATAACAGCAAATTCACCAATTATAGTAGAACGTAGCGCCACAACTTCAAGAGACATTGCCATGTTTTTCGTCGTATGCTGAATTTTATGTATATTTACAAGCTCACTAGCTAGTGCCTTGGCTCGAATATTGTTACCCGCTTTTATGTTTTGTACAATTTGTTTTCTAAAATGAGTATCCATCATATCAAATTTCTTTGAGAGCTTATTCAATTTTGTAATCTGATTACTAATAACCTGAGCAGCACTAGACAGGTCGTTTTGAAGCTGAGTATGATGCTGCATCAAAAAAATATTGTTTTGCATGAATGTAAAAATAATTGTCAGTGACTGTCAACAAAAGAGTAACATAAAGCTAATCTACTTAATTTCTAGTATATGGAGAACTTGCCTAACTTGAAATCGTTAGTAGAGAAAAAAACTAGTCGTAAGACGCATGACTTTATAAAAAAATAATACAGCTAGTCTCCTTGTTTTTCTAAAGTTAGTCCATGTTTGGCATCATATCCCTTGACTTTCACAGTTGAGCCTATAGGAAGATCTGCTGGCGCTTTGATTCCGGGTAGAAATCCTGAAGCCGAAAAAGGAGCGTCTCTGAGCTTGAACACTACCCAAGCATACGAGTTTATGTCTTCAAAACCTTCAGGAGCTACCGACTGAATTGTATGAGTCACTACCGTGCCAATACCAGGAAATTCAACAAATTCAAAATCACTTTTAGAGCATCCACTGCAATAGTACATTGTCTCAAGCATTACTTTTCCACAATTTTTGCACTTGTTAGCTAGAATTTTTCCACTTTTTGCTGTTTGAATAAACCTTTCATGTGTACTAGAATTTTTATCCACCGATAATGCACCAAGATTATGCTTTTTGAAAAATATGAACTGCTGCGCTTGCCCCGGTAGCACCAAAGTTATGCGTTAGGGCTATTTCAGCATCCTTTACGGACCTGTCTCCTGCTTCACCAGTAAATTGTTCGAAAACCTCTACAACTTGTCCTATGCCGGTAGCTCCGATCGGATGTCCTTTGGATTTCAGTCCTCCTGATGGATTAATTGGGATCTCACCCGTTCTTTTAGTAATCCCTTCCCTAGCAGCCATGCCTCCCGTACCCTTCTTAAAGAAACCTAAATCTTCAATGTCAATTATTTCTGCAATTGTAAAACAATCATGAACTTCTGCAAAATCAATATCCTTTGGTGTTACCCCTGCCATTTTGTATGCTTGGTTTGCTGCAATTATTGTACTTGGGATAGTTGTGATATCTTCTCGTGATTGGACGGCAGCAGGTGATCCACCTCGCCCTGAACCAATAACTTTTACATAATTGTTACCAACCTTTTTGGCAAATTCTTCGGTACACAATATAACAGCTGATGCGCCATCAGAAAATGGGCAACAATCATAGACCTTTAATGGAGATGCCACAACTGGGGAGTTCATGACATCATCTACTGTTATACTCTTCCTGATGTGTGCTTTTGGATTTAACAGACCATTTTCATGATTCTTGACTGCAACATATGCCAAATCCTCTTCAGTGGCTTTGTATTTAGTTAGATATGCCCTGGCAATTGAGGCAAACAGTCCTGGAAAGGAAGCACCATTACCACCTTCATAAAAGAAGTCTGAACAATATGAAAAGAGTGTGGTACTCAAAGTAGTTCCAGTATGTGTTACCTTTTCTACACCAACTGCCAATACACAATCATAAAAGCCCGCAGCAACGTTTGCATAAGCCTCTCTAAACATCACCGAACCTGAGCCGCAAGCAGATTCAATTGTTAGCCCAGGGATATGAGGAATTCCAAGGTTGCTCATAAGTACTGGTGCCATATGTACTTGTTTATCCGCAACACCAAATACATTCGAGATATAACCTGCTTGGATATCCTTTGGCGTAATGCCAGCCGAATCAATAGCGCCTTTTGCCGCATCCAATCCCAGCTCTATGATACTTTGGCTTAGTTTACCATATTTTGTACTTCCAGCCCCAAGAACGCACACATTATTCACCATTTATATGAAAAATATTATTTTGAGAATATAAAAATGTTCGAGAAAGCTTTGCATCATAACCAATTTTTGAGGATACATAATGAAGGATGTGCTTGCAATCTGTAATCAGACAAGATTTTTGCGAACCCAAAATCTAAATTATTATTCTTTATAAAATATTTTGATTGCCAGGAGAATTTCATCGGTTCGGGACTGAACATTATAAACTTGTAATTTGCGAAAAACCACTCGCTGCAAAGAGGATATCTGAAGTCTTGGGATCTAAAAAAATGACAGAGAGAGAACTTGCACCGGGTATAGTTATTTTTGAAATTATTTCAGATAAGAACCAACGATTTATTGTCTGTTCCGCACTTGGACATTTGTACAGTTTATTTCCAATCGAGAGAAATCGAAAAAAATATCCAATATACGAGGCGAAATGGTCTCCTAGACATTCGGCTATTGTGAGAGAAAAAAGAAGAATTTTGGAAATCTTGAAAGTTATATCAAAGATTTCAGAGGGTGCTTCCGGATTCATACATGCCTGTGACTACGATCTCGAGGGCGAGTTAATTGGCTATAATATACTTGAATATGCTTGCAACCACAAATACGAACTATCAATGAGGGCTAAATTTTCCTCCCTTACCGATTCAGAAATAAATCAATCATTCAATAATTTGCAAGTACCCAATATCAGAATCGCTGAAGCAGGAAAGGCCAGACACCTTATCGATTTTATTTTTGGGATTAATCTATCGAGGGCGCTAGTTAATTGTCTGAGCGTTTCCAATCAAAATACCAGATATTACAACTTAAGCATTGGAAGAGTTCAAGGCCCTACTTTAGGATTTATGGTAGATAGAGAGTTAAAGATTAGGAACCATATACCAGATCCGGTATGGTATGTTACCGGAAAATTTGAGAAAGATGGTTCTTTTTTCAAAGCTAATTTAATAACTTCAGTTCATAAATTTTCAGAAATACAAGAAATACTAACTACTTGTAGAAATGAAAGAGGTACTATAAAGGAAATAATTAGATTGGACAAGAAGGTGAATCCCCCCACACCTTTCAATATTAGTAATCTACAAAAAGAAGCCTTTCGAATTTTCAAGATGCCTCCTGCCGCAACTCTTTCTGTCGCAGAATCTCTTTACCTAGCCGCACTAATTTCATATCCACGTACTTCAAGTCAAAAACTTCCTTCGTCCATAGGGTATAAAAAAATAATAGAACAATTAGACATGAATTATCCCACAGGAAATAAAAATTTTGTGCAAGACTTGTTGAAGCGGAGACATTTAGTTCCCTATCAAGGTAATGAAGAAGATCCTGCGCATCCGGCCATTTATCCTACAGGCGTAAAACGGAAAAAACTAAACATACTCCAGCATAAAATCCTAGACTTGATTATTAAGAGATTTAGATCTACATTTGGAAGCACTGCTCTAACAAAATACATTGAAGTTACTATTAATGTGAATGGGCATGACTTTATGGCTAAGGGTAATACTATTTTAAACTATGGTTGGATTCCTATTTATGAACCTTATTTTAGTATCAATGTATCTAATCTGCCAGAACTTAGGATGGGTGAGTCTGTAGAGGTAAATGAAGTTACTGCGGTGGAAGATTATACGAAACCACCCGCTAGGTATAATCAGGCAACCCTATTGGATAAGATGGAATCAGAAGGAATTGGAACAAAATCTACCAGGGCCGATATAATCAACCTATTAATAAAGCGCAAATACATTATTCAAGACAAGATTGGATTAGAACCTACGGAATTGGGATTTACAATTCTCAATACCATGAAAAAATTTATTCCCGAGATTGTTTCAACAAAATTATCAACCTTTCTGGAGTCCAGCATTAAAAGAATAGAAGACGGAGATCTTGAGATGATTAACATCCGCAAATATCTAGAAAAATCTTTGGAGATTCCCTTAAACAAGATTAAAATAAATGAATTGGAGATTGGTGATGAGATAAAAAATGGATTGAATGATTCTGAAAACGGAACATCAATTGGTAAGTGCCCAAAATGTCATGTAGGAGAAATGATCTTGATCAAGTCACGGAAATCCAATAAACGATTTATTGCCTGTTCTGAGTATAGATTAACTAGTTGTAAAGCAATTGCATCAGTTCCACAAGTGGGTAATATTAAAAGGAGTAACAGCATTTGTTCTTGTGGATGGCCGATCTTAAGAATAATTTTTAAAAGAAAAAAGATATGGACGATATGTGTGAATAGAGTCTGTCCGGATAGTAGATTTAACAAAACTGGCAGTCATCACAAGTCAGATTCAAATACATCAATATAATTTTTGTATACATCAGTTCTTCTATTCATCAAAAGTGGAAGTGTTCTCCTTATTGTATCTATTCTTGAGCTATCAATATCTATAATTTCAATACCTTCTCTATTTCCCATATCTGCCAGGGTAGAACCAAATGGGTCAATCACCATGCTATGCCCACAATAAATATTACCAACCTGATTTGGTGCTATTATATAAACACCGTTTTCGATTGCTCTTGCTTTCACCATGATTTCCCAGTGTTCTTGTTTCATAAATCCAGCTACCCAAGCCGATGGAGATGCCAATATGCTGGCGCCATTGACAGTTAGAATTCTGGAAATTTCTGGAAATCGCATATCATAGCATATGAGCAACCCTAGATTTCCAACAGATGTTCGAGTCGGTCTCTCAATAATACTTCCTGCCACTAGTTTTTTTGATTCTTTGAATCCTAAGGCATCATACAGATGGATTTTTCTATAAACAGACTTTAATTTTCCGAGGTCATTAATTATTATAGCAGTATCAAAAACCTTATGATTCTGTTTGTTGGTATTGATAATTTCATATATTGTTGCAATTACGTTTATCTTGTTTTGTTTGGCAGAATATGACAATGTTGATACAAAGTTACCTTTGATTTTCTCAGCAATTTTGTGCAATGCTTCTGGCTTTTGTTCGGGTGGAGAATATGCCATCTGAAATTCTGGAAAACAGATTAATCGTGCTTTGTCCTTGGCTGCTTCATTTATTAATTCTAATGAATAAGCCAAATTTTGTTCCTTATTTACTGAGGATTTCATTTGAACCAAAGCAGTTCTGAATTTTTTTTTCATCTAGTTCACCTTAAGAACATAAAATAAAATTTTTTTAAACACAAGTCTTATGAACAAAGCGATCAATCCTTTTCCGCAGAATATGCTTGTTTCTTATGCGAATATCCTCTTTCTTCCAAAAAATCCCAATTTTTGCCACATATTACACAGGTAATTCGATTTTCATTTTTGAATAATTCCAGCTCGTAATGGCTACATCGAATTTGGTATTCCTTTTTCATGGAATCCATCTCCCTCAAAGTGTCTATGTGTCTAACAGAATTTTCCGTCATATGATAAAATATTTGATTTGGTTACTTTTATCTTTCTTTTGATTTCCCACGTTTCTAAATTAGTGAAATTTGATATATTATAATCTAAGAAAGACAATTACCTGCAAGGTGTAGAAAATTTGATAAGTATGAGTAGAGAACAAATTTTATGAAAAAATGTCCCATATGCGGCTGTACTCAGCACAGGTTATTTGGCTGTGCAAGACATTGGTTAAATCATAAAAGAAATACAGGCGGGTCGTGTGAAGAAAAGTAGTTTTAAACTATTTTATTTCGTATAATGCTATTGATAGTTTTAGTGCCATGGTATCATCCGTTTTTTCTGCTAGGGGCAGTATGTATTTCTGAGTCTCTTCCTTATATCGCAGTGCCTTTTCCTTTTTCCTGTCATTTTTCAAAAACCGGGCGTTGTCCAAACGGTCAGCAAGTTTTATGAATCGAGACATTTTTGGACCTTTTGAAATATTTTCAAAATATTTGACAAGTAATTTTTCTCTATTTTCTTCATTAGTTTTTGGTTCGGTCAAGATCCTAATAGTATCATAAATATTTTCACCGAAATTTGATCTCAAGTCTTCAACAACTGCATTATTGTCTTTGCTCTTGTCTATTGCATCATGTAGAATTGCTGCACAGATTGTATCTACGTCATGAACTTTTAATTCATCAGATAATATCAATGCAACCTTCATCGCATGATTGATGTAAGGCTCATGACTTTCATTTCTAAATAGTCCAGAATATACATTAGCGGCAAAACCAAAGGCTTTCGTAATCTTCACAACGTCATTAAGGTTATCTCCAAACGGTTGAATTAACCTGGTAAAAGCTAACTTCGTAAAATTATTCAAATTCCATTGCATCTTAACTCAAATAGTTAACCAATCAATTATTTTTAAATAGTTTCTCAAGTTTTCTGTATGTGAATCTATTCCATACTTATTATTCTGGTATTTCTACAATTACGGAAGATGAGTAAAACTGAAACGAAGGAACTGGAGTGGCATTTCAGAGATCTGTTATTTAGAAATTATAACAAAGGGATAATACAAGTTGCTATTGAAAATATCCCAAGCAATATGGTTGAAACTTATCTCAGATATAGGAATGCAGAATTAGGGCATATTTCTTCAATTTTAGAAATAGTACTGGAAAATCTAATTTCGTCCAAATTTATAGATCGTCGGAATAATCTTGTAGGTATTAGGGATGGGGTCTCTCGCTTGCAATGTAATAAATGCTATTACATTTGCTATCTTGGAAATCTAGAAGCAAAAGTCTGTTTAAGGTGTCAAAGTAACGAATTAGATACGTTCCCAAAAAAAAGTTGATCCTGACTACCCTTGTTTGAATTAGAATAATGAGAAACAGAAAGATTGAGCTATCTTCAGTCGAGTTAGTTATTGAAACTCATATATAGAACTTTAGGAAACATTCCTAGTTGAAAAAATGTCTGCTTTAACCATAAGGAAGTTTTATGAAGAAATACTTCAATTCGTAGGAAAAAAAGTTTTGATAGAGACATCTTATGACAAGAATTATAGTGGAACGTTAAGTGCAATCGACGAAAAATTAGACACTGTTCTTGAAAATGTACAAGGTCAGGGAATTCTGAGAATTATCATAAACGGATCATTTGTGAAAGAAATAAAGCTTTTGGAAAAGCCTTTTGATCTTAAGGGTCTTGCAGATCGTCTATCAAGAGTATTTCCAGGGCTCGTAAAAATCAGAGATGACGTCAAAGCAATAATTGTGATGGATAAAATCAAGGTAACCGAATATGGGATAGAAGAAGGTTCAGGGTTAGCTGCTGATAGGGTAAAGTCAATATATGAAGAATTCATGAGGGAGTTCAAGAAGTAAATTTGTTATTTGAGGTCAGGTATTCTGACCTAGCAGGAAGGATAGGAAAAATTAAGACTCCTAGTGGGACTTTTGAGACTCCTGCCTTTATACCTGTTATTCACCCCGTTTCCCAGTCCGTAGATATCGAGTTTTTAAAGAAATTAGGTTTTGAAGCTGTCATTACAAATGCGTATATCACGTTAAAACAATATGGTGATGTCGCACGAGAAAGAGGTATTCATAAAATAATAAATTTTGATGGTCCAATAATGACAGATTCTGGTGGCTACCAAGTGCTAGAATACGGTTCTATTGAACCAGAGCCTTCGTATATAGCGCAATTTGAGAATGATATTCAAAGTGATATTTGTGTACCTCTTGACAAGCCAACAGGATATGGGTTGAGTTATGAAGTAGCTGAAAGGTATGTTAACGAGACTATGAAAAATTCCCAAGAAACCCTGAATCTCATCAAGAGTAACAATAATCGAAACTCTGTTTGGGTAGGCCCGGTCCAGGGAGCAGAACATCTTGACTTGGTAAAAAGATCCGCGGGATTACTTGATGAAATGGGATATGAAATGATGGCTCTTGGAAGTCCCGTGCAATTACTAGAATCATACGAATTTGCAATTTTGGCCGATATGATAGCAACTCTTAAAACAACAGTTATGTCCAAGCCCATTCATCTTTTCGGAGCAGGCCATCCTTTAACGATACCATTGGCAGTAGCATTAGGGTGTGATACTTTTGATTCTGCATCATACATGTTGTATGCAAGAGATAGCAGGTACATGCATCCAAATGGAACTTCAAGATTGGATAAGTTGACATATCTTTCATGTCAATGTCCAATTTGCATTAGTATGACAGTTAAGGAATTTGTTGGACTCGAACACAATGAAAAGATAGACAAATTGGCCAAGCATAATCTCTACGTATTGAGATCAGAAGTTTTGTCGGTAAAACAAGCTATCATGGAAGGAAGACTTTGGGAATATATTGGACAAAAGGCACGAGCTCATCCCAAATTAATGGAGGCCTTTAAATTATTTGTCAATTACAAACACTTAGAAGATGGTACGCCGATGTTCAAGAAAAAAGCGATATTTTTTATGGAATCAATCGATCAATATCGACCAGAAGCCCGCAGAGTAAGAAAGATCTTTAGTTCATTTAGTACGGATAAGAAAAAGATCATTCTATTTCCTGACACCCAGGTTTCTCCCTTTTATTGTTCTCATGAGTATCACAAATTGTCAAGTAAATTTTCAGATTCTCAGATTTGCGCTTATAATCCTTTTATTGGTATCATTCCATCTGAAATTTCAGATGTCTATCCTGCCGCTCATAACCTGATTTCCAGTAAAAAATTTGATTTCAATAATGCTAAAGAATATCCAACTTTTGTTAGTACTTTAGAAAATTTTCTATCACACAATTTTTTTGATGACGTGATAGTAGTTGCCAATGATTTCATGCAAGGCATAATTCAGGACTTCCATATTCTTTCTAAGAATCTAAAGATTATTGAATATAACGATAATGTAATTGAACAACTTTAATCGTCTGCTAACTCTGCTAACTCTAAATCGCGCTAATCTCATTTTTAATCTTAAATTTTGCTTAAATATAAGAAATAGTTAAGATAATTAATAAAATTGGCAATTGATTATGAGTTCATTTATACGTTTAGCGAGGAATTATTAAATCTAGACAGTTCTCTTCGGTGGATTGGTATTTCAAATAAATATGGCGTCCTAATTAATGTGGAACAACGCGAAGGATTAAAACCATTAATGTCAGAGGAGGAAAGCGAGGAGTATGCAGCTGCAGCCGTGTCAAGATATAGGACTAGGGTCAAATTTCAATCAAAAATAGGAAAACTAAATTATGCTGTTGGAAGATATGAAAATGTAACTAGGATTACTGTTCCCATTAGTAACGACTATTTTCTCCTCCTAACAATCGATAAAGAGAAAAATTATGATGACTTGATTAATAAGATGATAATTCCATTTATCACTAAAAACAGGAACAAATTTCATTTTGAAAATCTAAATGATTGATCCTATTTCCGCTTCACTTTGCCATAAATATTATTGAAAATTAAGATACGATGTCATCAACAATGCTCTTGTAAATTGACAGTGCTTCGTCCTCACTTTTAGCTCCAACAATAGTAGCTGCCCCACTGGTCATGAAGCTTATTGAAAGATTGTCGGAATTGCTGCTCATGATGGTTAATCCTAGTTCGCCTTTTGTCTTAATCGTATATCCCAGTCTTTCCGCACTCTTTTCAATTCCTGTCAGGTTTAGTGATGTTGATATATGTGCGGGTGTAACAGTATACGTTCGCTTTCCTCGATCACGACCGCATAGTTCTTCAATTATCAATTGCTTTGTTTCCAGCTGATTATTATCAATTCTTTTTGTTCCACATGAAGGACATTCTTCTTGTCTAAACACCGAAACCTTTTCTAATGACAGATCGTTTAGATCTACATACAGCAGTTTATTTTCTAGCGTTGGTTTTTCACCCATAATGATCTTGACTGCCTCAGAAACTTGGATACCTCCGACAAGATACAAAATTGATGGATGAACACCTTCAGTACTACAAGTTGGCATATCATCCTCAGCTAACGCGGGAAAGATACACCTAAGACATGCGGTTTTATTTGGAATTATTGTGCAAATTGAGCCTAACATGCCTAAAGCACCAGCATAGATTAGAGGGATATTTAGTTTAATACATGCGTCATTTAGTGCATATCTAGCATCTATACTGTCTAATGCATCCACGACTATATCAAATCCATCAACAATGCTTTCAGCAGTATATTTAGTGACAGAATTTGGAAGCGCTTCAATCTCGACACTTGAATTTAATTTTTCAAGTCTTTCTTTTGCAGCTTCAACCTTTACTCTACCTATATCATTTTCTGTATAAAGATGCTGTCTGTGTAAGTTGGAAATTTCTATGATATCTCTATCCACTATCTTCAATTTTCCGACACCCATTGCAGTCAGTTGTGTAACTACAGGATTGCCGATACCTCCAACTCCAACAACGCATACTTTTGCCTTTCTAAGTTTTTCCAATCCAACGAATCCTATTTCATCTAGCATTATCTGTCTGGAGTATCGTTGTAAATCCTCGTTCTTTAGTTCAGAACCTCCTGCTACAGCCGGTAGAATATAAATGGAATCACCACTGTTAAGTTTGGTTGCCATGCCATCATTACTAAAACGCATATTTTTTCCGTTAATGTAAATGTTAATTAACGATCGCGGTTTTCCGTTTAAATCCAAAACTTTACGCTTAAAATCTTCCCCGAGCTGTTCTGTTACTTTGGTAAACGCATCCTGCAGATCTATGGCATCTAATGGAATCTTTTTTTCTCCGCTACCCTTAGTAAGAACTGATGGAATTATAAATTCGATATTTGTCATTCTGTACTCATCAATTCCTATGAAATCATTGCGGACACTGTTTGTACATCTGGCTTGACGACGTCAAGTTTGGGCAATGCACTCATTATTGCTTCAATAGATTTCAATCCATTACCAGTAACATAACATACTACTTTTTCATCTCGCTCTATAAATCCGTCATCAACCAGTTTTTTGAGTACGGCTATTGAGACTCCACCTGCAGGTTCAGTAAAAATACCTTCAGTTTTTGCAAGTGTCATAATTCCCTCAACAATTTCATTATCATTAGCTTCTTCAGCAATACCACCGTATTGTTTCAATCTTCTTAAAACATAAACGCCGTCCCCAGGATCCCCAATTGCTAAACTCTTTGCTATGGTATCCGGTCTTTCTACAGGAACAATTTCACCAGTATTTTTCTTGAAAGCATCAACTATTGGAGCGCAACCGTGTGGTTGTGCGGCTGTAACCTTTAGATTTGAAACGTCGTCGACAAGTCCTATTTCGTGTAACTCTTCAAATCCTTTACAAATTGCATTTAACATCGCACCGCTCCCTACTGGAATAATGAGATGATCTGGAAGTTCCCAGTTAAGTTGTTCGGCTACTTCAAATGCCAACGTCTTCGAACCTTCCACATAATATGGCCTCATATTAATATTTACAATCCCTATTCCCTTTGAATCTCCTATTATTGACGCGACCCTATTGGCATCGTCATAAGTCCCTTCGACTGCAACATATTTGGCACCATAAGATAATGCCTGTGCAATCTTCGCTTTTTCAATATCAGATGGTGCAAAAATATAACATGGCAAGTGTGCTTTAGCAGCATGCGCAGCAGTTGCTGAAGCCAAATTTCCAGTTGATGCACATCCTACTGCTTTGAGTTTGATTTCTCTGGATTTTGAAATGGCCACGCCCGCAGGTCTATCTTTGAATGAAAAAGTTGGATTTACAGAATCGTTCTTTATGAAGAGATTCTTAAGATTTCCTATATGGGTCCCCAATCCCTCCGCATGTTGCAGGGGTGTGAATCCAGCATGAATATTCACGATACAGTTCTTATCAGCAATTGGCAAGAGCTCGAAATAGCGCCAATATGTTTTGTCCTGCCTGGACGTGAATGTGTGCTTAGTCAAATCCGTAGGAAAATTATATATAACATCGAGAGGACCGAAACACTCTTCACATATGTACTTGAATACGGGGGTATATTCAGCGCCACATTCTCTGCATTTTAGAAATCGAATAGAACCCATGTATAATCAACTATCATCGAATATTTGGTAATAAATATCACTAATAGTAATTTTAGTATTACTTAATTTTTTTACTTCAAAATTTTATAAGCATTAACATGAATTAGATCAAAAATCGCAATTATTCAGAATACAATATAAT
>Ga0105092_10000241_pt1 | contig 27829 bp, 28 predicted proteins | sample PPLLak2March2015_FD_87021 | JGI IMG/M metagenome (GOLD analysis project Ga0105092, IMG submission 87021) | Freshwater sediment microbial communities from Prairie Pothole Lake near Jamestown, North Dakota, USA - PPLs Lake P7 Core (1) Depth... | ecosystem: Environmental > Aquatic > Freshwater >... | reverse complement strand
GCTGCTCCCCCACGAGCGTGACCTCATCCTCCGGGAGCGGTACGGCTCTGCGTAAGATGCCGCCCGGTGGCACGGGCTCGGGGGTCGAAGCGGAATGACACGGGCATTGTCGCCGCCGCTCAACGCATCGACCTGACCAACAGGGCCGCCGCCCACAGGGCCGCCGCCATCGCCCAACCCTGGCAGGCGGAGGCGTGGGAGGCGTACAACGAGGTCCCCGAGATAGGCGAGGCGCTCGACTACCGGGGCGACCTCATGGCCCAGATCGTGCTGTTCCCCGCCGTCGCCGACCCCGAGAACCCCGATGGCGACCCCATCCCCCTCGCCGACGAGAAAGCCGCCTGCCCGCCCGCCGTGCTGGAGGCCGCCACGGCAGAGCTCGCCCGGCTCCGCACCCGGGCCGGAGGCCAGGCCGAGATTCTGCGCCTGTACGAGATCAACATGCAGGTGGCCGGGGAGCTCTACCTGGTCGGCATCGAGGGCGACGAGACGGTGGACGGCCGACCGGAGGAGTGGTGGCAGGTCGCCTCGACCCAGGAGGTCAAAGAGCAGGACGGTGAGTTCGAGCTCCTCGCCAAGCCGGGCGACACCGAGGGCATCAAGCTCCGCCCCGAGCAGGACTACATCGAGCGGTACTGGACCCGGCACCCGCAGTGGGCCGCCCTCCCCAACAGCCCCCTCCGCCGCCTCCGCACCGACACTCGGGCCGCCATCACCCTCAACGAGCAGGTGATCACCGAGGCCCTGTCCACCCTCCCCGCCGGGCTTCTCCTCATCCCGAACGAGATCGACTTCCAGTGGCCCGCCGGGTACCAGCCCGCCGACCGGGACGCCGAACGGAACCCGTTCGACGTGATGCTGGAGCAGGCCATCCAGGACGGCATGGTGCCCGGGAGCTTCGCCTCCCAGTACCCGCTGACCATCCACGGCGCCGCCGAGTTCCTGGCCGCCATCCGACGGGTCAGCCTTGCTCGAGAATCGGACACGTCCACGGAGACCCGTCTGGCGGCCCGTGTGGAGCGCATCGCCCGGGGCCTGCCGCTGCCGGTGGAGAAGGTGATGGGCCACCAGCAGACCACCTTCGCCAACGCCAAGCAGGTTGACCAGGACGAGTTCGATGACTACCTGCGCCCGTCGGCGGTCTCGATGGTGACGGCGCTCACCTACTGCTTCTACCGGCCCCACCTCGCCGAGAACACGTCGGTGCCCGACGACTGGGCCAACCGGATCGTGGTGTGGTTCGACCCGCAAGCCCTGATCGCCGACCCCGACCCGGAGGAATCCGCCGACTTCGGCGTGACGCAGGGCCTCGTGAAGGCGGCCAGCTGGCGCACCCGCCGGGGCTGGACCGAGGAGGACGCCCCCGACGCCGTAGAGCTCCTGGCCCGCATGGCGTTCACCAAGGGCAGTGTCGATCCGGCCATGACGGCGCAGATGCTCCGAGACCTGGCCGCCGAGGCCGGGGTGGAGCTCTCCGTCGCCGAGTCGCAGACCATCGCCGAGCAGAGCCCGCAGGCGGCAGCCGCCTTCCTGATCCAGTGGCACTCCGCTCAGCAGCGTGGGCAGCCGCCCCCACATCTGACGCCCCGGCAGCCGCTGGCGCTGACGGCCGGGGCCAGCACAGCGCCACAGGTGATCGAGGGAGCCGGGGCCGAGCTTCTCGCCATCGACCAGGAGCTCCGGGTCCGGTGGCGGGCAGCGATGGACGCCGCCCTGGAGCGTGAGCTGGAGCGGACAGCGAACAGGCTCCGGAACGTCGCCCGCAAGATGGGCGTGGCGACCGCCATCAGGGCCGCCCCGGAGGAGGTCGCCCCCCTCCTCGGGAAGGCGGTCGTGGCTGCCGCCGGCACGGAGTACGACTGGTCACGCCTCCGCCTCTCGTTCATGGGGTTGGGCCGTCGGGCCCAGGACCAGGCGGTGGAGGCCGCTGGCCGCATCGCTGGCGGCTTCTCGGGCGCTCAGCGGCAGGCCCTCAAGCTCCGCCAGGCCGACGATCTGGGGACAGCGTGGAAGTGGGTCCAGCAGGCGATGACGGGGCTGGCCGACGTGCGCCTCTACGACCCCGCCTCGGGCCAGTACACGGGGGTGGGCGAGCACGACCCCACGAGCTTCATCCCGGCTGGGATGGTCCGACAGGCCATGAACATCGCCGGGGGCAGCCCGGCCCGCATCCTCACGGACGAGACGATCCGGAACGGGGAGGCGTGGATCAGCCTCGGGGACCGGGTGGAGGGCATGAGCGTGGGCGAGCGGATGCGGGACGCCCTGGCCTCAGAAGGAGTCTCAGTCGTGGAGTACCGCTGGGTGTACGGCCCGGCTCTCCGCCTGCACCCTTTCGAGCCCCACCAGCGCCTCGACGGCCTCCGCTTCAAGGAGTTCACCGACCCGGCTCTGGCCAACACGTCGGGGTGGCCGCCCCGTTCGCACTTCCTGCCGGGCGACCACGCCGGGTGCGTGTGCGACGTGGAGCCGATCCTGGGCGCCCCCCCGCCCGAGCCCGAGCCCCCGACGACGGCGCCGGTCCTCGGCAAGGAGACAGGCAAGGCCGTCCGAGGCTTCGACACCATGCAGGAGGAGCGCCTGGCCCGCCGCTTCGCCGGGTGGCGCCGCCTCCGAGGCTCCGTCAACCCCGACCAGCTGGAGGAGTTCGACACCGCCTACAACCGCATTCCCCGGGTGCTCGCCGAGATCAACCGGGAGGGCAAGCTCGGGGACATCGGCACGGAGGCGACAGTCGCCAACGCCGCCAAGTACGTGGACGGCTTCAAGACCCTGAAGCTGACCAAGACCCGGGCCAAGAGCCTCCTGACGACCAGCCCAGAGAACATGGTCGAGGGCCTAGAGGACGACATCCTGGCTCGGGCGTCCATGCGGGGCGACTCCGTGCAGCGCATCGTGGATGACGGCCTCGTGGTCATCGCCCAGGTAGGCGACCGGGAGGTCATCCTCCACGGCAGCCAGTACCTGTGGTCGGCGCTGGAGAAGGGGGCCGTCACCGACGAGTTCCCCAACGTCCTGCTCTGGACCAAGAAACTGGACCTCACCGACGGGGGCTCGCTGGAACGCCTCTACCACGCCGATGACCTCACCCGGGTCCGACAGGCCGCTACTCGAGAAGCGAAGGCCGCCAAGGCGAAGCTCCCGCCGCCGGTGGTGCAGGGGAACCCCAAGGGCCTCGGGGCTCTCCCCAAGGCGGATAGCCCGGCCAAGGCCGCCGCCCAGTTCAAGGCCCGCTGGGGCCGGGGTGGGTCGGGCGGCACCAACGTGGACATCAAGGGCGCCTTCGACAGCATGAGCACCCGGGTCGCCAACGACACCGCCGACCAGCTCGACCAGATGATGCGGGCGCATCCCAAGACCGCCAGCAAGATCAAGTCAGTCCACACCGTCAGGCTCGGGAGCAACACGCACGCCCAGGCGAACCAGGCCACCCGGGAGCTCACGTTCAACAGCATGTTCTACAACGCCGGGAAGGAACGGCACTTCCAGGAGACGTGGGAGGGCTGGAATCACCGGCCGGGCGGCTGGTCGGCGGTGGTCGAGGGCGCCGAGGAGAACCACATCACCCACGCCCGCTACACGACCGCCCACGAGTTCGGCCACCACATCGACTACACCGCCCGAGACGCCATCAGCGAGAGCCGGTGGAACACCCTCGTGCAGGACACCATCGAGGAGCACTGGCGGAACAGCGATGACCTCCGCCGACGCCAGGGCGTCAAAGCCAAGCTGCGCCGGGTCCGCCAGGACGGCATCGCCGGGTCCAGGGAGAAGCTCCCGCCCGAGATGGCCCGCTACGTGCAGGAGAACCTGTCCACGTACGCCACGACTAACCTTCGTGAGGTCATGGCTGAGGTGGTCGCCGAGGCCACCCTGTCCGCCAACCCCCGGCCGCTCGCCCGGGCCCTGTACCAGCTCCTGTTGAAGCACGCCGAAGGGATCGCCGCATGACCAGCCTGGGAGCCCCGATCTGCATGGCTTGCGCCCGGGTGACGGGGGTGGCCGAGTGTCAGGCGTTCCCGGAGGGCATCCCCGACGACATCTGGCTGGGCGGCTACGACCACCGCCTGCCGTACCCGGGCGACGAGGGCGTCCTGTTCGCTCTGGCCGACGGGGCCGGGCTCGGGCTGGCCGCCTACGAGGAGTCTGGCCGGGCCGGGTCCACGCAGATCGGCTACAAGGTCCCCCCGTCCTGATCCTCGCCCCGAGGGGCGGCCAGGCGTACAGTGTCGGCCATGCCCACAGCCACGCTGGCCCCCGCCGACTTCCCCCTGGTCCGACAGGCCGGAGCGGCCTGGGAGCTCTACTGCGGTGACGAGGTGCTCGCCATCGCCGACACCTACGCCGAGGTGGTCCGCCAGCTCGCCGAGATGGTCGGGGTGGACAGCGCCCCCGGGAGCTCTGACGGCCTCCTCGCCGAGACGTGGATGGGCGACCCCGCCATCGCCTTCAACGAGCAGCCCGACCCCGAACGTGACTTCACGAACGTCAAGTGGGGGTGGCGTGACCCGGCCCTGTCTCTCGTGCCGCTCATGCTCCAGACCTCAACGGAGATGGGCCACTTCGGGGCTGTCCTCGCCGGGTTCATCGAGGCCTTCGACCTGACCGGCACGGGGGAGCCGACGGCCACCGGCCGCTTCTACGACTCCGAGGCCGGACGGCAGGCCCGAGACCTGTTGCTTGGGGGCCGCCGCTTCGGGGTGAGCGTGGACCCGGACAGCGACACGGCCGCCGACTACCTGTGCATGGAGGAGGACGAGGACGGGTTCTGCACGGCGGCCATGTGGAGCTTCACCTACTACAGCATCGCCGGGCTGACGATGACCCCGTTCCCGGCTTTCGCCCGAGCGAACATCGTGCTGGGCTCCCCCGCCGAGGTCGAGGTAGCCCCCGAGGAGGCCGTAGAGGCAGTCGAGCTCGATGGGCTGGCCGCTAGTGCACCCGTCGCCGTCATCGACCGGAGGGTGCGTCCGCCCAGGGCGTGGTTCACGATGCCGGAGCCCGAGTTCGGCGACCCCCTCCTCGTGCAGCAGGACCTCGCCGGGGAGCGGTGGGGCGTCCCGCAGACCATCACCGACGAGGGCCAAGTGTTCGGCCACCTGGCCCTGTGGGGCGAGTGTCTCCGCAACGGGTCGGACCTGTGCATCCAGCCGCCCGACTCCGCTCGGGCCTACGCCGAGTTCATGTGCGGCCCGGGGGTGCGCACCGCCGAGGGTGAGCTCGTGGGCACCGGCACGATGGTGGTCGGCTGCTCCCACTACCCCACGTCGGGCGTGGACCGCTCCTCGTTCTCCATCGTGCGTGACTACTACGCCAACGCCGGTCTCGGCTGGGCGGACGTGCGGGTGAGCTCCGGGGCGTTCGGTGTCTGGTACACGGGCCGGGTCCGCCCTGAGGTCACCGAGGCGCAACTGTCAGTCCTGCAGTCGCTGCCCCCGTCGGGCGACTGGTCACGTGACCCGGAGGGCGCCTTCGAACTGTGCGCCGTGCTCAGCGTCAACAAGCCCGGCTACCCGGTCCGCCGTGAGGCCATCGCCGCCGCCGCTCTGCCCGCTGACAGCCTCGTGGACGGCGCCGCCGTATCGGCGAGCGTGATCGGCCGGACGGTCATGGCGCTGACCGGCGCCAACAGGGTCCGTCCGTGCCCCGAGTGCGCTCAGCGTCACGCTGCTGCCCAGACGGCCACCCGCCGGGACAGCGGTCAGCTCGCACGCATCGAGGCCCTCCTCCAGCGCATCGACCGGCGCACCCAACACCTCAACGGCGCTGGCATCAAGGCCGCCGCCGCCCTGTTGGCGCCGACCATCCGTGACTGACGCCTCGGGCATGGTGTACCTTCCCCGCTAGGTCCGATCAGGGGGGCGCCTGGACGCCCCCCAGCCGAGCACAGGGCAGCATGGCTCCCGGGGCTCTGATCCGTCCGCCGTCCGCACCATCGACCGCTGACTGACAGGGAGAACCCCATGCAAGTGCTGACCGAGCTTCTGGCCAGAGTGGACCAGATCGCCGACCTGCCCGACGACGAGCTTGCCCAGCTCCTCGATGAGATCGTGACCGAGGCTCTGGCCTTGGCAGAAGATGACTCCAGCGACGAGGCGCTCGCCCTCGTGCAGCGTGCAGTCGAGGCCCGTGCCGCCATCGTGGCCGAGCAGACCACCCGCCAGACCGAGGCCGAGAGCCGGGCGTCCCGGGCCGCCGACCTCATCGCCCAGCTGCAGGGCTCCGACGAGGATCCCGACCCGGCCGAGGAACCTGAGGCCGAGGGTGACGAGGACGAGGAGGAGACCCCCGACGAGGAGGCCACCGCCACGCCTGAGGTCATCGCCGAGGTCATCGCCGAGGCCGAGGAGGCGCTGGAGCCCATCGCCGCCGGATCGACGCCCGTGGTCAGCCGTGTGGCCGCCCGCCGCACGCCCCGCCGGGCGATGAACGGTGCGCAGGAGCGCCCCGCCCGCCAGGTCTCGTCCGTCGCCGACTGGGGCCTGATCGCCTCAGCCAACAGCGACTTCGGCACCAACCACATGATCCGCAACGAGGGCGAGCTCGCCGAGCTCTTCCTGGGCGCCTGGGCCGCCTCCGAGGGTGCGGTCATGCCCAAGGCCACGTACCTGAAGCTCGCCCGCTCGGGCCGGACCGCCACCCCCCAGACGCACGGGGCGGCCCGCTTCCTCGACCGTGACGAGATCAACAACGGCCGGAAGCTCGCCGCAGTGGTCTCCCAGGAGGCCATCACCGCCGCCGGTGGAATCTGTGCCCCGCTCGAGGTTCGGTATGACATCCCCTTCGTGGGCTCGACCGAGCGTCCCCTCCGGGACAGCCTCGTGCGCTTCGGCGCCGACAGGGGCGGAGTGCGGACCATCCCGCCCGCCGTCATGACCGACATGTCGGCCGGGGTGGGCCTCTGGACGGAGGCGAACGACCAGAACCCGTCCGATCCGACGGTCAAGCCGTGCCTCACGATGACCTGCCCCGAGGAGGAGGAGACGGTCGTTGATGCGATCACCAAGTGCTTGGAGATCGGCAACTTCCGTGCCCGGTACTTCCCCGAGCAGGTCGCCGAGTGGGTGCAGCTCCTGTCCGTGTGGCAGGCCCGCTTCGCCGAGGAGAACCTGATCACGCAGATCGCCGCCGGATCGACGGACGTGAGCGTGGGCCAGGTGCTCGGCACCACCCGCACCATCCTCGCCAGCCTCGCCCGTGAGGTGGCTTCGGTCCGGTACGTGTACCGGATGCCCCGCAGCTTCCCTCTCCGGATGGCCATCGGCGAGTGGATCGTGGAGAACATGAAGGCCGACCTGATCCGGCAGATGCCTGTCGGCTCGCTGGCCGAGACGCTGGCGATTGCGGACGCCACCATCGACCGCTTCTTCGCCGCCCTCAACGTCCGGGTCACCCTGCTGAAGGAGGGCGAGACCGGCCAGGGCTTCGCCGTGCAGGGCGACGGCACGCTGAACCCGTGGCCGTCCACGGTCATCGCCTACATCTACCCCGAGGGCTCCTGGTTGTTCCTCGACGGTGGAACCCTGGACCTGGGCATCTTCCGGGACAGCGGCCTGGTCGAGACCAACGACTACCGCATGTTCTCGGAGACCTTCGAGGCCGCCCACTTCCACGGCCAGTTCAGCCACCGCTTCATCTTCGACATCTGCCCCGACGGCTCGGCGTCAGCACTGATTGACATCGACCCGTGCACGCTCGGCAGCTGACCTAGACCCCCGCTGGGCCCCCGGGAGTGGACGACTCCCCCCGGGGGCCCTGTTGGGCCCCACCGACCAGCAGGAGGCCTGAGTGGCGCAGTCGCCGACCAACATTGATGCGATCCCGGCCGAGCCGCCCCGATATGGCCTGATCCAACAGCTGCTCGCCCCGACCCCCGACGAGCTCACCAACCGTTTCGCTCAGGGCTGGACGTTCCAGCCGGAGGGCTGCGATCCCACCGGGGCGGAGGCTCTGGTGTGCGCCTCCGCCGTCACGGCCGACACGGAGATGGACCGGCCCGGCACCATCGAGGGGTTCCCCGTGTGGCTGTGGGCGGAGGACCGCTGCTCCACGTTCGGATTCTTCTCCCGCAACTGGAACGGCCGGGTGCGGAACGCCCTCGCCGTCAAGCAGAGCTACGACCTCGCCCGGGAGCTCTGGGAGGGGAACGCCTCTCAGCTCGGGGGCCTCGGCAACTTCTACCTGTCGGCCCCCGACGCCAACGAGGTCACGACCTCCGCTAAGGCCGTCGGGAAGGCCCTCGGCTGCCTGGAGGCCGCCTTGGCGACCGGCCTGGCCGGGGGCATGGGCCTGATCCACATCACCCCTCAGGCGCTGATGCACGCCGTCACGATGAACGTGGTCCGCTTCGACAGTGGCACGTGGCGGACCCCGATGGGGACGCAGGTGATCGCTGACGCCGGGTACTCGGGCGCCGGGCCGGGCAACGTGCCGGCGGGCGAGACGCAGTGGGCGTACGCCACAGCGATGATGCGAGTCTGGCTCGCCGAGGTGATCGTGCGGCCGAACAGCACTGATGACCGGGAGGCGCTGGCGGCCTCGATGGACGTGGAGACGAACCTGGTCGTGGTGAGGGCCGGGCGGCTCGCCATGGTCGGCCACGCCAACGAGTGCGTGCATGCGGCGGCCGAGCTCGACCTGCCGGTGTGCGGCTACGGGACGGGCAGCTGAGTGTCCGACTTCTCCGAGGCCGACCTGGCGACCGTTGACCGTGGCGGTGTGCTGGAGAACGACTACAGCATGGACGCCCAGGGGGCAGGTGGGGGTTGCCCGCCGGGCGAGGAGTGCCTCCCGGACACGTACATCGACCCGGCCGACTGCCCCACCTGTGGGGGCGACTACGTGCCGGTGTGCATCAACGAGACGGCCGACGACCCCGACACGGTGATCCTGGCGCTGAGCCCGTTCGCCTACTACCCCATGGACGACGCCTCCGGGCTGCTCCAGGACGCCTCCGGGAACGGCAACCACGCCGACACCACCAGCGGGACCGTCACCTACGCCCAGGCGCCCATCACGTCCAAGGTCGGCAACTGTGTGCGCTTCCAGGGCGGCCGGTTCAGCATCCCCAAGCCGCAGGCCAGCCTGGCCGGTAACAGCGCCTACTCCTTCGTGTGGCTGATGCACATTGTGCAGTTCCAGTTCACCGGGTCCCCAGCGCAGGCGTGCCCCCTGGTCGGCGTATCCGACTCGGGCAACAGCGAGGTGCTGGCCATCCTCAACACCGGCGCAGGGGACCTGTACACCATCTTCGACCAGGCCGGGGCCGCCCAGTACGCCAGCTACGCCCCCGAGGCCGACCTGATCGGCCGGGCCGCCGTCATTGCGCTTTGCTGCACCGGGAACAACCAGCCGGTCCTGTACATCGACGGTATGCGCTGGGGCGCCGTGCAGACCGGGGGCACCGGGTCGGCCAACCCGCTGCTGATCGGCGCCATCCTCGACGGGTTCTGGGGGTTCGCCGACCTCTACATGAGCAACTTCGCCAGCTGGCAGGTGGGGCTGACGTGGGCCGAGGTGCTGGCCATCACCGAGGCCCTGCACGACGCCGCCAGCGCCGCCGCCTGTTTCACCCCATGACCGACCGACCCGCCTACCGACCACTCAACGTGACGGCCCCGTCGCCACGTGCCATGATCCCGAACCAACCACCAAACGCCATCAAGGAGTGACCTGTGCCCGAACATTGCTTGCCCCAGGTCCAAGCCGTTGCGATGCGGGTGACTGCGCTCGACCTGTCGGGCGTCCCGCTTCCGGGCACGGACACCATGATTGTCTCCAACGCCCTGGTGAGCCTGGCTGTCAGCCCGGTCTACACCGACGGTGACGAGATCGAGGAGAAGGGCGCCAACGGAGGCGTCTGCGTGAACTACCGCTCCGCCGACACGTTCAAGCGCCTGGACGTGACCATCACCCTCTGCACGCCCGACCCGTACCTGGAGGCCGCCCTCTCCGGTGGGGACGTGCTCGAGAGTGCCGGGCTCGTGGGCTTCGCCGCCCCCGCCCTCGGGATCGTGACCGGGGCCGGGGTGAGCATCGAGCTCTGGGCGCTCCGCATCGACAACGGCGCCCTCGACGTGGACTCGCCGTACGCCTGGCACGTGTACCCCCGGGTGCAGAACCTGCGCCTGGGCGACTACACGCATCAGAACGGCGCTCTGCTGCCCGTGTTCTCCGGGCAGGCCGTGGAGAACCCCAACTGGTTCGACGGGCCGAGCAACGACTGGCCCGCCACCAGCGACCGGGTGCACCAGTGGATCGAGACGGCCTCGTATCCCACGCCTGTCTGCGGCTACACCGAGCTCGTCGCCAGCTGACCGTCCCAGAGCTCCGGCCCGGCACCTTTCCGCCCGCCGGGCCGGAGCTCCTGACCGTGGGAGGCTGAGCCGATGCCGGGAACCTGCGCACCTTGGGCGACTCTGGCCGATGTCTGCTCGCCCTGCGATGACTACGAGTTCGACCCTGCGCTGCTGGGCGACACGCTCCAGTGGGCCAGTGACATCCTGTTCAACCTGACCAAGCGCCGCTGGTCGGGGGAGTGCACCGAGACGGTCCGCCCGTGCACCGGGCTGGACCGCTTCCGGTGGCTGCCCGACGGCCGCCCCTGGTGCGGTTGTTCCACGTGGAACACGTGTGGGTGCGGGAGCTTCAGCGAGCTCTTGCTGCCCCGCTACCCGGTGGTCGAGGTGGCCAACGTGACCATCGACGGGCTGGCGGTGGACGCCGCCCGCTACCGGATCGATGACGGCTTCAAGCTCGTGTACCTGCCCGACGACGCCGACCCCACGGGGCGGACGGGGTGGCCGTGCTGCCAGATCATCGACGCCCCCCCGACGGAGGAGGGCACCTTCCAGATGGACATCACGTGGGGCGAGGCGCCGCCCATCGGTGGCGTGATGTCGGCCGCCATCTTGGGCTGCCAGCTTGCTCTCGGCTGCCAGCCGGAGACCATCGGCCAGTGTCGGCTCCCCAAGAGGGTGACGGCCATCACCCGGCAGGGCATCACCGTCGCCGCCGTCCTCGACCCGCTGGAACTGTTCGCCAAGGGCCTGACGGGGCTCCCCGAGGTGGACCTGTGGGTGCAGTCCGAGAACCTGGGGCAGGCGTCCAGGGGCGCCTCGATCTTCATGCCGGGCCAGCGGACCCGCCAGTCGTTCCGCCGCCCCGCCGGGTACTGACCCCGAAGGTTTCCGCCTTTGGGCAGGCTCGTGGGCGTAGACGGCCGGGGCTAACCCGGGTTAGACTGGTCTTGTTGAAGGAGAGGCCCCCGGGCTCCTCCCCCGGCCCGTAACGGAGGCCGGGGCTTGGCCCCTGGGGGAAGCTCCCGAGACACCGCTGAGCCTCCCCGAGGGGAGACGGCAGGGACGTCAGGGCAACCAACTGGCGTGACCCGCTCCCCGACGGGGCCCAGCAGGAGTGGTCGCCCAGGCCGCCCCGTCACCTGCGGGTGGCACCGGCCCTGGGGGCCCCTCCGCCAGCCAGACCCCAACCCAACACGAGCCCACGGAGGCCCAGCACCATGAGCAAGCGCAAGAGCACCCCTGTCCAGACCGAGACCCTCGACCTCACGTTCCCCGCCCGATTCTTCAACGACCACAAGGGCCGGGACCTCCCCGCCGGGACGGTCGTGAAGGACGGAGCCCGCCAGGTCGTGGCCACGGTCACCCCGGGCGACCTCGCCGAGATCACCTCGGACGCCCTGTTCTACAGCGACCACAAGCACTTCAGCCCCGTGGACCAGTTCATGTGGGGGATCATCGACTCGGCCCGCAACACCGTCCCGAGCCTGCTCCGCCAACTGTCGGTGCTCAGCAGCAACCCGGAGACCGGGGCGCAGGCGGAGCCGTTCTGGCAGGCCATGTTCGACGCCCACGTCAAGGCGGGCGTCACGCCCATCGGCCCGAGCCCGTTCGCTGTGAACGGGGCCGTCACCCAGTTCGCCGCCGAGTTGAACAGCCCCGAGGGCAAGGCGGCCCTGGAGTCGATCATCAGCGACCAGGTTGACCCGGCTCCCGAGGTTGGCGATGTCAACCCCGAGGCCGCCGCCGCCGAGGCCGCCGAGGCGAAGCGCATCAAGCGGAACGAGGCCGCCAAGGCCCGCCGGGCCGCCAAGAAGGCCCAGGCGTAACACGTCGGGGGGAGACCTCGCCGGGTGCGGGAAACGCCCGGGGCAGGAAGGCTCCCCCCACTCAGGTCTGGACAGCCCCGCCCAGGCGCTCCGATGCCCCCACGGGCGCAGGAGCCAGCCAGCGGGCCCAGAGCCAAGAGCCCCCGGTCCTCTGCCCGGGGGCTCTTGTGCGTCACGGCGCCAGGGCTAAGGGGGCTAAGGTCGGGGGCATGCGCATCGCCTACGTCGGCAACTTCTCCCGCCCCTGGTGTACCGAGGTGCACGTGGCCGCCGCCCTCAACAAGCTCGGCCATCAGGTGGTCCGCCTGCAGGAGAACAGGACCAACCTCGACCAGCAGACCCGGGCTCTGCTCGGGGCCGCCCGCCCGGGCCGTCCCGCCCACGACCCGCCCGGCCTGTTCATCTGGACCCGGACGTGGGGGGTGGACCCCCGACAGGCCGCCGCCATGTTCGATCAGCTGGCCGCCGCCGGGGTGCCCATCGTCAGCTTCCACCTGGACCGCTACCTCGGGATCGAGCGTGAGGGCATGGTGGACTCGGAGCCGTTCTTTCGCACTGACCTCCTGTTCACGCCCGACTCGGGCGACTGGGCCGCCCACGGGGTCAACGCCCACTGGATGCCGCCGGGCGTGGACGCCGACGAGGCCAACAAGGTCTACGCCCCCAACCCCAAGCGGTGGCCGTGGAAGGTCGCCCTGGTCGGCTCGTTCCCCTACCCGCACCCCGACTGGCACCCCCGCCGGGCCGCCGTCGTGGCGCACCTGAGAGCCACCTACGGGTCCGACTTCGCTGTGCTCCCCGCCGACGTGCAGGGCCGCCCGATCCGCAACGCCGACCTCGGGGAGCTCTACGCCACCGTGCCTGTCCTGGTGGGCGACTCGTGCTGGGCCGGGATGGAGGACGACCCGGGCGGCTACTGGTCTGACCGGGTGCCCGAGACACTGGGCCGGGGCGGCTACCTCATCCACCCGCACAGCAAGATGCTGGCCGCCATGTACCCCGACCTCGCCCTCTACCCCCTGGGCGACCTCGATGACCTGACCCGGCAGATTGACCGGGCCCTGGAGTACCCCGAGCTCCGCCAGGCCGACGCCGCCGCCAGTCGCAAGCTCGTTCTTGAGCGTGACACCTACGCCCACCGCATGGCCGAGCTCGTGGAGATGTCCACCGGCCTGACCCCGACCCCCCGACCCCACGTGCCGGCGGAACGGGGTCACCTCCGGAGCGTGCCATCTGGGGCCCCTCGTGTGACGGAGAGCCCCGAGCCGGGCGTGGGTGCCCAGACGGTCAACAAGGTCGTCACGGGCACCTACCGGCCCAAGCGGCTGCGCCACACGTTCACGTGGGCTGAGGGCGTCAGCGACTCCTACGCCGTCAAGGAGGTCTGGGACAACGACGACTACAAGATGGCCGAGCTCGGGCTGCCCGGGGCGACGGTCATCGACATCGGCGCCAACCTCGGGGCGTTCGCTGTCCTGGCGGCCATGCTGGGCGCCAGGGACGTGCGAGCGTACGAGCCCCACCCCGACACGTTTCGGGCTCTCGAGCAGAACGTGCAGGGGAGCCGGGTGGCGGGCAGGATCACTCCGGTGAACGCCGCTGTGGGCGGCTGGGCCCGCTCTGACTGGTTGACGGGCGACGGGGGCGGAGCGCATCTCGCCGACCAGACGTTGACAGACCTGGCGGCCCGGGCCGATGAGGGCCGGGAGGTGGCTGTCCTCGACGTGGACAGCGTGCTGGCGTCCGTCCAGGGGGAGGTCGTTCTGAAGTTGGATTGCGAGGGGGCGGAGTACGAGATCATCGACGGCCTGACCGACCTGGGCCTGGGCCGGGTCAAGACTCTGGTGATGGAGTGGCACGGGCCGGGCATGCCGCACCTCGCCCACCTCGACCTGGCCCGCTGGGGGCCGATGGTGCAGCGCCTCGCCGACCACGGCCGCTTGACGATCCACGGGCACCCCCGGATGGGCGGCCTGCTCTGGTGCCGGAGGTACTGATGGACCCGCTGATGGTCATCTCTCCGCACCTCGATGATGCGGTGCTGTCAGCCGGGCAGATGATGGCCGGGCGGCCCGACTGCGTGGTGGTGACCGTGTTCTCCGGGGTGCCCGACCCGCCGCAGGTGACCGCCTACGACCGCTCGTGCGGGTTCATGAGCTCGACGGAGGCGATGATCGCCCGCATGCTGGAGGACCACCAGGCGCTCTCCCGGCTCGGGGCCCGAGCGGAGCACCTGGGCCATCTGGACAGCCAGTACGGGCCCGCTTCCGTGAACGCCATCTACGAGGATCTGGCGGACCGCTGGTGGCGTCTCGGCTTCCCGGACGTGTTGGCGCCGCTCGGGCTGGCGCACCCCGACCACGCCGCCGTCGCCATCGCCTGTCACGTGCTCGCCGATGACGTGCGGGAGAAGGGCAAGGCCATGTTCCTGTACGAGGAGCTTCCGGCCCGTGTGCTGTGGCCAGAGCTCGTCGCCCCCGCCATCGACTACTGGCGGGCGAACACCAAGCCGTGGGGGTGGGAGCCCGGGTTCATCGGCACCGGGAGCAAGGTCACCAAGGCACACGCCGTGAGGGCCTACCGTTCCCAGATGCCGAACATCGGGGCGCTGGGGGATGGGGCCGGGCGGACGTGCCTGTTCGTCCCGGAGCGATTCTGGAAGCCCGCATGACCCGGCTCACGTCAGCCCAGCTGGCCGCCATCCGCCGGGGCATCACCGATCTGGTCGTGCGCCAGTTCATGCGGAAGTGGGCGCTCGCCGAGGAAGCACGTCTGCTGCGGCTGATCCGAGGCGAGGCCGCATGACCCGGCTCAACGTGGGCTGCGGCCTCCAGGTGCTCGACGGCTGGGTCAATGTCGATCTTGGCTCGTGGGACTACGACCCGGAGGGGCCCGACGCCGACCTGGGCCCCCGGCTCGTGCTGCCGCCCGGGGTTGAGTACGGTGACGCCTCCGACCTCAGCGAGTGGCACGGCCGCTGCGACATCGTGCTCCTCAACCACGTCCTCCACCTGTTCAACCACACCGAGGCCGACCAGGTGCTCGACCAGTGCGCCGCCTGTCTCGTGCCTGGCGGCCGACTGGCCATCGTGGAGGCCGACCCTCTCCGGGTGATCGACACGTGGCTGACCTCGGGCGAGGTGGACCCCATCCTGACCCTGGTCGCCGACGACATCGAGCCCACCGTGCAGGGCAAGCTCCTCCGCTGGGTGACGTGGCACGGCACCCGCCGCTCCCTTTGGTCCGTGGAGAGCCTGGCCGAGAGGATGGAGCGCCGAGGCCTCCAGGTCGTGAAGGTGGCGGCCATGACCAGCAGCGAGAGGGAGCTCATCGACACGAGGCCAGCCGAGTCGTTCAGCCTCGTGGGGATCCGCCCGTGAAGGTGGGCGTGGTCGCCCGGGCCGACAACCGAGGCCTGGGCAACGTGACCTGGGAGGCCGCCCGGCACCTGGCGCCGGAGGGCATCCTGGTCGTGCAGATGTCCGGGGCGCAGCAGTTCGGCGGCTGGCACCCCGACAGGTACACCGACCTCGCCCCGAGGGTGGCGGTGGCCCGCTTCGACGGCCACGGGTTCGTGAACGAGGTCGAGGTGCGCCAGTGGCTGGAAGGCCTCGACGTGATCTACACCGCCGAGACGGCCTACGACTGGCGGCTGATCGAGTGGGCCCACGACCAGTCGGTGGGCACCGTGGTCCACGTGATGCCCGAGTTCTTCAAGCACACGCTGCTCCCCGGGCTCCCCAAGCCGAGGGCGTGGTGGGCGCCGACCCCGTGGCGTCTCGACAAGCTCCCGCCGGACACGAGGCTCGTCCCGGTCCCTGTCGCCTTGGACCGCTTCCCTGACGCCTACGAGCCGTACACCGGCGGCCCCCTCCGGGTGCTGCACCCGGCCGGGAAGCTCGCCATGGGCGACCGGAACGGCACCCGCCTCCTGCTGGCTGTGCTGCGCCGGGCCCGACGGCCGATGGAGGTGACGATCCTGTCTCAGGACGGCGCCGTCCCGGCCTACCGGCAGACCTCTCGGGCCGTCACGCTGAACGTGGTGCAGGGCGACCGGCCGCACTACTGGGACGGCTACTACGGCCACCACCTGTGCGTCATCCCCCGCCAGTACGGAGGGCTGTGCCTCCCCGCTCAGGAGGCCGCCGCCGCCGGGCTTCCGCTCCTGATGACCGACTGTGAGCCCAACCGGAGCTTCTACCCGGCCGCTCTGCTGCCCGCTCAGCTGCACGGCGCCGTCGGCACGCCCGCCGGGCCAGTCGCCCTGTACCGGCCGGACACGGGCCGGATGGGCGCCATCCTGGAGTCCATCGGGGAGACGGAGCTCGCCGACCTCGCATGGCAGTCGTTCGCCTGGGCCCAGTCGCACAGCTGGGAGGCCCTCCGCCACCTGTGGGTCGAGGGGCTGGCCTGGGCGGCCGAGGGGTGATTGACGCCTTCGCCAGCCTGCCTCACTACGCAGAGCACCTGTGGCCTGTCTGGCAGGCGCTCCCGGAGGACGCCCGAGGGACGTTCTGGAAGGCCGGTATCTACATGGCTGGTCAACCGGGCACCGACCTCCCCCGGGGCGGCCTCCGGGCAATCTCGGGGCTCGTGATGGTGGCCGCCGCCGCTGACACGCAGAACCTGCCCGGCCGCCAGTTCGTGCTGGTCGAGCACGGCGCCGGGCAGACCTATCAGGGCATCAGGTCGAGGTCGTACTCCGGGTCGCACGGGTGGGACGCCTGCCGCCTGTTCCTGTGCCCGTCAGAGCTCGTCGCCGACCGATGGCGGGCCCGCTACCCCGACGCCCGAGCCGTCGCCGTCGGCAACCCCCGCCTCGACCGCTGGCACGCCCACCCGCCCGGGCGAGAGCCGACAGTCGCCCTCACCTTCCACTGGGACAACCCGCTGCTGCCCGAGACCCGCTGGGCGTTCCCTCACTTCAAGCCCGGCCTCTCCCGCTTCGCCGACGAGGTTGAGCGCCTCGGCTACCGGCTCGTCGGCCACGGCCACCCCCGGGCGTGGGGCATGCTCGCCCGCTGGTGGGATGCGCTGGACATCACCCCAGCCCGGACGTGGGATGACATCGCCGGGGCGGCCTGCCTGGTGGGCGATAACACGTCGGCCCTGCCCGAGTTCGCCAGCATGGGCAAGCCGGTGGTCTGGCTCAACAGTCCGACCTACCGGCGGGACGTGTGGCATGGGGGCCGCTTCTGGGAGTGGCCCGAGGGGCAGCCCCAGGCCGACGGGCCCGACGCCCTCACCGGAGCTCTGACCCGGGCCCTGTGGGGCGAGGGGGAGGAGCACCGCCGCCGGATGGTGCGGAGCATCTACTGTGCAACCGACGGGCACGCCGCCGACCGTGCCGCCGAGGCTGTGCTGGAGGTCCTGTGAACCCGTTCGCCGCCCGCCCCGACACTGTGCCCCGGGCCATCCAGCCGGAGGTGATGGGCCCCCTCGACCAGCTGCAGGTCCGCCTCCGGGCTCTCGGGGCGACCGAGGACGAGATTCTGGCGTTGCTCGAGAACTGGTGGGTGGACTCCGACGACTGGGGCGACGACGACCGCCGCCGGGTACGGAACGCCTCGGACACGGCTCTGCGGGCGATGATCGTGCAAGCCCGGGTGGAGTTCAATGCAACCCGGTAACCGGCTGATGGCGTGGTGCGAGGGGTTCCTCGACGCCCTGCAGGACTGGGAGATGAACCCGGCCCAGACGGACGGGTGGCTGCTCCCGGATCGCCGGGTCATCAGCCACGGTGCGCCCGCCTGGGACTGCGAGCTTGTCGCCGTGTGGTGCGAGGGGACGGGCGGCTACGAGGGGGACGTGACGCTGCCGACGCCGGGGCCGCTCACCCGGCAGGGGGCGCACTCGATGCGGGCCGCCCAGATCGGCATCACCATCGTCCGCTGTGACCTGTCGGCCGCCGAGCTCGACCTCAGGGGGGGCGAGGTGGACCTCCCCTCGGCCCTGTCGGTGACGGAGACAGCCCGGGTGACGTACGCCGACCAGGCCCACGTGATGAACGCCCTCCTGACGGCCGACGCCTCAGGCAAGTTCGGCATCCACCAGTGGGCGCCGATCAGTTGGACGCCGGAGGGCCCCGACGGGGGGCTGGCCGGGTCCACGCTCCGGCTGAGCGCCGGGCTCGTGGTCGCCGTTCTGCCATGACCCTCAAGGGCTCGTTCGCCGGGCACATCGTGATCGACAACCGTGCCCTCGATCAGGTGCTCCACGGGGCGAACGGCCCTGTCGCCAAGGCGCTGCTGGTGGCTGGCGACATCGTGAAGGCCGGGGCCCGCCGCCGTGTGGGCGTCTACCGGCCCGCCGCCGGAGACCCCCTCGCCGGGAGACGGAAGCGGAAGCCGGGCACCCTCCGGGACAGCATCGTGAAGCGCCTGGTGGTGGGCGGCCCTGAGGGCGTCAAGGTGCTCGTCGGGAGCGAGGATCCCATCGCCCTGTGGCACCACGAGGGCACCCCGCCGCACGTGATCCGGGCCCGCCGGAAGCCCATGCTCGTGTTCTACTGGCCGAAGGTCGGCCGGGTGGTGCGCTTCAAGCAGGTGAACCACCCTGGGACGCAGCCCAACCGCTACCTGTCGGACGCCCTCCAGGACCTCCGAGCCCGCTTCTGATCTAGGGTGCCGAGCATGCCTCGCCATCGTGACTTCGTGGTAGTAGCCCCCGACCCCGAGCCCCTGTCGTTCACGCTCACCGGGAAGCGAGCCAGCGACGGGGAGGCGTGGGAGGAGGAGTTCCTGTGCTGGCCGAGGGTGGCGCCTCAGGCCATCGCCGACCTCGCCCTGGCGCTCCGGGTGAACGCCCAGGGGGACCGCATCTGGAACGCCCAGGCGGTCATCTCGTTCGTGCGCCGGGCCCTGATTGACGACCCCAACAGGGGCCGCTGGTTCGCCCTGTGCAACGACTCTGACCGGGCTCTCGACCTCAACGATGACCTCGGGCCGGTCATCATCTGGCTCGCCGAGGAGTACACCGGCCGCCCTACCGAACCGCCCTCCACCTAACGGCCTGGGCGGTCACGAACAGCAGCTACTGCAACGCCAAGCTCCTGACCTCCGGGCTGGACTGGAAGAGCCTGGGCCTGGATCAGCTGATGGACGTGATCCACATGTGGATGGTCGAGGGAGGCCACCTTCCGCACGGCCGAGTCGCTGACCTCGTGGACCAGCCGTTCTGGATCGAGCGGGCCACGTGGGGGCAGGGTCCAGTGTCGGAGGAGTCGCACCGTGCAATGATGGCGCTGACCGGGGGGCCAGCCCCGATGCGTGACCCGTCAGTTCAGCGCCCCCGCCCCATCGGCCGGGTGACGCCCGATCCGGTGGAGGAGGAGACCCCGGCATGACCGTGGTGGGCGAGGCCTTCGTAGTCATCAGGCCGGACGACGACAAGTTCGCCCAGGAGCTCGGGCAGATCAACCTCACCCGGGTCGGCCGGAAGATGTCCGAGCAGCTGTCCGACGCCCTCGACACCGTGGGCGCCGACCTCCGCCGAGACATCGAGGCCGAGCTGGGGAGGGTGCCCGACGAGCTTGACGTGGGCGTCCGGGTCAACGCCAACACGGCCGAGGCGTCATCGGCGCTCAGGGCTCTGGAGGCTCAGGGCGAGGCGGCCCGGATCGACGTGCCGGTGGACGTGGACGCCGACCCCCTCCTCCGGGACATCGAGCGCATCCAGCAGGAGGCCGAGCTCGCCGAGGAGCGGCTGCTCCGCATCGGCAAGGCCGGGGACACGTTCGTGGGCGCCGGGCAGAAGCTCGCCGTGGGACTCACCCTCCCCCTGATCCTGCTCGGGAAGCAGGCCGTCGGGATCGCCTCTGACGTGGAGACCACCCTGGCGCAGACCATCGGCCTCGCCGGGGGCACCGCCGAACAGGTGGACCAGGCCAACGCCAAGATCAGGGAACTGGCCGGGGAGACAGGCAAGTCCCTCACCGACCTGTCCGAGGCGCTGCTGGCAGTGTTCTCCGCCGGGTTCACCGGGGAGCAGGCGTTCTCCATCCTGGAAGCCTCGGCCCGTGCCGGCGCCGCCGGGCTCGGGGAGACCCGTGAGGTGGCCCAGGCTGTCACCGGAGCTCTGGCCGCCTACGGGACCGGGGTGCTGACGGCCGCCGACGCCACGGACATCCTCGTGAACACGGTCAAGGAGGGCAAGGCGGAGGCCGCCGACCTCGCCCCCCAGTTCGGTCGGCTGCTGCCTATCGCCTCAGAGCTCGGCATCTCGTTCAACGACGTGGGCGCCTCGCTCGCCTACCTGACCCGCATCTCGGGCGATGCCAGCCAGAGCGCCACGGGCGTAGCGGGCATATTCAACAAGCTCCTGAAGCCCACCCAGCAGGGCGCCGAGGCCCTGTTGGCCGCCGGGTTCTCCGCCGAGACACTGAAGGACAGCCTGGGCGAGCAAGGGCTCCTCCCGACGCTGCTGGACGTGAAGGACGGCCTGGACCGGACCGGGGGCTCCCTCGGCCAAGTGTTCGAGGACGCCGAGGGCTTCGCCGCTGTGCTGGCGCTCACCCGGAACAACGGGGCCGACGCCGCCACCGTGTTCGAACACTTGGCCGACTCCGTGGGCCAGACGGATGCCGCCTTCGCCGCCTTCGATGAGACCAAGAGCGCCGACCTCGCCAAGGCCAGCGCCGAGGTCAACGTGGCCCTCGCCGACTTCGGCAACGTGGTCCTGCCTGTGTTGGCGGAGGTGCTGGGCTTCGCCGCCGAGGGGGCGGAACTGTTCTCCAAGCTCCCCGGCCCGCTGCAGACCACCGTGGTCGCCGCCGTCGGGCTGGCCGCCGCCCTTGGGCCCGTGCTGATCATCGGGGGCAAGATTTTCCAGTCGTTCGGGACGATCACCGCCGCCGCCGGGAAGGTCGGGAGTGCCGTCAACAGCGCCTTCGGCCCGGCCTCGACCGCCAAGCTCGTCAAGTTCGGGGCGGCTGCCGCCGGTATCGCCATCGGCATCGACATCATCCAGGACCGGATCGCCGACGACCAGGGCGAGACGGAGGAGTTCCTGGGGGGCATCGTGGAGGACGTCAACGCCGCCATCGCCGAGGGCGACTTCGATGCTCTGGCGGCCAAGTTCACCGCCGTCGCCGACGCCCGGAACGAGCTCGCCGAGGACGCCAACCGGGCCATCGACCCGTTCAAGCGGAAGCAGCTGACGGAGGCCGTCATCGGGCTCGACTCGATCCTGGCGGCCATGGACGAGACGGCCGCCGGGGCCGATGACCTCGCCGTCCAGCTGGGCATCACCCGGGAGGAGGCTCTGCAACTGGGCTTCCAAGGGGCCGACGCCATCGCCGCTTTCACGTCCGCCCGGGCGGACGTGGGCATCGACGTGGACCCCATCGTGGCCGCCCGAGAGGCGATGAACGACCTGACCCTGGCCTTCCTGCGGGGCACCGACACCGAGCAGCAGTTCGCCGAGGTGTCGGCCCTGACCAACATCCCCGTGGAGGACCTCCACGAGAACCTGGGCAAGCTCGCCGACCAGGCCCGGGAGCTCGGGGACGCCTTCGCCGAGGGGCTGGGGGGCGTGCAGGACGCCTTCGCCACCACGTTCGGCGACGAGGCGAAGGACAGCGTTGACGCCTTCCTCGACAACTTCGCCAAGCAGACCGCCGACGCCGCCGCTTTCACGATCAACCTCCAGAAGCTGATCGCCCGGGGCGCCACCGACCTCGCCTCCACGTTCGCCAACCAGGGGGTGGGGGCCGCCGGGCTCGCCGCTGAGGCCGCCGCCGCCTCTGACGCCGCCCTGGCGGACATGGAGACCCGCTTCGACTTCATCGCCCTCCAGGAGGACACCGCCGAGGCCCGGGTGCGAGGGTTCGCCACCCGCATCACGGACGGCACGATCCGGCTCGTGGAGGAGGCCAACCAGGAGGCTGAGAACCTGTTCGGCCCCCAGGTCGCCGAGACTGTCGGCCCCCGGCTGGCCGCCGCTCTGGCGCAGGGTGACGAGGCATTCTTCGCCGAGCTCGACGCCATCGCCGCCGAGGCCCGCCTCCGGTCCATCGCCATCGGCGAGGGCGTGGGGGAGGGCACCCAAGAGGGCCTGGAGAACAGCATCGCCGCCATCAGGGCCGCCGCTCAGGCTGTCGTGGACGCCACGCTGGGAGTGTTCGGGGCCGGGTTCAAGCTCGGGAGCCCGTCCCGGGTGATGATGCAGATCGGCGGGGACGTGGCCGCCGGATTCAACATCGGCCTGGCGGAGGGGCTGGTCCCTCCGGACCTGTCAGAGTTCACACGAGCTCTGCCGACTGCAACGCAGGCCGCCGGGCAGGCGCTCTCCCTGTCTCCGCCGTTCGGGGCCTCTCCGGCAATCCTCGGGGCCTCTCCGGGCACGACGACGATTGAGTTCAGCGGTGACATCGTGGTGCCGGTCCCGCCGGGCGCCTCGCCCCGGGAGCAGGCCGACCTCGTGGGCCGACAGGTCACGTTCGCTCTGCAGGGGAGCGTGGGGTGAGCGCCGACGGGGTGACCGTGGCCATCGCCAGCCGCTCGATCAGCTTCGGTGACGGCACCGACTACTGCTGGGGACGGCAGGGGATCGTCGGCCTCGGGGCGCCGCCTGTCCGCAACAACGACGTGACGCAGGGCAACGACCACGGCGCCATCGGCCAGCGTGACTACATGGACGTCCGCCACCTGGGGTTCGACCTGACGATCGGCCCGGCCCTCGGGGACTTGACGACCGACGGCGCCGACGTGTGGGCCCTGTGGGACGCCCTCCGCCTCGCCTGGGTCACGTCGAACAGCGACCTGACCCTGACCATCGACTTCTTCGGGGCGGACACGCTGACGTTCCTCGGCAGGCCCGACGGCGCCAGCCTGGACACGAGCCCGATGCTGCAAGGCCTCCGAGCCCTCCGGGTGATGCTCGACTTCCGCTGCCCCGACCCCACCCAGTACTGACGTGCCGCCCCCGACGCCTCTGGCCGCCCCGGGCCCCTGGACGTGCACCGTGGTCGAGGCCGACGGCACCAGCCACGGCGCCATCAGGGCCTACCCCCAGAGCCTCACGTGGGAGTTGAACGGCATCGGCGGAGGGGACGCCTACATGGCCGCTCTCGACTCGACGGCCGCCCTGTTCTTTTCGGGGGGCGAGTTCCTGGACGGGCGAGAGCTCGCCGTGTTCTACGACGGCAACTTCGTCACCTACGTGCTGCCGAGCCCCCGCCAGAGGCCAGCCCCGACCACGCTGACCCTCAACGGCATGGGCTTCGGCTACGCCCTCAAACGGCGCTTCGTGGGCCGCTTCAACAGCCAGCCGAACCTCGTCACGATCAACCCCAACTTCCCGACCGACCTCGCCGGGTGGGCCGCCTTCGGAGGTTCCACGGTCGCCTGGGACGCCGCCACCGGCCCCGATGGCGTCTCCGGCACCGCCTCCGTCGGCATCTCCGCCATCACCGCCGCCGGGGCCGGTCTCGAGTACGTGGCCCTGATTCCGGTGGGCGGCCAGCCGTTCGATACGTTCCTGTGGATCACCGCCTGGGTCAACGTGAACACGGGCGTGCTCGACTACATGACCCCGCCCGACGGGGGCGCCCTCCGCATCGAGCTCCTCGACGGGTCGAGCAACCTCCTGTGGGAGCAGCTGTCAACCATCGACTGGCGGATAAAGGGCGCCTGGCAGCAGGTCCGCATGAAGGTCTACGTCCCCGGGGGCCTCGGCACCGTCAACCTGAAGCTCCAGCTGCGGGCCGCCGAGGGGGGCGTCCTGTGGGACAGCGTGCTGGTCCGCCAGGAGGAGCGCCTGTACCTGTCGGGCGACCCGGGCACGATCATCACCGGGCTCGTCGCCCACGCCCAGGACACCGGGGTCGGCAAGACGGACCTGTTCATCGGCATGAACGTGGTCGATGGCGGAGGCACGAATATCACCCGGGCCTACAAGTACTCGGGCCGCCAGAACATCTTGGCCGGGATGGGCGAGATGGTGGACCTCCAGGGGGGCGTGGACTGGCTCCCGGAGACACCCGCCCTCAACACTCGGGAGATCGCCGTGTACTCACAGCTGGGCTACGAGCCCCCCGGGGGGCGCCTGACCGCCATGTGGGCTGACCAGGCGTCCGGGGGCAACATCGCCGACTACGAGTGGCTGTGGGCGACCGAGATGCACGCCGACCGGGTGGCGGTCATGGGCCGAGGCGACGGGTTCGAACTGGACGAGGGCATCTGGGTTGACCAGTTGAGCCCCGACCTCGGCTGGGAGTCCGTGTTCCCCGCCAAGATCGAGGGGTTCGCCGACGTGGACGAGCAGGCCATCGGCCGGGGCCGACAGATGCGCCGGGCCCACGTGCTCCGCCTCGCCATTCAACGCACCCAGGCGTTCGACCCGGCCGAGGAGGTCATCGGTGACGGCGCTCTCCTCCCGGGCCGCCTCCTCGACGTGGACCTGCAGGACGGCCAGGTGGACATGCTGGAGGGCATGAAGATCATCAAGACCAAGCTCGACTGCGAGACGCACCTGGCCACCGTGGACTGCGTGATGGTGTCGGAACTGGACGCCTCCTGATGCTCCGGTACCCCGACGACCTCGACAACCTGCTGGCGAACTACGAGATGCGGCTCAAGGAGCTGGAGCGACGGCTGCTCGCCATCAACGACGATCCGCCCGGCCCGTCCATCGACTGCTGCGACACGTACTGCGACTTCCAGGTGGGCGCCACCGAGCTCGCCGCCGGGGCCGCCGCCGATCCGCTGGTGTCCGTCACGATCCCCCGGCCCGCCTCGGGGCGCTTCACGGTGCGGGGTGGGCACACGTCAGAGCTCCTGGCCAACGGTGACTTCTACGTCCGCACCCAGTGGGTCATCGGCGGCACCCGCTACTACCCCATCCGCCGCTGGCGGAACCAGGCCGCCCTCGATGGGGACTTCTTCGCCCCCGAGGTCGGGATCACCTTCGACTTCGTGGGCCCGGCCGCCGACCTGACCGTGGGCCTGTACGTCCAGAATCTCGGCACGCAGTCCATCTCCGTCAGCGACGGGGAGATGGCGCTGCTGATGCGAGGCCGGGGCGGCAGCACGGCGTGCGACCCCGTGAGCTCCGGGTCCTCGTGATCGGCTGGCTGGCGGACCCTCTCAGCTGGGGGCCGCTCACCCGGGCTGTGGCGGTGCTGTGGGCGTGCGACGGGGTGGTGCTGTCACAGCGGGACGGGGCCCGGCAGTGGGCGCCGCTCGACGCCGAGGGCATCCCCCATCTGCGGGCCGGGTGCTGCGGGGGCGAGTCGATGGAGGCCTCCCTGGCCAGCCTCCAGGCGGACCTGCTCGTGGCTGACCCCGTGTGGTGGGACGTGGCCCGGGCCGACGGCCGCCCCGTCATCACCCTCGGGAAGCACAGCCACCCCGATTGCGACTGGAACGTGGACGAGCTTCCGTTGCACCCGTGGGCCTACGGGCTCACCCGGACCCGGGCCGAGGTCCGCTCCGAGTGGGGGGTGCCCGACAGCACCCCTGTGGTGGCATGTATGAGCCCGACGCACATGAGGAACACGATGGAGAACACCGTCAAGGACAGCCTGCCGCCCGGAGCTCTGCTGGTGTCCTTGCAGAAGTGGGGAGATGCGCCCAAGATGGTCGGCGCCGATCTGATCGTGACGAGCGCCGGGTGGGCGTCAAGCGTGGAGGCAAGATGGTCCGGAGTGCCGCACTGCCTGTTAGGTCTAGGCGCCCCCGACCAGCCCACCCGGGTTACGCACAGCCGATCCGAGGCCGCCGCCCTCGTGGCCCACGTCGAACCCGCCAATCTGCCCGACGACTGGGTTGCAGCCCCCGACGCCGGGCCTCTGCTCGGCTTCATCGGCCTCATGCGAGGAAAGCCCCTGCGTGCGCTGGGATGAACGCTGTGCGTGCCTGGACCGGGCAGACTGAGCACGTGCTGCTGACCAGTACGGCGGGGGTGGCCGCCGGAGCCGGGTTCGTCCTGGGCATCAGCTCGGGCGAGCTCGGGGAGGCGTTTGCCACGGCCGCCGCTGGGGCCGTCGCCGTCGCCGCCGTCGGCTGCCTGGTGGGAGGCGTCCGCTGGCTGTGGAACCTCGACCGTCGGATGGCCGCCATGCAGGCCAGCATCCAGCAGGGCTTCGACCACGCCAAGACCGAGCGAGACCGCATGGGCCTGTCGCTGACCGAGATCGGCCTCCGGGTGGCCGCCGTGGAGGGCGAGCTCGCCCCGAACGGGGGGTCGAACACGAGGGACGCCATCAACCGGATCGACCGCCGCTCACGCAAGGTCGCCGAGCAGGTCGGCGCCATCGACTACGACGACGAGGACGCCATCTAGGGTGCGCCCGTGACTCTCGAGCACCTGCCGTATGTGCCCGCCACGTTGCAATGGCCTCGCCCTTCGGTGTGCTGGCCGCCGGCACTCGGGATCGTCCACGACATGGAGGCGCCCGAGGGGCCGTTGACGGCTGAGAACTGCGCCCAGTTCTTTGCCCGCCCGAACGCCACCGGCTCGACGCATCTGTGCTGTGACGAGAACAGCACGGTCCGGTGCGTGCCCGACGAGCGGAAGAGCGCCGGGGCGAAGGGCGCCCCGTACATCGGCCGGACCGTGAACGACTGGGCGCTGCAGATCGAGCACGCCGGGTACGCCCGCCAGAGCCGGGCGGAGTGGCTGGACCGGAGCTCGCTGGCGACGATGGAGCAGGGCGCCCGGGCGTTCGCCGTGTGGTCGGACGTGTACGTCATCCCGCCGTTCCGGCTGACGGACGCCCAGATCAGGTCGGGCCTGCACGGGCTGTGCGGTCATGGTGACGTGACCCGGGCTCTGCGAGTGTCGGGGGGGCACACCGACCCCGGGTTCGGCTTCCCCTGGGACGTGTACCTGGAGATGATCCGATCCTTCAAGGAGGCAGAAGTGTGGACGCCTGAGGAGAAGCAGACCCTGCTCGACGGGGCCAAGGCGAGCATCGCCATGAACGACCGCTGGAACAAGGACGCCCGCACCAAGCTGGAGGAGGTCTGGACGAATCTGATGGACCGGGACGACCCCGACCCCGGGTTCCGCAACGGCACTGTCGGGGCGATGGTCCAGCGCATCCTCTACCCCGAGACCGAGGTGGTTGCGGGCCCTCAGTGACCATCCCCCCGGGGCGCCGGGCTCGGCACGTACCCTCTGCGGGCATGGACCTCCTCCGCAAGCTCCGCTCCATCGACTGGCTGAGGGCGGCCTATCGGACGGCCTTCCAGACGTTCGTGGGCATGTTCGGCCTGTCGCTGATGGGCTGGCTCGCCGACGTGGGCGCCTGGGCTGGCTCGTCCGAGGGCACGTTCCCCTCCGTCAGCCCGCTCGGCAAGGCCGCCGTCGCTGCTCTCGTGGCGACGAGCTCTGGCGTGGTCGCCGCCATCATGAAGGTCGCCGGTCACGACGGGCCCGCCTACACCGCTCCCCCGCCTCCTCCGGGGGACTAGGGTGGCGCCTGTTGGGGCTGGGTGACCGGCCTCCTGCACCAGGAAGGGCTCGGGGAGGTTGACTTAGTACCTCTCCGCTCCGAGTTCGGGGCCTGGGCTGGGGGCCGGTCACAGTCTCAGGGAGGTCGCCCGTGCTCGTCACCATCGTCCTGATCCTGGCCGGGATCGCCCTGCTCGTGTTCATCGTGCCCCGCATACGCCGGTAGCCTCGCCCGCTAACCCGGGTTAGACTGGCGGCCTCCCACCCAACAGGAGGCCCGATGACCGACGCACTTCCGGCGGAGCT
>Ga0105092_10000240_pt1 | contig 27846 bp, 23 predicted proteins | sample PPLLak2March2015_FD_87021 | JGI IMG/M metagenome (GOLD analysis project Ga0105092, IMG submission 87021) | Freshwater sediment microbial communities from Prairie Pothole Lake near Jamestown, North Dakota, USA - PPLs Lake P7 Core (1) Depth... | ecosystem: Environmental > Aquatic > Freshwater >... | reverse complement strand
TTTGCCGCTGTGGAAAACAGCCATGAACCAGCGACTGCCCACAGACCAAAGCGGTGTCGCCTTCGAGGCCTGATAACACATCGGCCTCTCCCGTTGCCACCGCACTCCAAAAAAGCGGTCGGTTGCCAGCCCGACGTCGGGTGCTTCAGAGATACGCATAAAGTGCCTCTCGTTGCCGCCGCACTCGGGCTCTTTCCGCACCCCCCGCACATCTGCTTTCGTTAAGGAGGAGATCTTGTGAGCGCCGACCTTCTACTTGGCTTGCGGATTGATGCGGATACGTTTCGAGGTACTCGCGATGGTATCCCCGCTCTCCTCAGAATGCTCCGCAAACACGGCGTCTGCGCCAGCTTCTTCTTCTCCCTTGGTCCCGACAACATGGGCCGCCACCTGCTGCGGCTCCGCCATCCGTCATTCGTACGGAAGATGTGGCACAGCCGAGCGGCCCGCCTTTACGGCTGGGACATCCTGTTTCGCGGCCTCCTGGCGCAGGGGCCGGTCATCGGCAAGAAGCTAGCCGCGATCATCCGGGAAACAGCCAAGGAAGGCCATGAGACAGGACTTCACGCCTGGGATCACTTCGGATGGCAAAACGCTGCACTCACCGCTCGGGCCTCAGTTTTCATTCGACAAGACCTGCGCCGCGGTGTCGAGGCCTTCCAGGAAGTGCTCGGCCGCCTGCCCGACTGCTCGGCAGCGCCCGCCTGGCTGGGGATCCCGGACTCCCTTAAGCTAAAAGCCGAATACGCGTTTCGCTACAACAGCGACTGTCGCGGCGACAACGTGTTCCAGCCGGTTGCTGCCGATTCGAACGTCGCGCTTCAGCCGCAGGTGCCCACTACTCTCCCTGTTTATGACGAAGTGATCGGCCGCGAGGGCTTGACCGAGAGCTCCTACAACGCCTTCATCTTGTCCAGGCTGGGTGCGGGGCGGCTGAACGTTCTGACCATCCATGCCGAAGTGGAAGGAATTGCGTGCGTCGAGCTTTTTGACCGGTTCCTGACTGAGCTTCGCAACAGGGGATTTGGAGCTTGCCCCTTGGGATTGCTCCTCGATAAGACCGGTCTGATTCCACGCGGCCGAATTGAGCTTCGACCCATGGCCGGCCGACAGGGAATGGTCGCTGTCCAAACGGCCTAGCTGTCGACCTCCTCAATCATCAGGTGATTGAGAGCCAGGCAGTGCAGGCCGGATTGCTCGAACACTTCCAGGGCGTCTCGAGGAGTACACACAATCGGAAATCCGTGCAGGTTGAAGGATGTATTCAAAACTGCACCTTGGCCAGTCTTCTCGGCGAAAAGACTGAGCAGGCGGTGGTAATCAGGGTTCCATTCCCGCTCGACCACCTGCGGCCTGCAGCTTCCATCATACGGGTGAATTGCAGCAGAGATGCTTTGACGGGTCGCCGGGCAAGAATCAAAGGCCAGAACCATGTAGGGCGCGCCGATTCCCTTGGGATTGACCAGATACCGATCAGCCTGCTCAGCGAGGATGGACGGGGCGAAGGGCATCCAGAAATCGCGTTTCTTAATCATGGTGTTGATGATTCGGACCGTATCCCAAGACTCGGGATTCGCGAGGATCGAGCGGTTTCCCAGCGCCCGGGCGCCAAACTCCATCCCTCCTTTGAAACGCGCCACGATTTGACCGCGCGCGAGCCGGTCGGCCGATTCGGCTTCAATGTCGGCACACCGGGTCACGCCAACGTTCTTCTTAAAGCGAAAACCAGCCACCTCTCTCTCGACCTCCGTGTCGCTGGCCGCCGGTCCCCAATAAGCCGGGCCGGCCGCGCTCATCTGAACTTCCCGTCCCGCTTCGCGGCAGAGTCGGGCGGAGAGCTCGAAAGCCGCACCCACGCTGCTGCTTTCGTCCCCACACGACGGGAATACGAACAGGGAAGTCAGTTCAGGCAGTTCCATGATCAGCTTGTTCAGCTTTACGTTCATGAACAGCCCGCCCGCGACCGCAAGGCGCGAGACTCCGGTATGCCGGACGAGCGTTTGCACCCAGCGCAGGTAAAACTGCTCCGTGTACTCCTGCAAGCCGGCCGCAATTTCGTCGAACCGCCTGAAGCGGAGACCTCGCTCTAGCACCGGAGCCACCCGCTTGACCGGGGGCGTCTGACTGGCGCGTCGCCAACTGAGTCCGCTGGGAAAGGGAATCAGGCTAGCCAAGAAATCCCGAACTTCTCGGGCACCAGCGGATCTGGCCGCGTACGGCGCCATACCCATGAGCTTGTACTCATGCTCGAGAGGGACAAGACCCAGGTAGAAGGTGATCAGGGCGTAGAGCATTGCCGGTGAATCGTCTCGGGAAACGGCGACAAGAGGGGCTCCGAGATCACCAGACTGGCCCACCCAGGCGGTCGCGCACAGGCTGTCGCCTGATCCGTCGGCTGTCAGGACCAGGATCGGCTCGTCGCAGATGCCGTTCCCGAAGTAAGCCGAAGCTGCGTGGCACAGATGGTGATCCAGGAATTCGATCCGCTTGGGGGCGATTCCGCTGTCTCTCAACGACTGCAAGCGTCTCTCGCGTCGTCGCTCCCACCGCCGTTCCCGCCTCCACTGGCTGAGGCCTGGCAACGCCAGGTCCCGCATTCGCCTGAGCTGGATTTCCAGCCGCCTGGCGAGGGTGTGGTAGCGTTCGAAGTACCTCCGGTTGCCCCGGTAAACTTCCTCTCTGCCGCCCGGCCGGCTTGACAGTCTGGTTCCGGTAAACGCGACGGCGTCGATTTCTCCTCGGTCAAGCCCCGTGATCTTCAGGACTTCCGAGATAGCACGTTCGGGGAATCCCGCCTGGTTCTTGGACCGCGTCAAACGCTCTTCCTGGACCGCGGCCAGAATTCGCCCGTCCTCAACAATGGCGGCCGAAGCCGAGTGTCCGTCCTGAACGCCCAGAATCTTCATATGTCAACAGAAACGCTCCAGCATCAAGTACCAGCGAACCACGGCGCCCGATAGCTTCCGGTCTCTACGGCTTCCAGCATGCGCTCGACGATTTTGACGCTGTTGAACTCGCGGTGAATCCAGTCCATGCCCGTGCGGGCGATCCTCTTCCGCTGTGATTCCTCCCTGAGGTAACGCTCAACCAGCTCGAAAAACCCGTCCTCGGTATCGAAGTAGTGTGTCAATCGATCCGAGTGGTACAGCTGAATATCATTGGCGAGGTTGATGCTAAGCCCCATCTTTGCGCCGCTGATCGCGTAGAGATACACCATTTTGGGGAGACCGACAAAGACGATGTCCGGCTTGTAAAGCGCGAGCTGTCGCAGGAGGACCTCGACGGCTCGTTTCCTGAAATATACCCGCGACAGGGCTGGCCACCTGATTGGATTGACAAAGGAAACGGCCAGGTTGCAGCTGAAAACCTGGGTGTCGTGACCCAGCCGGACAAATCCCTTCACGTATTTGCGAAGCGCGTCGAGAAACAGCTTGGGCGTGAAGTCTTTTGTATCGGCTACAAAGAAAACGTGCATCCTGGTGGTTCCCCGTCTCCCGTGCGCAGCTTGCCACATCTTCCTGTCGGGTGAAAAGGACTTTAACCCGCGCGAGCATTCGCTACAATGGCGGGCTAGTGCGCATCGTGGTCGTGACCGACAACCTGAGCGTCGCCCGGGGAGGCTCCGAATGTTACCTCCTCTCGCTTCTGGCTCGCTTGATTGCGGACGGACACGACGTGCACACCTTTCACAATCGGGGCTTCGATCGCGTCGAGGGTGGTCACTACTACGCCATCCGACCCTTGGGATACCCCCGATTCCTTCGCGAGTGGGATTTTTGCCGGCACGTGGACCGGCGGGTCAGGTCGCTTGCGCCTGATGCTGTACTGACGGTTCGCCCGCTCTCTTCAGCTACTCACTACCGGCTTTCAAACGGGGTCCACGTTCGATGCTTTGAAGCAGAGCGCCAAGCCTATGACTCTGCTTTACGCCGGATGTTCTACCGGACTGGATCCCGGCTCAACCCAAAGCGGCAGCTGCTCATCCATTCTCAGAACAGCCTGCTGGCCCGTAAAGAGCACCCGCGGCTGATGGTTAATTCGAGTCTTGCCCGGGGCCAGCTGTGCGAAGCCTTTAGAATCGATCCCGAAGAAGTCACGCTGCTTTATTCAGGCGTCAATCTGGACGAGTTTCGTCCTGCCGCATCCGATCTTGAAGGGAAGGAATCCTTGCGGCTTCTCTTCGTAGGGCACCACTTCGTTTTGAAAGGTTTGCATTGCCTGATGGCAGCTCTGGCGAGCGATCGGTGCGCCGGCTTGAATCTGAGTCTGCAGGTCGTCGGCAATGGACCGATTCCGCAGTTCAGGCGGTTGGCGACGCGGCTGGGTATTTCCGAGAGAGTCCAGTTTTTGGGCACGGTCCCGAGGACGAGCATGGCTGATCTGTACCGTTCGAGTACCGTCCTGGTACATCCGACTTTCTACGATCCATGCTCCCTTGCGAGCCTTGAAGCCATGGCATGCGGTTGTCCGGTGATAACCACAGAGCAAAACGGCGCCCGCGAGCTGATCGAGTCAGGCAGGAACGGTCTGATTATCGCGCACCCGCGTGATATCGGGGCGTTGGCGGAGGCGATCAGGAATTCGTCCGTTCGGGGCGCCGCCAAAGAAATGGGCACGCTGGCGGCAGCAACCGCCCGCGAAAAACTGGACCTGCACGCGCATGTCCGAGCTGTCACCAGGTGGCTCGAGGGGTGAAAGGGGGGAGCTCGAGTGGGTCCGGAAATCTGGGCACGCACTCTTTCGGAGTGCGGCGGTCATGCCACCCAACGCAGCGGCGGTTGACTCGCCGTTTTGTGGCGAGTTGTATCGAAACCCCGCGTCCTCTGAAGCGCGGTAGTTGCGTGTCCCCAACGCAAGCTGGACGCAACCACCGCGGTCCAGAGGACGCGGGGTTTCGATACAACTCGCCACAAAACGGCGAGTCACTCAACCGCCGCTGTGTTGGGTGGTCCGCTTACAGACGTGCCGGTCCTACGGACCTGAGACAGCTCACGGCTCTGTTCGCGATTCACTGCTTTTCCGGTTCTGGCGTCGGTAGCGCGCCGCTTTTCTCACCACGGATCTAACCAAACGGCGCCCCTTCTGATTGAGTTTCCGGCAGCCGAGGTAAGCGTGCATGAAACGGAGTCGATCGCGGGTATCGATCCCCGGCACATCAGACGAGTAAAGCAGTTCCGCAAGGTCTTTCACCTGCCAGCGTCTCTTGTTCCAGCGGTGCTGCTTCAAGCGCAGAAAGTCGAGCAGGTGCAGCCGGCCGCGAACCGGCATGAGGTCGGTCACAGCAACGTCCGGAAGGAAGAAATGACAGAGGTACAGGTCTTTGTGGAAGCGGTCGGTTTGGTGCAGGCATCGCGCAAGCCGAGCGATCTCGTCTCCGAGATCATGCTTCCACCGCCGAAAGTTCGCCGGCGTGACGGTTCTTGCCGCCGTCGGAATGAGTACGTGAAGGGCGCTCATGCCGCTCAACTCCTCCGTCACCAGCAGGCTAATTGACGCAGATTCCTGTTGCAGAAGCTCAGGCGCCGCAGAAATGACGCGCGGGACAGGTATTCCGTGTGCCGAGGCCCAGCTGAGATTCGCGCGTTCGACTTGTGCGGGAGATCTCAGCGCCAAGTGTCCGAATATCCTTGACTTGATGCGGTCCCAGAAGCCGTCGCCCGGGTAGACCTTCAGATAGACGGGGCGTTCTTGACCGGCGCCGTCCGGAAGTGTTGTCCGGATGATGAAGCGACCCGGTTTTCCGCGCACCTCGACCGGCACCCTTCCTTTCAGGAGCTGGTTGATGACCGGTGGAATTGTTCCCGGGGTCTCCATTTAGACACCTCGATTGACGGGTCTGAAACCGGCTGCTTATTATACGCCCGTGGTCAGCTGCACACGGGCAGGCGTGCGGTGGAAGCTGCGAAGCGAATTCGAGCCGTATCTCGATGGCGTCTTGACGAGTCCGCCGGTCCTTGTGCGGAGCTCCCCGGTCAGAACCGTCACCCGGCATAGTCTGGCTGGCGCCTCCTACTACATCAAGCGATACAACATGCGCGACAGTCTCTGGCGGAGCCTGCTTTTCCTTCTCCGGAAGCCGCCGGCCGAGCAGCAGTGGGAGGCGGCGTTCACACTTGATACTCTCGGAGTGCCCTGTGTGCGTCCGCTTGCCTGCGGCATAAGGCGGGGCTTTCGGGGTGTCCTGGAGAGCGTTCTGATCACGGAGGCATTCCCGGGCGTTCCGCTTACCGAATGGACGAAACCCGACTGGCCCGCCGTCTTGCGATTCCTCTCTCAAATGCACGACTCCGGTGCGCTCCAGCCCGACCTGCATGCGGGAAATCTGCTCGTTTCCCCGGAAACCGGTGAATTGCGACTGATTGACGTGGGACACGTTCGTTTCAAAGGGCGTCTCTCCGAATCGGAACGGCTCGACAACCTCGCGTTCCTCCGGCTATCAGTCCCTGTCCCGGTCTCGCCGGAAACCGAGCGGCTCAGCCGTGAGCTGCGTCAATTTGTCTGTATGCACCGCTCCAAGAGATGCCTGAAGCACAATCGGGAATTCGCTCCGGTGCGAGTTGGGTCACTGCGCTGGCAAGTCAGGACGCCTTTCTTCGAAGGGCCTCTTCGGTACGTGGTCGAGGATCCCGAGCAATTCGTCGAGGCGGGAACGGATGGCTGCTATTGTGGAGTCCGGATCACACGGTTCAAGCCTGGAAAACGAGCGGACCTCATCACCGGGCTGGTCAGGGGTTCGCGGGCGCGAAGGAGTTTTCGTCGTGCGTATCACCTGGAACTGGTTGGAATCACCGCCCCCCGTCCCTTGGCGTTTGCCGACCGGAAGAAAGCAGGACTGCCCGCCTGCGGCTACCTGGTGACTGAGGAAGTGCCTGAGGCGCGCACACTGGCGTCGATTCTCGAGGAAAAAGGGACGGTTGACCGGCGGTCGGTTGTCAGAAATCTTGCGCGGGTTATCGCGAGACTCCATGATGAAGGATTCTCGGCTGCGGACCTGAACGCCACCAGCTTCGTGATCGGACCCGACAGTACTCCGTTCCTGATAGATGGGGATCGGCTGGATTTCAGGGATCGGATTTCGGAGTCGGCGGCCGCGCGAGACCTTGGTTGCCTTGCCCGCAACATCGGTGGCCATCCTGCAGTTGGTCGCCCGGAGAGAATCATCTTCCTTCGCGCCTATTGTCGCGCGCGCGGTTTAAGGAGAATCCGGCCCTGAATTCCGCGCTGAATCAGGCATGCCGGGTTGGAAGTGGGGTGATTCCCAGAGCCGCGCACGGCGCGAAGCGCCGTGCGCGGCTCTGTAAGGCGTATTGCGGTTTGTTTGTTGTCGTGTCATGACTCACTGACGACGCCCATCTGGTGAGTTGAATGTTCACCACAAGCTATCTCTATCTGACCAACCCTCACTACGTGCCTCTGCTCGAGTCAGAAGGAATTGAGGACCCGGAATCTCTCGATCGTTGGTCGGGACATGGAGAGTCGATTTCGCGTAGTTCCACCTCCGAGGTGTGGCGGCAGGCGCTCGGAGGGACAGTTGTCTATGTGAAACGCCGCGTTTATGTTCCACCCTCTTCCCGCTATTGGGGCCGTGCGGGTCGCGGTCATTGTGAGTGGCGGAACTATGAGAACCTGCGGCGGTTGGGTCTCCGCTGTCCCGAGTTGCTTTGTCTCGGCGAAAAGCGTAACTGGGGCCGGCTACGCTGGTCGATACTTGTCACGAGGGAAGTCACAGGTTCCGCGAGTCTCCTCGAGAGATTCCGTGAAGACCAATCAAGGCTGAGCGAAGAGCTGCGCCGGAAGATACTGGGTCAGTTAGGTTTCAGTCTTCGCCGGCTTCACGATCGGCACTTTGTTCTCCGCGACGGCAAGCTTCGTAACATCCTGCTTGTGGAAACCGGAAAGCAGGATTTTCACCTCTATTTCGTCGATTGCCCGCGTGGTGGTTTCCGGTACTTGTTCAGACGAAGCGCTGTCCGTCGAGACCTGGCCAGGCTCAAGCGGGATGTGCTCAAGACCTGCAGCCGGGGCGACTGGGAGAAGTTGCTTCAGGCTTACTCATCCGTCCCGGGTAGCGTCACGCAGAAAGAATGAGCAGAGGAATCGCCGGAGGAATCTCAACTCGATCAGCATCCGCCCCGGCTGTTTGCGCCATAGTGCCAAACAGGCCCGGCGAAAGCCAGCGAAGTCACCCGTTCGATACCTCGCCCTGGCCAGCTCCTTGGCCTCGGTGAATTCGACTTCGGAAATCCTCTCGCCGATGCGCTTCATCACCTGCGGATCGTCGCGGAGATGGCCTATGAGACGGTCGCCCTGTGCGAGGTATTTCGGGTAGTCGAAGCGCGCCGAACAGTCGATGCGGCGAACCCGGGCGACCGGAACTTCGCAGCATCGGAATTCCAGCCGGCAGGCGAGGCGAATGAACAACTCCACGTCCTCCCGATGCGTCAGATCTTCGCGGTACATACCGTAGCCGAGCATATTGGCGGTCGAGATCAGATATCCGGGATTGCGAACAAACGGCTCTTTCAGATAGGTTTCGAGTACATCGCCCTCGGGGCCGCGTCCGAGATACGCCTCTGACTCGACCGCGTCCTGTTCGCCCAGCAACGGCCCGTAGACCACCCCGTCAAAACGGGGATCATCTAGAAAGACCTGCATCCTGGCTTCTACCGACCCAGGTGTCAGCAGATCGTCTGAATCGAGCATGCAGACGAAGGCCGCTTGCGTAGCCTTTATTCCGTCATTGCGTGCTGCCGACTTCTCGCCGTTTTGGGCCTTGCTCAGCAACCGGATCCGGTCCCCGAATTCCCCGGAAAGATACTCGCTCGTCCTGTCGGTCGAGCCGTCGTCGACCACCACGCACTCGACGTTCGGGTAGGTTTGGGTCAGAACGCTATCCACGGCCTCCCGGACGTATGGCCAACGGTTGAATGTCGCGATGACGACGGCAACCCGCGGAAGGGTCAGGGCCTGATTCTTGTCCATAGCGACCGGCCAAGCCTCTGGTAATGAACGACCCGGCTCCACAGGAATTTCTTCAGCTCAGCCCCCGCCTTCGGATCTCGACCCAACCTGGCCACAATCCGGCATCCCTGGCTGGCCTCTCTTAGCGTCTGTTTCCCTAAATGCCCGATGCTCTGACGGAGAGTCCAGACCTGGACCGGCATCTCGGAAATCTGGAGCGACTTGTACGCCGTGAAGCGCTTATGTCCGTCGGTCAGGAGGAACCAGCCAAAGAGGGGGAGCACGGAGATCGGAGGAAAGCGATCCCCGGATAACATCGCATGACGGTAGCATTCGACCCGTTCGGGCGCATGGGTGACCAACAGCAAGTCAACGACCCGTCCGATGGGAACGACGCGAGTCGGCGAGGACCCGAGTTTCGGGTCAAAGCACGATAGGGTCATCGTGAAGGCAAGCTCCTGCTCATAGGGCTATCCCGCCAGCCGTCCAATGGCTCGTTTTACTATCATTTGGCCGATCTTCACCCACCGCTCAAAGGGCAGAACCGTCCTCGATTGCTTGGCATCTGCCAGGCTAAGAAGGTGCGGCGCGCGGCGTCTTTTTATCTTCAAAAGCGCACGCTCGTCGTACTTCGCGCGCAAGTTTCGCAAGAAGATGCCTGCTCCGGCCAGCCAATACGGAAGCACCGCCGACGAGGCGAAATCCACCAGCCACGGTTTTCCGTCAGGGGCGAGGACCAGGTTGCGTCCGACATCGCAATGCAGCACGCCTCTCTCCCGAACTACGGCGAGAAGCGAGCCCGCCTCGTCAAAAAACTCCTGCGAAAAGCATTCCGGCCTTGCATCCATGCAATTCGTACCGGACACGTATTCGAGCAGGAGCCCGTGCGGGTCAATCCGGCTGATCAAGCGAGGCACACCGACCACACCGCACAGTCTGCGGTATGCCCGGGCCTCACGGCGAGCCAGAATCCTGCCAAAGGACCTTTGAAACAGCCACGAGGAACGGCTGAAGTCCTTCAAAATCGCCTTCCCACCTTCGTGTTCAACCACGCGCACCACTGCAAAAGCACCGCCTCCCGGCTGAAGGATCTCGATCACCTTGAAGCCTGTGCTTAGCACGGCCGGGTCCTCCAGCGTCGGTGGGCCCAGAGCCATTGGTCCGGGTAGCGTCGGATCCAACTTTCGAGGGTGCCGGTGAAAGCCTGGGTAATCCGCTTGATCTCGCTCTCGAGAGGGGCGTGCGCGACCGGATAGATCGGGGGCGCGAAGTGTGCTCGAAAGATCGAGGAACCTCCGTCACGAACCAGGCAGGCGGCAACAACCGGGGCCCCGGTTCGCATCGACAGCAGGGCGGGGGTGCGCGTCGTCGCAGCTTGGACACCGAAGAAATCGACAAACACACCGTGCTTCTTCTGATTCTGGTCCGCCAACAGGACTACTGCTTCACCCCTGCGAATCGCCCGGATGAGGACAGAGGGAGCGCCTCGCGTCGCGCACATTTTTTGAGGTCCCAGCTCTCTTCTCGAATTGATCCATTCATTGAGACGAGGATTGTCGAGCGGCCGGGCGACGGTGTTGAGGTGAAGCGAGACTCCGCCGCCGATGAGTCCGAAGAGCTCCCAGTTCCCAAGATGCGCCGTCACGAAAATCACCGGAGCCGCATTTCGGTTGATGTCGTCCCGGACGCGACGGCTGGCTTCGTCGGTCAGCAGTTGAGCCGGGCGTGAGTTCGCGGAGGAGTAGAAGACGAATTCAGCCGCGTTCAGAGCCAAATGCCGAAACATCTCAGCCAGTATGAGCTTCTTCTCCGCCTGGCTGACGTCGGAGTTGAAGGCTATGTCGAGGCTCGATCGGCCGTGTCTGCGGGCCCGTCCGAGGAGGGCGTAAAGAACCGGGCCTGCCACGTCCCGGCTAAGCCTGGCAGTGACTTGGGGAGGCCAGGGAGTGAGCAACGCGCAGCCCAGCCGGGCTGTGAGGTATTCAATCAAGTCTCTCGTCTTGCCGCGTTTTCTCACTGCAGGCTCCAGCTCTTTGGCGGGGATAGTAGCAGATCTTTCAGAACCGCGCACGAAGCGAGGATGGTGAACACGTCTTGGTTCGGACTTTCAGACTCGGAAATCCTCCGGAAACCCCTGCGTCCGAAGCGACATAATGCGACATTCCGCTTTGTCGCTTTCAGATGGGACGGGCATCTGCGCAGAATGATGGCAGCAGGGAGTAGTGCGTTTTCCTGTTGGCAACTTGTTTTGACACGGCGTCATGGGGGGAGGGTTGCATGCGACACCGGAAGGCTCTCGCCGAATTGCTCGTCATCTGTACTGCGGTTTTCTGCCTGATCACATTCGCCAAAATCGGGACGTCAGCGCGCTCAGAAAGCGATGAACGCAGAGCGGAGAGCAGCGCCCTGCGCGCTGCTCCGCCCGGAGTCTCGGCCACGATTTCCACCGGGGCGACTGCCCAGGCTCTGGCTCAAGCGATGGGGGTGCCGTCTGCTGACGTAGTCCTCGCGGAGTTCAAGGGGACCACGGATGGCCGAGCTCGGGCCGTTGGGCAGACAGCATTGAGTTACTTTCCGACTCAGTCGACCACTTACGCGATCCTGTGCACAGGAAATGCGGCTAACCTCGAGGTTCCGAACTCCGGGTCGGGTAACTGGAGCCAGAATCTGGACGGTGACGACAACGTAGTCCTCCACTTGCAGCTGAAGGTTCCGTCCGGGATGAAGTGCATGAGCTTCGACTTTGCCTTCTACTCGGAGGAGTTTCCGGAATGGCTCAACTCCAGGTATAACGACGCGTTTCTGGCGGAGAAGGGGCAGACGGACATTAAGACGCAGGATGACCCGATTACTTTCAACCCGATCATCTCGTCGGCGTACAATTTTGCCTTTGATTCCAAGAAGAACACCATTTCTGTAAACACCGCTTTTGGCGTGAGCGGGAATACGGCATGTTCGTACGACGGAGTCACGCCCTTGCTGAAGGCCCAGACGCCCGTTACTGCGGGCACAAACGTCGACGTCTACCTGACGATCATGGACGTTGGCGACTCTTTCATGGATTCGGCGGTCCTCCTCGACAATTTCCAGTGGAGTAGCGACGCCACCTGCGCGGAAGGCGCCAAAACGGAAGGTCAGTTCCTCCCGCCCGATGTTCATCAGAGGTGGACCCGCAGTATCCGTGTCGACTCAAATGGTAACGGCAAACCTGATGAACAGGACGAAACCGTTGACCTGATCAGGGATTCCTCGAGCATGAACTACATGACGGTTGCCAGTCCGCGCTGGGGGAACTCGATCGTTGAGATGTCGAATCCCGATTCGCAGAGCGGCCAGTTCCAAAGTATCATTCATCGCCGCCCGCAGACCGGAATTGCTACCGCCCTCAAGATGCAATCGAGGTACCCCGTCCAGTTGTCCGGTCGGGTAGAGACCTTCACTTTCAACATTGACACGCTGGATCCCACCATGCGCCCTGCCTCGTTCAGCCTTACCCAGGTGATCGAGAAAAACGGGGTGACGACCACCAAGACCGGTCACGGAGGGGCCATCGACACTAACAACGATGGGAAACCGGACGTCTTTGAGGGCGAGGGGACCGGGCAGCCGAAGGTCTCACTGAGCCTGGTGTATTCCGACGTCAACGGCGATGGCAAAGCGGATTTCGCCAGTATCCCCTGGTCGTTCGGGCAGGTTCTCGGCGTCAATACGGGCGACGGAGTGCCTGATCCCCAGGTCTGGATCCCGCTGGGCGACACGAACGGCGACGGCACGCCTGATGGGCCGGCTTTCGATTTCGACCACGACAACAAGCCCGATCCGGGTCTGCCTTTCAGCCCGGCGGTTGCCGGCCCGGCGAACCCGACAGTCGACTATTGGTTGAACTTTGCCCAGTTTGCGAACGGATCTCAGTTCTTCAGCCAGGTATTCCTGTTCAACCTGGATAGCAAGAACGCGGCGAATGCGGAAGTGACCATCCGCAAGCCGGACGGCACCCTCCTTGCAGTTACGCTTGACGGGGAGTCCATCAACGGGCAAAAGACGTACGCAATACCGGCGGGCGGGCTCCGAATTCTGAAGACCAACGGCCAGGGATCAATACAGGTCGGCTCAGTGGCTGTTAAGTCTAACCGGCCGTTGGCGGGGGTCGTCACGTATCAGAACCCGGTGGGCGCGGCCGGAGTCGGAGCGAGTCCCAAAGTTGGGTCCGGTTTCATTGCCCCGATGCAGCGCGTGGCCGCCAACTCGATTGACACAGGCGTGGCGGTCATGAATCTCGAAGACGCTCCTGTGACGCTGCTGCCGGAGCTCTACGACAGCGCTGGAAAACGCAAAGGAAAGGGAGGATCAAAGACCATTCCTGCCAAGGGGCAAATAGCCGTGATGCTCTCGGGTTTCTCCTGGGATTTTGACTTGAACGATCTGAACAGCTTTGACGGGGTTCTGAAGATTACGGCGAACGGGAACCTCGGAGCTACGGTCATTCAAACAAGAACCGCGGAGTACGCGACTCAACCGGTGGTACCGAATCTCAATCCGACGGGGGCGGTAAGTGTTCTCGTGCGCCCCGATGCTGTTGTCAGCCCGCTGATAACCGCCCAGGACCACAAGCTGCATTTTGCCCAGTTCGCGAACGGGGCCGCCGGGAGTGCGTTCATTGTGAGCAAGCTCTTCCTGTTCAACCAGGATGCGTTGGGTCCGGCGAATGCCACAATCTACGTGCGAGGAGACAACGGCGCTCCGCTGACGCTTAAGCTGAACGGGCAGACAGTCAACGGGCAGCTAAATGTTACCATCCCAACCAATGGGCTGAAGATCGTGGCCACGGACGGGCAAGGGCCGGTCGTCACCGGATCGGTGACTGTCATCTCCGACCGGGCAATTTCCGGTACTTTGCTCTACGGCAGTCCCTTCGGGACCGCTGGAGTGGGATCAAGCTCCGAGCTTTCTCAAGGTTTTATCGCCCCGATGGAAACAAACAGCGGGAGCCAGGTGGATACCGGGATCGCGGTGATGAACCCAAGCGACAGTGCGGTCACGCTGAATTTCGACCTGTGTGATTTGAACGGTACACGGCTTTCAGGCGCCGTCGCCACGATTCCCGCCCGGGGCCACAAGGCGCTGCTGTTGAAACAGTTCAACTGGAGCCCGGCACGAAACCTGGACAATTTCCAGGGGCTGGTTCGGGAGTTGGGAGGCAACAAGGTTGCAGCGACGGTGATCCAAACGCGGCCCGGGCAGTTCGTAACCATGCCCGTGGCGCCGAGGTTGCCGTAGGGGGTGCGTATAGAATCGCCTCTGAAGCTCGGCAGTTGCGTCGCTCTTTCGGAGTGCGGTGTCAAGGCTTGATCTTTATACGCATCTCAGGTCGACGCGATTCTTAATATGCGGCGGCAGAAGGACTCCTACGCTTTACCAGGAGTCCTGGCGACGCACTCCATATTAAGAACCGCGTCGACCTGAGATCGTGTAAAGTGCAGGTCAAGGCCACCGCACTCCGAAAGAGTGAACGCAACTGCCCGAGCTTCAGAGGCCAGTTGGTAACACCCCCCGCTGCCTGGGCCGGGAAGTTGTCGTCAGCCCCTTCGGTTCGTAGCGCAACAACCGGAACTTTCGCCCGCCGGCTCGTCCTTCCTCAAGCACCAGTTCTCCCCCAAGCGCCCGGATCGCCTTGAAATTGGATTCACCTTTCTGCTTGTCGAGGACGAGGAGGTAGAGGCTCCCGCCGCTCGTCAACAGGCTGCTTAACTCGCTCGCTGATCGCGCTACGACCGCTCGCCGTTCCATGTAGAGCGAGACCATCGCCAACGTCGTCTCGTCGGGATTGAATAGCACCAACTGTGCTTCTCCCGGCACGAGAGCCGCGATTCGCCGGCTGACGCCCTCCAGGTTTTTTTGTCGATCGACGAGCGGCACAATAGTCGACCGGGTGAGAAGCATGCACACCAGGAATCCAGTCAACAGGCCTGCCAAAGCGGCACGAGGTCGACTGACAGCCGCCTGCCGAACCGTGTACGCGCCCGCCCCAATGCCAATGAGCGCCAGTAACAACGTGCTTGAGAACGAGAGCGATGCCAGTGCTGCGACCGGGGCATCGGACGCCACAAATCCGGCCTGCAGCACAAGCTGGATCGCAAGCGGGGTTGAACCGGCTAGTGCCAGCCCAATGCCGAGAAGCCCAAAAGCGAAACGATCAAACGATGACCGCAGGCCGTCGTGAATGACGGAGTAAAGCCAGATTCCTCCGCTCACGGCCAGGGCAGGGAAAAGTGGAAGGAGGTAGAGAGCCCGCTTCGTGCCTGCCAGGCTGAGAAGGACAAATCCCAGGCAGAACCACGTGAGAGCAATATCAGAAGCGCGGTCGAGCGTTTTAGTCGCGCCTGACTTCTGCCGGAACCGCTTGACGACGCCCGGAATGACCAGCGCGGCTGCCGGCCCAAGATGGGGGATCAGACGAAACAGGTAGTAGTACACCGGTTGGCGATGGCCGCCCGTGTATTCGGCCGAGGGCCAGATTCGCCAGAGAGTATTTTCGATGAAAAGCTTCTGAAAGCCTGCCCAGCCCAGCTCCTCCTGGACAACCAGCGTCAGCCAGGGGCCGGCTACGATCAGCAGAGCGACCGGCACGAACCAGAGTCGACTCCGGCGAACGGGCTCGCGACTGCGCATCACGATGGCAACAGACGCTACCAGGAGCAGGGGCACTGCCAACCCGATGAGGCCCTTGGTCATGAAGGCGAGGGCCACGGCCACGGAGGCGGCGGCCGACCAGCCGATCTGCGCCTTCGATCGGTCGGAGCTGATTGCCCGGTAATAGAGAAGAGCGGCGCTGGTGGTGAAAAAGGTGAGAGCGCCATCTACAACCAAACGATGCGCAACCGCGAAATACTCCAGGCTGAGGCCCAAGGTGAGGGCCGCGTACAGCCCGATATCGCTGCTGCCGCGACCCGCTTCCGAGCCCATCAGCCGTCCGAGAAGGAAGATTACGATTAAGCCCCCAACGCCAAAGAGCCATGAGATGGCCCGACCGATTTCGGGCTGCGAATGACCGAAGACCCTGAGGACACCCGCCACCATCCAGGTGTGCAGCGGTGGTTCCTCCAGAAATGGGGCGGTGTTCAGAGTCGGAATCAGCCAGCGACCCTGTGTCGCTTCGCGGGCAATCGCCCCGACGCGCGGCTCGTCCGGCGTCCAGAGGCCGTGGTCGAATTGCGACAGGGAATACATGAGGGTCAGGCAGACGACGATAGTCCAGCAAACAACGCGATTGCCGGCAAAATCGCTGCGCGCCTCCGCCGTGCTCGAGAGCTCGGTTTGAATATCTCTCAATCGGTCCTTTCAGTTTCTGCAGGGCGGTTTTCAAGGATCACCACCCGTCCGAATCTCCCGATGACCCGGCTGCCGGAGGAACCGGTGATGTTGCGAAAATCAGTCAAGTCCTCGCTTCCACACACGATGGCGACGGCTCGGGTGGGTCCAGACCAAAGGGTTCTCAAGGCCTCGGGCCGTTTCTGAAGACTGAATCTCGCCAGTTCTTCGGCGTCGGGCCAGCGGCCAAACTCGTCCCAGGCGGGGTTCCAGAGAATCCCGGGCCGCTCCAGGTAGAACGGAAGGGTCCGGTAGTAGCGCCGAAAGAACAAGAACTTGTCGGTGGCGGGCAGGTCGCGCTGGACCGCCGAAGCGATACGCCGAGCGGAAAACAGTGGGCCGAGTTGTCCCGCCAGCCACGGCATGAAAAAGATCACGCTGATGAGCGCGACAATCAACAGGTCTGGTGGCGTTCCATGCGCTGTCACTCTCCGCCGCGTGGACCAAAGACAGGCCCCGCCGACGAAACCGAGAGCCGCTGCGAAGTAGGGCGCGGTCGGGACAATCAGGTTGACTCTCTCGACCACTGCCTCCTGATCTATCGGCCCTGCCAGCGTATGTATCAGCGTTGTCTTAACGCGCTCGGCCTGCCAGTGGGAAACCAGCAGAGCGGCGGCGGCAAGAAGACAGATGAATCCCAACGCCAGGAACCTGCGGGCGAATGCGGGAGAACCTCTCGTTTTCCCATCGTGCTTCGACACAAATACGTCGGCCAGGAGGACGCAAAGGGGAGGGAAGAGCGGCAGGAGATAATACGCCAGCTTGGACTGGGCGCAGGAGAACAGAAGCAGGGGACCGATCCACAGGCAATTGAGGAGCACGCGGCCGTGCGCCTGCCGGACTGCCGTGAGAGTGCCCGGGTCTTCATCGTGAAGCAGCGGCTTCCGGGAATCGGAGAGGCCGGCAACAAAGCGGTTGATGACGTCAGGCAAAAAGAGCGTCCACGGCGAAAGCAGCGCAGCCAGGACGGGGAGGTAATACCAGATCGGCCTGAAGCGTTGGAAGTGCTCGCCCGAGAACATTCTTCCGAGGTTTTGCTCCACCAGGAAAGTGACGAGGTAGCCCGGATTCTCTACTTCCATCAGGATGAACCACGGGCCGGTCGTGACTAAAAAGGCGGCGAGGCCGATGGGGTTCAAAACGAGGCCGCGCAGGAAGGACCATCGGCGACTCCACACCGCAAAGAAAACGAATCCTAGCAGCGGCAAACCCAGTCCGAGTGGTCCCTTGCACAGACAAGCAAGTCCGGACATGACCCAGAACCCGAGTGTTTGCTTTGGGGTCGGCGCACGATTGTCCAGAGCAGCCTCGAACACCGAAACGATTGCGCCCGTAATACAGGCGGTCAAAAGCATGTCCACAAGCGCCAACTTGGCGAAAGTCCCGAATAGAGGGGCGGTTAGTAGCAGCAGGGTGGCCAGGCGTCCTGCGCGAGATCCGAAGAGCCGGCCGGCGAGGCTTATCGTGAAAGCCAAGGTCAAGAAGGCGGCGAGTACCGAGGGAAGCCGAACCGCAAATTCCGAGGCACCGAAAAGGCGAATCGAAAGGCCGGCAAGCCAGAAAAACAGAGGCGGCTTCTCGAAATAGCGTATTCCGTTCAGCCTGGGTGTCAGCCAGTCACCGCTTTGCGCCATCTGTAACGCAATCTCGCCGTAGCGGCCCTCGTCAGGCTCATGCAGCGGAAAAACCCAGATGCCTGAAAGGCACACCAGGAGCCCAAGCATGAGAACCAGGATTTCAGGAAAACGTTTCATTCTGAACACCTGTATCTCTGGCACAGGTAGGGGAGCAGGGAGTGGCAGTGGACGTGGAGTCGCGTTACAGAGCCGCGCACGGAGTGGAGGGCTGCGGAGCGTTTTTTGCGGAGCAGCCTGGAGCGAAGTAAGCGGGCCACCCAACGGGCCTTTAGGGTTCATTGGGTGGCCCGCTTACTTCGCTCCAGGGTGCTCCGCAAAAAACGCTCCGCAGTCCTCCACTCCGTGCGCGGCTCTCTAACGCGACTCCACGTCCCACTGTCACTCCCTGCTCCCCTCGAGCCTCTCTCGCCACACCCCCCGGGTCGCACGCTCGTTTCTATCGCGCCTATTCTAGTGGCGACAGCGACAAGAAGCGACATTTTACGATCTGTCGCGTTTCTCGGCCTGAGGGGGTTTTTATTCGGTGTTAACCGGGCCTGAGCTTTTGTACAATCCCTCCTGCCGTATGAAACGCATCATCGCCCTCTGGTTCATTCTCTTCGTCGCGAACCTGGTGGCCTATCCGGCGATTAACTACCTCGTTTTCAATCACGTTGATGCTCGGTACGAGGCTTACGTGCAGCTTGTCGTTGTTTCGCTGGCAGAGGCCGTGGTGCTGGCGGCTGCACTTGGTTTGATTACCAGGCGCAGCGTGCTCCTGCCGCTCAGCGTGATGGGAAAGCCGACCGCAGCCGGCCTGTTTTTGTGGGTGGACGGCCTGGTTCTGTTGTTGACCCTCATGCCCGGATTGCCGGAATGGATCAGGCTGGACCAACCGAACGGATTCGCGAATTACTACCTGGGCGCGAAAGCCCTTGCCGGTGGGGTCCTGGTCGTCCGGGGCAGTTTCAACGGCCAATGGACTGACTGGGACAGGCGCTGGTTAATGCTGATCGGCGTGATTCTAGCGGCTTTTGGCTTTGACTATTTCATGCCTTGGCTTGCCGCCCTCTCGCAGCCCTTCGTGGCCAACTGGGCTTTGCTGCTGGGCTGGCTGCTGTTTTATGGGCCTCTTTTTGCCCTCGTCCTGGTGCTGTTGGCCCGGCTCGAGACTATCTGGGCACGACATTCGGCGGAAGCCGGATTCATGGTTCGTTACGCCGCGGGGTCTGCCATAGTCGGCGCAACGATTGGCGCGTTGAATGTATTCAATCGGCCCTATCTCCTCGAGCCTTGGGCTTCGGTCGCCAAGGGATGCACCTACTTCACCCTGAGCGTTGTCCTGGCGGGTTCAATCGTGGCCGGTTTCTCCAGGATCCGGCTGCCGGGCTCCGGCCAGACGGGTCACGATCCCGAGGGCGCTATGGTCGACGAATTGCCAACCAGTGTGGGGATTGGCACAAGAGGTGTCTTGAAGTGATTCTTTCAGAGATAGCAGTACGAATCGGTGGGGAGTTGACGGGTGATGGGAAGAAAGAAATAACCGGCCTTTCAATCCCTGAAACTGCGGGTCCCTCTGACATCGTCTTCGCCGACAAACACAGTTTCCTCGAGTCGGCTCTTTGGTCGCGCGCCGGAGCTTTTGTGGTGGACGCGAATCTGGCGTTTCACGACCCTCGTCCGGCGATCCTCACGTCAACTCCCCGGCTCTCCTTCATCAAGCTGCTCGAGATTTTCGAATCCCCCCGGCCCGCAAGTTCGGGTGTACATCCAAGCGTAAGTGTCGGAGAGAACTGCCGGATCAGTCCGACAGCCACGATCATGGTGAACTGCGTCGTGGGGAACAGCGTCGTCGTGGAAGACGATGCCGTGATCTATCCCCAATGTTTTCTCGGGGACGGCGTAACAATCGGAGCGGGAAGCACTCTTCATCCTCAAGTCGTCGTTGGCTCCGGCTCCGTGATCGGGCGGCGGTGCGTACTCTTTCCGGGCGCCGTTATCGGCGCGGACGGTTTCGGCTACCACGACGAAGGGGCCAGGCGGCTCAAGATTCCACACCTGGGGAACGTTGTCCTCCAGGACGAGGTCGAAGTCGGGGCCAACACGACAATCGATCGGGCGGTTCTTGGTTCCACCGTCGTCGCGGCAGGCACGAAAATCGACAACCTGGTCCAGATCGGCCACAACGTCCAGATTGGCGCCAAGTGCTACCTCGTCGCTCAGGTTGGAGTAGGCGGGAGCACCCGAATCGGGAACGGGGTGGTGCTGGGTGGGCAAAGCGGTATTTCGGACCACCTGACGATCGGAGATCGGGTCATGGTCGCCGGCAAATCGGCGGTTCGAGAATCGCTGCCGCCGGGTGAAATTGTCGGCCAACCGCCTGCTTTTCCGATTCGTGTAACCAATGAACTGGTTCGGTTGTTGCCGCAACTGCCCGAGCTGTTTTCCCGGGTCGGGCGGCTCGAGCAAAACGGCCAGGGCACGCCTGGCAGCGCGGGGGCCCCTTCGAATGGCAGGTCCTGGTCTGAAATCGTGATACCGATCCTGGCGCGGACGCTTCGTGTCAAGCCGGAATTGATCGGTCCGGACATGGACCTGAAAGAGGAATTCAACGCCGATTCGCTGACGGTCCTGACGGTTGTGACCGAGATTGAATCGCAGTTCGGAATTGCGATCCCCGACGAAGACGTTCCCAGACTACGGACCTTGAGCGCAGTCGTGACTTACCTGGAAAAGAATTACCCGGACAGTCGCTCGAACCATGAAACGTAAACGGGTTCTGGTAACGGGGATGGGGGCTTTTTCCCCGGTGGGGCCGGGAAAAGAGGCTTACTGGACCGCCTTGCGGCAAGGCCAAAGCTTCATCTCGCCGATCCGCCGATTCGACACGACGGGCTATCGTACTCGTATTGCGGCGACGATCGACGAGACTCAAGTGCCAGCGCCCTGTTCTAGAACGGATCCCAATCTCTGGGATCTGACTGCCTCAATAGCTCTCCTTTCAATCAAGGAGGCGCTTCAAGACGCGGGGTGGGAACAGCCCCCGCAAGATGCGACCATCGTGCTCGGCAGCGCGGTCGCGGGTATCGTCTCGCTGGATCAGCAGTTCGAGAACTTCTACGCTCGCGGCGGCCGGTTCGTGATGCCCTACACCGTCCCTCGGACAATGCTGAACGCCCCCGCTGCTCTCGTTTCTATCGAGTTGGGTATTCACGGTCCGCTGTACATGCTGGGGACGGCCTGTTCGTCTTCCAGCCAGGCCATCGGGCTCGCCTATCGCCTGATCGCCTGCGGGCTGGCTCGGACCTGCGTTACAGGGGGCACCGAGTGCCCGGTTTCTCCAGGCCATCTCCAGGCCTGGGACCGCTTGCGCGCCCTGTCGAAGGACAATGAGACTCCCTGGCGCGCGTGTCGTCCGTTCAGCCGGAACCGGAGCGGACTCGTTCTCGGGGAAGGGGCCGCGGCGCTCATTCTCGAAGAGCGTGAATCGGCCGTGGCGCGGGGAGCGGGCAGCTGGGGGGAAATCGTCGGCTACGCTTCGAACTCGGATGCGAGCCAGGTCCTGCAGCCGTCGGTGGAGAGTCAGGAAGAGTGCATCCGTGAAGCCCTGGCAGACACCGGAGAGCCTTCGGCGTTGCCCGACTACATCAGTGCTCACGGCACGGCAACCTTCGAGGGAGATCGAAAAGAGACGCAGGCGATCAAAGCTTGCTTTGGTCGGCATGCGCCTCGAATACCGATCTCCGGCACCAAATCGATGACCGGGCACACCCTGGGCGCCAGCGGGGCGTTAGCGCTTGTGAGCACACTCATGGCCATGCGGGAGGGAGTGCTGCCTCCGACGGCCTACCTGGAAGAGCCGGATCCGGAATGCGATCTGGACTACATTCCGAATACGAGCCGACCAGGGAGTATCAGTCGCGCCTTGGTGAACTCGTTTGGCTTTGGCGGCTGCAATGCCGTGCTGGTGGTGTCACCGTAGAGCGGTACCAAGATGAATGGGCCTCGGGGAACAGCCAGGATACACTTTAGCCGCTTGCGGTTTGCCGGGTTGTGTGCGGCTCGCCACATCGCCAGGCTCCCGGCCCCCTTTGCCGCCCTGCCGGTATCCTTCCTGCAGCTCGCACTGCTGGCCTCCTACGGTTTACCAAGGAACCCGCTCAGGCAGGCGTGCCAGGACATCAGTCTCCTGTCTGAACAGGCGGGATACGAGCAGTCGCCCCGAACCGTGTATTCGGGATTCGCGCGCCGGCTCCGCTACATGGCGAACGCCTACCTCAAGGTTTACCGGGAAGGAGGCGCCGCGGTCCGCGACCAGATCGAGTTCGAAGACCATGGGGAAAGGATTCTTGCCGACACCCTTTCTCGGCACAACGGTTTAGTCCTGGCTGTCCCTCACACCCTGGGTGCGGTTTTTGCGGGTATAGGATTAGCGGCCGCGGTGCCGGCCTGCCTGCTGGCTACTGTGAGATCGCGGAGTCGGCAGCCGGTCTACGAGGATTTCATCAGCCGGATGGGGGTGGACTTCATCATTGCAGACCGTTCTGCGAGTCAGCTCCACACCGTTCGAGCCTGCGTCAATGCCTTACGCGGCGGGAGAGTCCTGGCAACGGCGGTGGAGAGAGTTGAGCACGGGGAAGAGCGATCCTATGTTCGCATGTTCGGCCAGTCGGTCCCCATATCAACCTGGCCGGCTCGACTGGCGGCGCGCGTTCGGGTTCCGGTCGTTCCATGCCATATCCGGATTCGCGATGGGAAGGTACGTCCCATCGTGGCCGAACCGCTGTTGGGGCCCGACCCGACGGCCGTCATGCAAGTGTGCCTTTCGTTTTTCGAGCGGCACCTGCTCGCGAACCCGGCTGATTGGGGCTTTTTGCTGGACAAACGCTGGCGGCGCGTGCTTCGGGAAGCTGCGTCGGCGCCCTTGCTGATAACCCGGGCAAATGGTCATGACTGAACGCCTCCGGATTCCAAGGGTTCACTTCAGCCGGCTCAAAACACCGGCCGGCTGGCTGGCGCTGCTGTCTCTTCGCTACCTTCCCGTTGCGGTCCTGAATTCTGCCGTGAGCTTGCTTGGTGTCGCCTGCCGGCTGGCCTATTGGGTGCCGCGAAACCCGCTGAGGCTTGCCTGCAATGATATGTCGATGTTAGCTGCGGCGGCGGGCCGGCACGACTGTACGCCTCGTGCTGTCTACGGTCGGCTGGTCGGCCAACTCGTGTTCGTCGGCCGAAGCTACATCCGTCTGTTTGAGGAAGGTCCCGAAGCTGTCCGCGATCTGATCGGTGTGTCACCGGAAGTCGAGGCTGACTGGCTCGAGTTGATGCGCCGCCGCGGAGGCTTGGTAGTGGCTGTGCCGCACACGGCGGCCTCCGTCCTGGCGGCGGTCTGGTTTTCGCGCCGGTTTTCGGCCCTGGTTCTTTCAACCAAGTATCGATCCAGTAAAAGGCGAGCGCTCTACACGTCTTTCTTTAGCCGGATCCAGGCCCGACCTGTTCATCCGGTTCTGGAAGGAGACAGATGCCTAGGCGCTTTGCGGACGGGTGGCATCGTGGTTGAAGTGCTGGACAAAGTCCATCTGGGAAATGACGGTATAGCGGCGAGCATTTTCGGGCAGACAGTGAGTTTTCCGCCCTGGGCCTCCAACTGGGCCGCAGAGCTCGGCATCCCGCTGCTGCCGTGCTACCTGTCCGTCGAAGACGGAAGCATCAAGCCGGTTTTCGGACCATTACTCGAGAGCTGCGATCCGGTCAGCCTGACACAGGAATGCATTCGTTTCTTTGAGAGCCGGATCCTCCAGGACCCGGCCAGCTGGACCTTCATGCTGGACCGGCGATGGCGCCGGGTGGTTCGGGCCGCGGTGAAGGAGCAAGTCGGGCGGCTTGGTTGAAGTTCTTGCGCAGAGTGACGGCCCCCTGGCCTGATCCCTAGGCGCATTTCTCGACCCCCTTGGGCGGCAGAAGCGCTCAAATAAGGGCCTTTGCCCCCGTAGGGGGCGGATGTTTATAGTAAGTCGCGCTGAGAAAGTAAGGCGCCCCAGCGGGGCGCGATGTTCCGAGCCATCACGGAACATCGCGCCCCGCTGGGGCGCCCTGCTGCAGTTGACTGGATAACTATAAACATCCGCCCCCTACGGGGGCAAAGGCCCTTATTGAGCGCTGAGGCACCTTGGGGTCGAGAAATGCGCATAAGGGTCAGGTCCTGGCGCCGCACTCTGGACAAGGTTGGCAAAAGGGCGATGTAACTCACGGGGGCGAAGCTTGCCTGGCAACCCGCAAGAACCGAGACGAAAGCACGGGAAACTCCGCGACCTGCTCGAGCTCGCCGGGGTGAAGCTCGCGACTCGCCTCCTCGCGATGTTGCCCGCCGCGCTCGTGGTCTGGCTTTGCCGGGAACTATCGGGCCGGGTCCTGTATGTGCTGTTACGCCGTTCTCGCACACGAGCCGTCAGCAACCTCGACATGGTATTTGAAAGCCAGTTGTCTGACCGGGAGCGGCGAAGGCTGGTCCGCCAGGTCTTCCGTCACTTCGGCACCCTGGCGGCGGAATTCCTGTTGCTGCCCCGTCTCGGGCCCGAAGAGTTCGCTTTTGTCCTGGACGAGCCGATTAGAGAGCTTCATCAGGACATCCTCGGCCAAAAGCCGGTCATCTTTGTCGCTTCTCATCTCGGCTGCTCGGAAATCCTGGGTGTGAAGTCCGCCTCCCTGGGCTTCCCGCTGTCCAGCGCGGCGCGCCCGCTTGACAATCCTTACCTCGATGCATGGGTGCGTTCCATACGCGAGACACGAGGTCTGCAGCGTGTTTCTCCTCCCGGCCGGGTTTTCGATTTTCTCCGGGAGGCGTTGGCCAGTGAAACCAACGTGGTGTGCGTGGCCGATCAAAACAAGCGACACCGCCCGGTTTACGTCCAGTTCTTCGGGCTGCCGGCTGCGACGACCCGGCTCCCGGCCCTGCTCGCGCTGCGGACTGGGCGCCCGGTTGTCCCGGCGGGTGCTGTGAGGATAGGACCGTTTCGTTACGCGCTTCTGCTCGGGCGTCCCATTTATCCGCAGGACGGACTTGATCCTGAGGGCGAGTGCCTCCGCATCACGCAAGCTTACACAACGGTGTTTGAAGAGTGGATCAGAAGGCACCCGGACCAATGGCTCTGGACTCATCGGCGGTGGAAACGGCCTCCTGCTCTCGAGCCGAATCGAAAAACTTCGAATAGTAGGGATACCGTCCCTGTTCCTTAGTCGGACGTCGCTTCCAGCGGCGGTAGCTCCAGTGCCAGCACTCGGGGCGGCGCCTGATGACTTCCTCTGCGAAGTCCATGCAAGCCTGATTGATCGTCCGGACATCCCGGTCGCGGTCGCCGGTCAGCGAGTATAAAATTTCGGCCCATTCCAGTCGGGTTCGCCCTTTTCCGAGAGGATGAGCCAGGCCGTACATGATCGGGGCGCCGGTCAAGACGGCCAGGGTGCCGACGGTTGGATGATTGTAGACAGGCAGGCCAAAGAAACTGACCCACTGGCCGCCATGCCGCCTCGCGTTCAAATCGTTCAGGACCGTGGGATAACGTTTTCGGCGAATGGCCTGCGCGAGCGCGAGCAGGCTTCGCCGTGCGGCCACAATCCGGTTCCCGGTCCGAGACCGGCAAAAGGCGAGCAGGCGATCAAGGCCTGGGATTCCAGTTTGCTGGGCGGCTACGGTGAGCGGAGCACCGAGAAGGGCCATGCTGAGGCCAAGCAACTCCCAGTCACCATAGTGCAGGGTGACGCAGATGACGCCTTTACCGCGATCTTCCGCCTCCTGGAATTTTCTCCAGCTCGCGCCATCGATCTCGACGTATTTATCAAAGCTCGTCGGGCTGATCCGGACAGCCCAGAAGAGCATGACCAGGGTTGAAACCAGGTTCTGAAGGGATTCTCGGGCGATCCGGGTGCGCTGCCCCTCAGTCAGCCTCGAGCCAAATGCCAAGACCAGGTTGGCCTTCGCGATACGTCGAGTCGACGGAGCCAGGTAGTACCCGAGCCAGCCGGACAACCTGCCGATCCGCCAGGCAGCCGAGCGCGGCAGGGCGCAAACGACCAACATGCCGAGTGTGACGCCGAGGGCGACCAACGCGTTTCGCAGTGTTTTCAGCCACCGGAACACCGGTCTACTCCTCGGATCCGCAGATCCCACGGTCTGAACTGCGAACGAAACCGACGAGGTGCTGGACAGCCGGGTGAGAGTCCTCTCCGATGATTGTCAGCCGGTCCTGGAACCTTCGACTGACGTCGAAAAGCACCCGGTAAGCTTTCTTCAGCTGAATGATATCCGCCTGCTGAAAGCCGTTTCGTGAGAGGCCTGTGGAATTGAGGCTTTTGACTCGGGCAGGGGAACCGATCGCCAGGGCAAAGGGAGGCACGTCCTGCAGAACTGCGGAATTCGCGGCGACCATGGCGAGTTTCCCGATCCGCGCAAATTGATGGATTCCTACGCCGCCGGAGAGCAGGACCAGATCTTCCACAATCACATGACCGGCCAGTTGAACCATGTTGGTGAGGACGCAGCCGGAACCCAGTACGCAATCATGGGCGATGTGCGTGTACGCCATGATGAGGTTGTCGTCACCGATGCGCGTCTGCCCTCCGCCCTGGTCTGTCCCGATCGAGATGTTGACGTACTCCCTGATTGTGTTCCGAGCGCCGATGATCAACTCGGTCTTTTCGCCGCGGTACTTCAGATCCTGGGGAGTGACCCCCACAGTCGCAAATGGAAAGATGCGGGTTCCCGCGCCAATGGTGGTCCTGCCGCTGACGATAGCGTGTGGGCCAACCTGCACGCCTTTACTCAGGCGCACGTCAGGGCCCACCGACGAGTAGGCGTCGATCCGGACGCTGGAATCCAACTCCGCCTTGGGGTTCACGATCGCGGTGGGGTGAATCCCGGGAGTGGCCGGGACCTCGCACTCGATATTTGCGTTCCGAGGGTAGTCGAGAGGCCAGTCTTCCATTTCCACGTCCAACAACCCGACATTTAAACACACGAGACGAAAGAAGTCTTTAGACGTGTGAGGGCAGTTTTGGAGTGCGGCGTCGCCGGTAGGCCCGATAAAACGTCGGCATCCCTCTGCCGCCGCACTCCAAAACTGCTGGCCCGGTCTCCTCAGAAACACTCCGATGCCGCTCTCAACTCGGTTTCTCTACGCCGCCTATTCCCTCGCCATGGAAATGGCCACCTGGCTGGTTTTGGTTCCCTGGACGCTCGTCCGTGTATTAACCGGACGGACCTCCTTGGCGGAGCTCAGCCAGCGACTTGGGCGCGTGCGTTCAGGTGTTGCGAAAACCCGCCCGCGGATTCTGATCCACGCTGTTTCGGTTGGAGAGATGGTCGCGGCCGATGTCCTGGTGGGCGCGGTGGTCCGCTTGATGCCCGAAATCTCGGTTATTCTGACTTCCGGAAATCGCCATGGCCTGGACGCCGGTCTCCGGATTCAATTGAAGCATCCCCAGGTAGAGGAGGTATCGCTACTGCCTTGGGATCGGCGGCGATCGCTTTGCAGGTGGCTGAATCACCTCCGGCCGGACCTCGTAGCCGTGGTCGAGACCGAGCTCTGGCCGAACCTGTTTGTTTCCTGCCAAACACTCGGAATACCGCTCTGCCTGGTCAACGGCCGGATCTACCCGCAGGATGTTGCCGCTTATCGCCTGGTCCGGCGTTTCTTCAAGCCGGCCTTGGATTGCGTGAATCAATTCTGGGTTCAAAGCGAAGCTGAGAAGGGGCGGTTTTGCCGAATTGGCGCCGATCGGCAGCGCATCACGGTAGCAACAAATCTGAAGTTCGACGCGGCGCTCGAGACCGACCACCCGCGTTACGGCACGAGGCTCGCTCGCGGCCCGGTTATCGTGGCCGGCAGTACCCATGTTCCCGAAGAAG